>JACCDR011685822.1_pt1 | contig 13699 bp, 38 predicted proteins | sample 7446431 | NCBI WGS metagenome assembly JACCDR01 (sample SAMN15323443, study PRJNA562643) | freshwater metagenome | isolation source: river surface water | place: USA:Blue River Watershed | collected 2017-08-17
CCCGCCGCCTCCCCCGAAAGAGGTGTCAGAGGGCGACCCGGAATGACGGACTGGAAAATGGCAATGCTCGCCCTGATACCGTTTTTGCGAGGCAGGGAAATGCAGCGAACATGGGCAGTCATGTTCCTTGCCAGCGTTGCCACGTTCGTCATTCACGGGCCGATTGGCTTCATGGCAATCGACGCTATTTCGGCGGCGCTTATCATGGTTCGACCAGCGGGCTTGGCGCAGCGCTCCATTGGCGCGCTGTTTGTCTTGATGCTGATGTTTGACCTCGGGTTTTACCTGTCGCCAGGCTCTGCACAGGCTGGGCTGCACAATGCCCTTGTGGGGATAGGTTGGGTTCAGTGGCTCATTCTTGGGGTGTGGACTGGCCATGACCTATGGCGACATCATAGTGGCAGGGTTAATCCTGTGCGTCGTGTATCTGCTGCTCGACAGGGGCGTCCTTGATGGTGGCTCGGACAGGCGGGATCGCGACGTGGATCGAGAAAAATCTATGGGCGATACTCGCAGCGAGTTTCGCATTCTACGGAGGTTACGCGACGAGGAACGCGATAGTGGACGCGAGGATGAGCGCGATTGAAATTCGGCTTGCCACGATTGAAGGCAAACAGGATGCGCGGTTCCGCTTCATGCAGTGTTCCGTTCGCAACATCGACAGGATATTTGACAAGCTGGGAGTGCCCCCGGCCTGCCCAATGGAGGTTCCGCAATGACGCAACTCTCTCCTAACTTCCACCTGTCGGAGTTCGTGCAATCGCAGACCGCGACGCGCCGCCGTATTGCGAACCAACCCGGCCCGAAAGAACTGGACGCGCTGCGCCTGCTGTGCGTCAAGGTGCTTGAGCCTGTCCGACAACACTTCGGCAGGCCGGTTGTCATTTCGTCCGGCTATCGTTCGCCCGCGCTTAATCGGGCTATCGGCGGGGCTCGCAATTCGCAGCACACGACCGGCGAGGCCGCAGACTTTGAAATTCCAGGCGCGTCGAACGTGGAGGTCGCGCGGTGGATGTGGGCAAAGCTGAATTACGACCAGCTTATCCTGGAGTTCTATACCCCCGGCCAGCCTAACAGCGGGTGGGTTCATGTCAGCTACTGCCAGCCCTATCGTAACCAGGAACTGACCGCGCGACGTGTCCGCAAGTGGGGCAGGCTGGTGACGGAATACGTGCCGGGTATCGTGGCGTGAGCAAGGAGCGCAACACTTTCCGCTACACCGTGGGCCTAATCGCGGTGATTGGCGGCTTCGCTGGACTGATCGGGCTCTACTTCGTGGAGATACCGGCGGGCAACCGGGATGCCGTGACGCTGGCGCTGGGCATCGTGCTTGGTTGGGGCGGTGCGGTTATCAACGGGGAGTGGGGATCGTCGCCAGCGGGCCGGGAGGCGGCCAATTTGGGTATTCGTGCCGCTGGGCAGAAAGCCGATCCGGCCAACACAGTGGAGGAACCACAATGACACCTGAACAATTCGCCTACTGGCTGCAAGGTTATGCGGAATTGAACGCTGAACCGCCGAGCGCAGAGCAGTGGCAGTCAATCCGCGAACATCTGGCAACGGTGTTTCGCAAAGTGACGCCGCAGTTTGGAGTGCCATTCAGCCCGTCAGGTGGACACGTCCCCGTAGATACAGCGGTGCGAACGATATGCTGAACCTCGGCAATCTACTCGACCGCGCCGTTTCGTTTGGCACCGGCATCCTCGGGAAGTGGAAGCTGTATCTGGCGCTAGCGGGCGCTCTGGTGCTCACGCATGGCCTTGCCTACTGTGAGGGCCGGAAAGACGGGAAAGCCTCTGAGCGGGCCGCACAGGCGATTGTGGAGGCCAAAGCGGCGGTCAAGGTCCGCAAGGCCGATGCGAAGGCCGTTGAAGCGGTCGAAGCGACCAAGGCGGACGTGGAAGCGGGCAACCAGCGGGCACGGGATGCAGCGGCGGGGAGTGATGATCCGCTTAAGAGTGCCCTCGATAGCCTAGGAGGCCGATAATGCTGAAAATGAATTACTGGCCTGTTATCGGCCTTTTCGCCCTCGCAGCGTGCGGACAACCCCGCCCTGTCATCATCGCGCCACCGGCAGAACTGGCAACCTGCGCCGATGCACCGGAAGCGCCGGAACTGCCAGCAAAGGACGGAACCGATGCCGTGCAGATGGTGCGGGATCAGATGATCCTAACGTTCATACTGGCGCTGCGGTCGGCCTATGGCGATTGCCGCGCGAAGGTGGACGGTTTAGCCGCGTGGCGGGCGGGGGTAGAATAGAAACAACCGCGCTGCTATACGGCGCAAACAACAGGAGCATTCCCATGCTGGTGATCGTGAAAACCGAAGGCGGGCAAGTAGAGGACGAACGCGCCGAACTCGCCCTGTCGCAATGCGCTGCCTATCTGGAACAAGCGACCGGCAAGACGATTGCCGAGTTGAACGATGCCTTTCGCGAGAATGCCCGGATCAGCAACCATGCGGATAACGACGAAGTGGCGGCGCTGATGGGCGAGGCATGGGATACGCACGGGGCTATCCTGCCGGGTGACTACATGCTGGCGTTTGTTTGAGGGCTAGCCAGCATACCAGACAATCACCAGCGCCAGCACTACCAGCGCTACGACAGCACCTAGCGCGCGTTCAGTGGCGGGGTGCATTGGCAGGCGCTGGCAAAAGGTCGTCTGGCAAAAACCGCTCTATCCCGGTCAACTTGTTCCGCGTTCGGTCAAAGAGAACGGAAACTAAAGTTGAGCCGCTGGCATATTTGGTGACACGCTGGACTGTGCCCAATCGCCCCCGCTCTGCCCAGCCTCGGCGCGGCTGCGACCAGTTGTCGCTAGGACGTATCACCACTCGGTCGCCTTGCTTCCAATCCATCACTTCAACCTCTCTACCGTGATATAGCCGTTCTGTTCGCGCCAGTTCTGTAGCTGCTGGATCATGGCGGCAACGGCTTCGTCTACATCGTCGGGATGCTCGCGCTCGATCCGGTCGGCAAGGGCGCGGAGGGCGGGGGTCATGGGGTAACCTTCGCCGCCTTGCGCTCAGCCACACATTCCGCAAGACACTGCTTCATCGTTGCCATCGTGACTTTGCGCCAGTCAGGGAATGAACGAACCGGCCTAATATCATCAAAGCCGTGCGTGGTCCGGGTGCCAAGCGTAACAGAATAAGCTTCACCAAAGATCGGCGGCATTGGCTTGACGATATAGCTATCCTCCCCTTCCCAGCAGACTCGGTTCCAGCGATCCCGGAATTTGTGCTGCCGGTCGTTCCACTGCCAATCAGGATGCGAGGCCAGTTCTTCGCGCGGTAGATAGGCAAGGCCTACATTCGACCAGTTGCACAGTTCGCCATCTTCAAGGCTTTCGATCACATATATCGGCCAGCCATCGTTCGGGTTGATCGCGCGCAACCACCCGATATTCCACTTCGTCCAACCTCGGACGCTTTCGAGCAGCACAAGATCGCCCACCTGCGCGCGGCAATCGCCATGCTCGGGGGTAAATCCATGAAGACTAGGGCTGTTGCGATCGGGCCAAACGCGTGTTGTGCAGAAAGCCAGAACGTAGTGCATGATTGCCTGCCTAGCGCGGTGGCGGGTTTCGTCTTTTACCCATGCGAACTGAGCCATCACCCTTCCCCCATCAAGCGAGCGCGAACGGCGAGACCGGTTTCGGTCGGTTTCCATGCCCACCCGCCCGGTCGCTTCGAGGGCGGCAAGGCGTCCGACAGCATCGATGGCAGCATCGTAAGCGGCGTGCAGACGCTGGTAGTGCTGGGCCTTGGGAGCATCCCCCATGTAGGCGGGGGTTCGTTGCTTCAGCGTTTCAAGAACAGAAATCACTTCCCTAGCGTCCATCGGTCGGCTCCTGGTTGCGGATGGCGGTGGCGATGGCGTTAGATGCCCTTTCTGCCGCCGCAGCTAGCCGTTTTTGTGGGGCGGCTGTGGACGACTTAAGAATGAGGCGATGGCCCCGTGCGTAAGTTTCCGCAATCACCGCATCACGTTCCCGCTGGTCGGCCTCTACCTTGGCGCGGAACCTCTGCACAGCGCGACAGGCCAGCGCCTTTTCGTGCGTCTGCATCTGATGCCATTTGCGCGGGAACACCGGCAGTTCAAGCCAGAGAGCCTCGGCGTCCTCGATGGCTTGTGCGGTAAATCCGCTGTCGCAAACCCGCTCGACCAGTTCGTCATTTGCCATCGTTGATCTCCATCTTAAGGGATTCCACAGCGGCAACGATCTCTCGCAACACCGCCTTGGGTACTTCAACCCGCCGCATTGTCCGCCCGCCGCATTCGTCGAAGTCGGGCACGTCGAAATAGAACGGGCCGATTGCGTTATGGATCGCCTTAGCCATCGTTGATCTCCTGTAGGGCTGCGACCAAAGTTTCAAGTTCGCTGGTAAGGACGGCATCTTTGCAAGTCCTTCGGCCCTCCGGCAGTGGCTCAAGACGATCTAAGGCTTTTGTGTATTTCACGGCCCTTATGAGGGGGCGGGCTGCGTCGTTAACCCTCGCCAGCTTCGCCTCCAGTTCCGCGATCCGCGCATCCCGTTCGGCAACCGCCTGTTCGCGGTGGCGGGCGACTATTCCCACTACCCGCGCAACCTCTGCATCGGCATTCCCACTGAGGCGATAATCAGTGGCATCACCCCAATCCTGATAGCCTAGAATGTTGGCGGTCGTTTGTTTGTCCGCCGCTGTAACCTGCGTCATTGTTTCTCTCCCCAAGGCTCGCCGCGCTCGCGTTCGGTCAATTCGGTCATGATGGGGCTCCGTTGGCCAGTTCCAGCAGCACGTCAGCATGGCAGTGCTTACCCGCGCACCAGCAGGCGAGGTTCTTGCCCCGCAGCGGCGTCAGATCATCGGGATAGCCAGCAGCCGCCCGCATTTCAGGGTCTGCCAACATCTCGCGAAAAAAGCCTACGCAGCCTTCAAGGTCCAGTGCGGCCCTCCCCAACGGGCCGCCGCCGATCACGAAAGGATTCCCCCACTTTGTCGATCGATCCACCTTCACCGTGTTCTCCGGCATCCGCCAGCCCTTGCGGCGGGATAGCTGCACTCTGATTGGCTTGGCCTGTTCCATCCTACCTCCTATCGCCCGGTCGGGCTGGTGTGGGGGTCATATCGGCAAAGAGAGTGGGGCGGGCGAAGTGAGGGGCGGTCATGCTGCGGTTCGGGACTATTCCGGGAGTCCTGTTACCTGTTCTTGCCACGTTCCGCCGGTCATTGCCGGTTTCGGAACAATTCGCTTGCCCTGCAAAGGCGCGAAATCTAGGGGCTTCCGGGCGTCGGGGAGTGGCGCAGTCCGGTAGCGCGCCTGCTTTGGGAGCCGTTGCGCGATCATACGTCATTGGCCGCTTTCCTGCGGGTTTTCGAGGCATGACCCTCGACAGGTTCGGGACTATTATGGGACTCGGCGCGAGACATGGCGTCCCGCACGGTTTCCTCAGCGGTGTGGAAATAGCGCTTCGTGGTGCGAATATCGCTGTGCCCAGCCAGTTCGTAGGCAATCTCGATCGAGCCTAAGCGGGTCAGCGCAGTGTGGCGCAGATCGTGGAACCGGAAGTTCTGCACCCCTGCCCTTTCCAGCGCCCGCTTCCATTTGCGCTCCCACCCCTGCTTGCTGAAAGGGTAGCGGTCGCCCTTGACCCGGTGCGCTCGATCCTTGCGGCGCGGGCTCGACCGCTCGGCCTCGTAAGTGAATACCTGGGCACAGACCTTCGGCTGATTGGCGATGATTGCGACCAGTTCCGGCGACAGGGGGAAAGCGTGGCGCTTGCCGCCCTTGACCGACACCACGGCACGGCAGGCGCTCAGATCCACGTCCGACCAGCGCAGGTTGACGATTTCATTCCGCCGCTGGCCAGAAATGAGGGCGAACCGCACCAGCGGCACCAGATCAGCCGGGAGCGCAGCCATCAGCCGGGCTTCCTCGTCATGCGATAGGACGCGGGTTTGCGGCGCAGCCTCTTTCAGCTTGGCCTCTTTCCACGCGATCACCGGCACGTCATATCCGCGCGCATCGCACCAGTTGACCACCCGGCGCAGCAAAGCGGTTTCGCGGTTGACGCTGGCGTTGCTGACAGTCGCGCGGCGGCGGGCGATGTATCCGTCGATCATGGCCAAGGTCACGTCCCCTAGCATGACGTTGCGCCCGATGATCCGCGCGAGATTGTCGAGCTGGTAGAGCGCATCATCGGCGGTGCGAAGGTGCTGCCCTTTGGCCTGAAACCATGCCCCGCACGCATCATCGAGCGTGATTGCTGGTTTGGCGACGATCCCGAGCGCTGCTGCACGGCGTTTCTCTGCCTCTACTCTTTCCGCGTCCCGGCGCGACGTGCAGCCCGTAGAGCCGTGATGCCGATTCCCGCGATATTGAAAATCGTATTGCCAAAAGCGGCTCGATGCTGGCTTGTAGACGCTCATTTCGAGTTCCAATTACGCAGCAACAGTTCGCACTCGAACCTCGTCATGTCCCTCTTGATTGCGTTTGCGCGATAGGAAATGACGCGGACATTTTCGACCGTGTACCCCAAAGAATTGTCTATTCTATCAAGAGACGGCGCTCCGTCCTGTGTGGCAACACCCGATACAATAACGATAGGGATTCCAAGGACTGGACAAAACTCTGGGATTTGGATGTCCGAAATCTGAATGGTGAAATCGAGCCCCCGAGCTTGTGCGCGCCTTTTCGCACCGTACCAAAGGTGTTTTGCTCGATTGCGCACACGATCCTGCGCCACCCATTCGCGCTTCGCCTTGCGCATATCGTCAACCGGCTTCAATGCGGCCCACTCTTTCATCTTGGCGCGCAGGCGGTCGCGGTTTTTGGCATAGTATTCACGCGAGTAGGCGTTAGATTTTTCTTTGCGGCGGGCATACTGCGCTCGCCTGCGGGTGTTGAATTCGTCGCGGTTTGCTTCCCGCCACGCCTTTTGCCGTGCGTAAGGACTGTCCTCAAGAAGCTCGCTCATTGCGCCGCCGCCTCCGTAATTCCGTGATACCTACTACAGCACCGGGGCCGTGTTTCATATTGCCAGAAGCGGCTTTTGGCGGGCTTGTAGACGGACACGGCGGTGTCTCCCTGCGAACGCTGGCTTCGATGTATTCAGCGAGATCATCGGCCCGATAGGCAATGCGACCTGGGCTCTTGCGAACGTATGTTATCCTGCCCTCCTTGCGCAAGCTGCGAAGGGTGCGTTCCGATAGCCCGATCACCTGTGCGGCCTCGGCTTCGGTTAGCAACGGGAACCGGGCAGGCGCGCTCATCCCCGCGCCTCGCTGGTGGATTGCCCTTGCTCGGGTGGCGGGAGACGTAGCGCCATGATACCCAGTCAGAGCGGGCCGACGATCAAGGCAATCCCTCGGCAGTCGTCAGCCTGGTCACCCAAAACCTCGAAGCCGAACATCCACGAGTGCCACGAAAGCGCGGCGGCAAACCCCCATGATGTGCGACCGATCTGGCGAGCCATGAATGCGTGCCATTTGACCGGTGTCGTGATGTCAATCGGCTGCCACATTATGAGGGTTCCTTTTCTAGGGCGGTGCGGGCGGCTTCCTCACTTTCGTGGATTGTGAACGTGTAAGGCTCATCATCGCCGCGTTCGTCCTTTTCCTCTTCGGTGAAGAACTTTAGCGCGAGCCACATATCCGGGACCGGACGTGCGCCAGATATGAGCACGACATGATTACCTTCCGCGCGATTGTAGTGCAGGAAATCCTCGTCGATGCATTCGTCTATGCTGGAGCGGCAATGATCGCTGCTGCATTCATCGCCAAGGTAGTACCAGTTCGCGCCGTTCGCTTTCCTCAGTTCAGCCCTCAGCCGGTCGATCTCGTCACACAGGGCGGGCACTTCGCGGTGCGCGAGGGCGATGAAACGGGCGTTGGCCTCGATTTCCTTCTGGTTGCCGTTTGCCGAGGTCCAGTATTCCTGTTTAAACCCATCCCAATGGACAATACCGCAATCGGCGCTCTCGCACTGGATTGATGGACAGGGGCCGTTTGCATTACGATGCGGAGTGTCGCCGCAATCATAAATGCAAATGGTCCATTCCCCCTGCGTCGTCGCCTCATGCGCGCGGCGGAGGGCTTCGGTGTCGATACGGTCAGTCATGGGTGGCCTTTCTGATCGCGGAATTTGTCGGCAGAATCGGCTATTGCTGCGATACGAGTCAGCGCCTCCAGCAGCCGAACATTGGGCACCTCCGCATCCACCGCGCGGTCTGGCCCAGCAAGGGCCGCTGTGCGTTCGGAGAGGGTCATCCAGCGATCCTTTCATTGACGCGCTGCAACATGGTATCCTGCCAGTGCAGTCGTTCTGCGTAAGTCAGCCCGTCGCGTCCCCGCAGCGGCCATGCGCTGTCAGGCGATACGCGGGTGCGGCGGCGAGGAAGCGCGCACATGGGCATTTCAGTCGCGGGCATCAGCGGTTCCTCTCTGCATCATGGATCGCGTCGACCAGCTTGAGCGCGGTTTGCAGCGTGTCGCGTAGCGTGCTGATCGCGGCGAGAAGGTCGGACTGGTCCGGCTCGGTGTGGGGCTGGTAGGCGATGATGTCGTAATCAGGCAGCCCGCCGATTCGCCCATGATCCCACCGAGCCCAACCTTCTGGACCATCGTCGCGAGTTTCGCGTCCACTCCGAAACCACACCGTGCAGTCGGTCCCCGGCTCGACGGGGCATACAGGATACCCGGGGCTATCCGGCCCCCATGCGATGCGGTCGGTCATTGCGGGGTGTCCTTTGCATCTGGACGCGCCTGCGCGGCAGCAAACACATCGTCAGAATCAGCAAAAACATCGGGATCAAAATTCTCGAATACCGGGCGCACGAACCGAGCGATGCCCTTCGAACCCAGCGGGTCAGTGAAATTCCAATTGCAGGCCCGAGCCAAGTCGTCGGCGACCTTTTGCGCTAGCGCCCGCCGCCCCTTCACGTGCTTGACCCCATACCCGGTCGGCAGGTGCGTAATGCACCACGCAACTGTGGAGCCGGGGCCATCGTGGTATCGCTTGTCGACCGCGAAGGGGTGGCAGACCCAACCGTCGACCAGCATAGGCTCTACCTTGCCGCCGCCACGCGAAACGGCTATCATGAATTTCTGGCGTTCCCATTTGCGGCTCATCTCAAAACTACCTCTCCGGTAAAAAGAACGGCCTGCCCCACGATTACGTGGAGGCCAACAAGGGTGAAGGCTGCGAAGGCGAGGAGGCGGGTCATGCGTCCCACTCCTTCTGCAATTCCTGCCAGCGTTCCTCGCCCATCCGTTCGCGGGCTTCGGCTATCTGGCGATCCAGGGTGAATGTCGGCGTGTGCTCGGCCTCGGCAGAGGCATGGCAGGCGGCGATGGTGCGGAGGCGGGCGGTCATCGCCTTAGCCCTTCCAGTGCGTCCAAAATGCTGCGCGCCAGAGCGTCGATGTCGCGGGGGGTGTATTTCCAACCCTGCTTTTCCAAGTGTGCTTCCGCGAGCCGTAAGGCTTCGGCGGTTGTCTGATCTCCGGCCATCACCCTTCCCCACGAATGCGGGCAAGGGCGGTGCGGGCTTCGTCTCCGTTGCTATCATCTCGCTCGGCAAAGCGTTCCAAGAGCGCCACCACGTCCGCCACGGCCTCGGGGTTCAGACCGTCGAGCGCGTTCACGCAGGAGACGATGCGGGCTGCGTTGGCTTCGGCAGGTTCCAATGTCACAGCAGCAATGCCGGTATATTTACCATCAGGCTCGGCGCTAATCCAAGCAAACGGGGCACCAACCGGCGCTTCCGACATCTCTACGGCCCAAGGCTCTTTCGTATGCGTCATGCCACAGCACTCCCGATGAAAATTCCGATGGTAAGGAACACCCCGGTCGCGGCAGAACGGCGGACCATGCGGGCGAACTCGCGGCGCTCGAAGTCTTGCCGCGCGTTGTAGATGATGCGGGTCATGCTGCACCGCCTTCGGGCAATACAACTTCAGCCGTGACGATCAGACGGGCACCTTCAGGCAAGTCCTTGGACCACACTTTGAAGCCCGGTCCACTGATAAAGCCCGAATTCCCAAAAAACCGGCCATAATCGCGTTGCTCGTTGACGAGTTCGGCGACAGTCTTGGTATTGGTCGCGGACAAGACCTCGTTTGGCCGGGTGTGCCGAGTGCATAACCAACCACCACGACCGTAGTGTTTGATCTCAAAACTGTTCACCATGTCTCGCCGCGTAGGGTAGCGATATGTGGCGGTCTCTTTGCAGCCTTCGTGGCTGCACCGGACCATGAAGGGCCATTCTCGGCGGCTCATGCCACCCCCCGCAGTTCAGCAGCACGGCGGGCAATCCATGCCCCGCTGTCCCAAAGGACCGGGCTGCTATCCCATTCGCGACCGGTGCGGCATTCGTAGGCGTAGGCAACACCGTCGAATTGCTCGCGCGCCTCGGCCTCGGCAAAGTCGTTCTCGATCTCGTCGATTGCGTCGGCTTCATCCAGCTCGCCCGCCGCGAAATCGTGCATGGTGGCCCACAGCGGATCACCCATCGCGCGCAGTTCGCCAGCCATCGCCAAGAGCAGCGCATCGCGATCCGGCGCAGCGAGTGCGGCGCGGAAGCCTTCGAGCGTCAGGGGGGTAAGGGGTGCGGTCATGCTGCGCACTCCTCACGGGGCGGCAGAGCTTCGACTTCGGCAAGATGCCGCGTGACATCATCCTCAGTGAGATAACCGAGAACATCGCTAGTTACCGGTGTGTCATAGACTAGGCGACCGCCGTGGCCGACGGCCAATTCGTAAAGGCCTTCGTCACCCCCGTAAGTCCCTTCGCCCCGAATGACTGAGACTTCATATCCGTTCGGGAACGTGTGCCGCGCTTGCACGCCTGCAAAACGGGGCCGTGGGTGAAACACCAAATCGGTAAATGCGGTCATCGTCGTCTCCAGCGTCTTTGCTGGAAACAGGTTTACGCCCCGCGTAACTTATGGTCAAGCGCTAATTGCGCCCGATGTAAGTTTTCTAGGCGTCCGCTGTGATGGCTACCATAAAAGCCATGAGCTGCCCGCGCTGCTTTTCATTGAGTCGCGCGACGAAATCAATCACGTCGCCTTCCTTGGCAGGGTTGCGCCCGATCAGGTGCTCTGGCTCGCTGTCGTATATGTGCGCCAGTGCCTCTAACACCCTTTCGCTGTAGGGTTGTTTGCCGTTTTCCAGCCTCGACAGGCTAGCTGATGTGGCGGGCAAATGCGGGTCATCCAGGCTAACCAGTCGGTTCACGACCTGCTCTTGCGTCAGATCGCGAAACCGCCGCCATTCCTTGAGATAGTGCCGTGTTGCCATAGCGGCCATTTTGCTACGTCCGGCGCAACCATACCATGCGGCCCCATGTAAATTAGGGCTTGCGTGCAACTTACGTCCGATGTAAGTCATGGTCATGGACCTAGAAACCTACCTTCGCACTACCGGCACCAGCGGGGCGGCGTTCGCCAAGCGGGTCGGTATCAGCGCGGCATCCGTTACGCGGATTTGCCAGCGTCGGCAGAACATCAAGATGGACCTTGCGATGCGCATTGTTGCCGAGACTGGCGGCAAGGTCGCGCTTGAGGCGCTGACGCTGAAGGCCGCCGCATGACCCGCCCTGTTGTTTGCGACCGGCGGGGCCTTTCCCTTCCCGCGCCGGTCGCTGTGCTTAACCTCCTTCATGCCGGAAGGGTTACGCCATGACCGGGGCGCATGTCTGCGGCTTATTCAAGGCACCGAGCCGCGAAGATGCGCTGAAGGCAATCTCGCGCGCCGTGCTGCGGATTAAGGCGGACACTGGCGAAACCTATGCCGCCATTGGCAAGGTTCTCGACTGCTCGGACGACACGCTTGAGCGGGCGGCGAATGAGCAAAGCCTGCTGAACGCAGACACCCTTCTGCGCATCCAGTTCCATTTCCCCGAAGCTTACCAGTTCGTGGAGCAAATCGCCACGGGCAGCATCGCGCCGAGCAAGACGGCTGCTGATCGCTTCGACCTTATCGAACGCCAGATCGACGCACTGCGCAAGGAACTGGCCCGATGAAAAGAGGAGAAACTGACATGGAAGCGTTTTACACACGCCTCTCCGAAATGATGGAGGCGGAAGGGGTGTTTCAGGTCCGGCGCTGGTTGCCGGACATTTACACCGTGGAACTGACGGACGGTCGCCGGGGCCGGGGCAAGACCCCGCGCGAGGCAATCGAAGCGGCGCGGGCTGAGCCTGTGAAGGTGGCGGCATGATCGGCCACAACAACCCGCCCGCAATCGACGCATTCGGCATGGCGCTGGACGACGCATACGCAACCGCAAAGGACTTTCTCGACGGCTCGCCCATCGAGACGCAGGGTCAGGCCGACGCGGTTGGCCGGATCGTCTCCGAGGTGAAGAAGATCCGCAAGGATGCCGATGCGGCCCGCGCCGAGGAAAAGCGCCCGCACGATGAAGCCGCAAAGGCTGTGCAGGCGAAGTGGAAGCCTCTGCTGGATCGCGCTGACACCATCGTCACGGCGGCACAGCGGCCCCTCACGACCTATCTCGCCAAGCTGGCAGCACAACAGGCCGAGGTAGAACGCCTTGCCCGTCAGGAGGCTGCACGGGCTGCACAAGTGGCAATCGAAGCGCAGCGGCAGGCCGATGGGGTGGAAGCCATCGAAGAGGCCAAGCGCCTTCAGAAAGAGGCGGACGCTGCTGCAAAGGCCGCTGCGAAGGCTGGCAATGCGAAAGCGCACGTTGCCGGTGTGGACCGTGCAATCGGCCTGCGCTCCAGCAAGGTCGCCACGGTTACGGATCGGCGCGCCGCGCTGAACTGGATCGCCAAGCACGACCCGGACGCCCTCTCGCAATTCGTTGACGACTACGCCCGGCGGAACGCGCCGACGCGTCCGATGGATGGGGTGGAAGTCACTGTCGAAAGGAAAGTGGCATGAGCTTCACCCCTGAGCAGGTCAAGGCGCTCAGTGCGCCGCTGGACCCCAAGCACATCAAGCCGCCGCCGAAAGGCAAGTTCGGCAGCTATGTGGACGGATTTCATATCGTCACCGAGGCCAATCGCATCTTTGGTTTCGATGGCTGGTCCTACTCGATCACGATGATGGAGCTTTGTTCGCGGATTGAGACGGCCGACGCAAGGCAGCAGCCGCAGATTCGTGTCGGCTACCGCTGCACCGTCCGCGCCGAAGTCGGCGGAATATACCGGGAAGGTGCAGCAGTCGGAACGGGCATGGCCCGGCCTGAGAATGAAGCCGACGCTCACGAAAGCGCGATCAAGGAGGCGGAAACCGACGCTCTGAAGCGCGCACTGCGTAGCTTCGGTTATACGTTCGGTTTGGCGCTCTACGACAAGTCGGAGGGTAACGCCAATATCGCGCCCCCGCCGGTTGAAGTCCCCGGCAGCGTGGAAGCGTTCCTGAACGGATTGGCCGCTGCCTACGCGGACAACACCGCCCCCCAATACTGGGAACAGAATTGGCCTGCGGTGCCCAAGGAATGGCGCGCCTACGCCATCGAACAGAAAGAGCAGATCAAAGCCGCGCAGGGCAAGGTTGCCTTGCTGCGGGCAGGATAAGGAACCCGCATAATGTTGAAGGCAATTCTCGCTGGCCGGTTGGGCCGGGACGCACAGCACAAGACCCTGCAAGGCGGCACCGACCTGTGCAGCTTCCCGGTCGCCTGTGACGTTGGTTACGGCGACAACAAGCAGACCTATTGGGTGGACGTGACCAAGTGGGGCAA
>JACCDR010718786.1_pt1 | contig 13696 bp, 22 predicted proteins | sample 7446431 | NCBI WGS metagenome assembly JACCDR01 (sample SAMN15323443, study PRJNA562643) | freshwater metagenome | isolation source: river surface water | place: USA:Blue River Watershed | collected 2017-08-17
CCGGGGCAGTGGTTCGTGAGCGCGAGTCCGAGCTTGCGCATCTCGGGGTCCTGCACCGACTTGCGAACGAGACGTTGGATCTCGACGATCCGCTCTTCGATCGTGAGACCCTCGCGACCGCGAAGGATCGTTTTCATGTTGCCGTCGTTGTAGCTGTCGAGCATCGGGGCTCGACCGTCGCCAAGCGTACGGCGGCCGAGCCGGACCGAGCCGAGCGCCTTTCGCTCCTGCGCGTACATGACACCGCCCACGCCGATCATGGCGAGGCCCGTAAGACCGGCGATCCATCCGAGGCGGTTCGACTTCATGATTTCGAAGCTATCACGGGTCCGTGTTAGCTTCATTTTCATGCTGATTACCCGTCGAGGCTTGGGGGCCATCAATCCGATTTTCTCGACGGCCGCGAACATCCCGCTCGTTCAGGGTGGGCAGAGTCAGCAGGGCGGAAGCGCGGGGACCTACTCCGAGGAACATGCAGGCGGTTTCTCGATCACGCAGTTCACGTGGCAGCAGGTCGTGATCGAATCGAATCCGATCCGCGGTGCGTCGGCGGCCGAGTGGGATGCCAAGCTCGCGTATTGGCGCAATGCAGTCGCGACGGTTGCGGCGAGCTCGCTTGCGCCGTGTGATCCGGGCGCGCTCACCGACGGCGGAACGAGCTGCTACTACGGCCGCTACACGCCGCTCGTGAGCTGGAATCCCGACGATGCACCCGAGCTGCTTCCGCCGGGCGTGTTCGCCGTGTACTCGGTGCCGTTCGGCGTCTACGAGATGCAGGATGGCAAGTTCGTACGCGCGTTCGTGCCGAGCGCGCAGCAACGTCGCGACATGGAATGGGCGGTGATCCACGGATCGCAGGTCCGGCTATTCGGCAACGCGAGCAAGCAAACGCGGATCGATGCGCGATTCCTCGACGACGGCTACGTGATCGCACAGCTCAAAAAGCTCGTCGCGCCTGTCGGCGGTAACGCGCGCGAGCTCATGGCGCGCTTGTCGGTCGATCAGATGATCGCGGCCGTCCCCGACATGATGTTGTTCTCGATCAACTTCCTGCGGAACTCGATCCAACCGACGCCCGAAGAGCGCACGAGCGAGGGCGGCTTCTACGCGTGGATCGCGCGCGGCGGCTTCCCGTTGTCGAAAGCCGTCGTGACCGGACAAGCGCCGACGAGTGACGCGATCGGAATCCAGTTCTGCACGGGCTTCGAGTGCGCGTGCCCGTCGGGCGGCGCGAACGCCGGCTTCCCGTCGTGCGTGCCCGCCGGCTTCAACAGCAGCGGTGTCGGATCATCGCCGAGCGAAGGTTCGTTCCATCCGTACGTCCGCATCCCGCAAGACGCGGTGAAGAGCGACGTGCAGCTCTCGCTCGTGCACAACGACCCGTCGTGGATCACCAAGTTCGGCAACATCGGCGCGAAGGTGATGCAGGAGATCGCGGGCGCGTTCTGTGCGAATCAGGGCTTCACGCAGGAGTACCTGCAGAACCAGATGAAGCCGAAGTACATCGACGCGGCGGGCAAGGCGTGCACGAAGGGCGCCCCCGGCTGCAAAGAGGTCAAGCCGTCGTCGAGCGTGCAAGGCGGCGTCGGCGTGTTCAATGCCGGCATGAAACTGTGGTGCGACGGCTGGGGCGCGCAGAATCTTCCCGATCCGATGCAGTCGCTCCCGCCTGTTGCACCGCCGGCACCGATCGGTGCGCCGTTCTTGATCCCGATGTGGGTCGTCGGCGTGCTCGGCGTGCTCGGTGGCGCCGCCGCGGCTTATTCGCGCCGATCTAGCTGATCTGTTACGGTACTCGGCGATGCTGATGATCAACGGCTCGCCCGCTCTTGGACTCGCAAAACCGCCGACGCTCGCCGGCTCGCCCGCGGTCGAAGGGCTGCAGCGATCGCTGATCAACCTCGCGATCGCGACGAACCGCCCGCAGATCAATCCCGGCGCGGTCACCGGCGTTGTCGACGACAACACGATGGTCGCGGTGAACGCCGCGCTCGGAATCTTGACCGAGCAACTTCCGTCGTGGCTCTACCTCGCGCTGCAGACTGCGATGATCGCGGGCTCGACGACGGCAGCCGCAAAGAAGGCCGTCGAGCAGTACGCGGCGCAACTCACGATGGCCGCGAACACGGCTGCTGCGAAGTACAAGACGACGGCGCCACTGCCCGCGACGACCACGACGACGGGCGGCATCTGGGACACGCTCTTTCCCGTCGGCTGGTACGCGCGTCCGTCGCTCGGTTGGGGCGTCGTCATCGTTCTCGGATTCGGCGCGTACAAGATCTTCAAGAAGTAAGAAAGGATCGATCTCATGTTCCAACTTCGAGGCGCGCTTGGTGAGGTCGACTGCCAGGCGAATCCATCTGACCCGGTGTGCTCGGCGTTCTACGGGACACCGACGATCATGCAGGACTGGGCGACCAAGTTCCTGAACAACAACGCCCCCGCGGTGTTGTACACGCCCCAGGGGGCCGCGAACGCGGGCGCGAACGTCGTCTTGCAGCCGCCGGCATCGCCGATCGCCGCGAGCGCCGCGGGGCTGTTCGCGAAGCTCTCGGCGCTTCCGTGGTGGGTCAAGCTCGGCGCCGTCGTCGGTGGCGGGTACCTCGTCTACACGCACTGGCTCAAGAAAGGCTGAGCCGTGGCGTTCAACGGCATCGCCGAGGACGTGACGACGATCCTCTCGCAAGGTCCGGCGGTTGCTTCGAACGCCGCCGCGATCATTCGCCGGATCGCGCCCCACATCAACACCGTGCGCCGCGTCGTCGATGACCCGGCGTTCCCGACGGTGATCCAGCGCATCCAGCAGATCGCCGACATCGAGGCAACGAGCTCGACCGGTACGACGACGCCTACGCCGACAGTTCCGAGCTCGATGGGCATCGGCCTCTCGCGTGCGGTGCCCGTGCTCGACGCGTACATCTTCGCGCGCCTGAACCCGTGGATCGCGCTCGCGGGCGTCGGCGGTGTCGTCGCGATCCTCGTCGGAATCGGTTACCGTTACGGCAAGAAAGCGAAGGGCTGACCGATGGCGAAGAAGACCCCGAAGAAGAAGCTCACCCGCAAGCAAATCGCCGCCATCAAGCGTCACGCGAAGCGCAAGGGCTACAAGATGCCGATCGGCACTTGCCGCGTGTTCGGCGGTAAAGGCGTGAGCGGTCCAGTTGTCGTGTGCCGTCGAGGCATGAATCGGTGGGAGCTCCTCTGATGGCGACGCATCTCTACAGTGGTTCCGTCGGAATCGCGCCGGGTACGACGACGTTGCAGCTCGGCGGTGTGACGTTCCGCTATCAAGATCCGTACGCGCGCGGCATCGTCGACATGCGCGGCCTACAGGGCATCGACACGCGCGCGCGCATCCGCTGGGATATCATCGTGACGATCGGCGGCCTGTCGCTGATCATCGCGCTCTCCGCAGCGCTCGCAGCGTCCGCGCTCGGTAAATGAGCCACAGCTCGCTCGCGCACGCGATGGCCGATCTGATCAAGACGGCCGCGAACGAGCTGCGGTCGCCGACTGGACTCGCCGCCATTCCCGGCGGCCGCGCCAAGCTCGTGTGGATCATCGAGTCGACGACCGACGCGCTCGTCACCCTCGTCGAGCGCACCGAGGCCGAGCTCGCTGCCGTCGAACGGAAACTAGAAGCCGAACCGCCACCAGGATAGGCTAGGCCCATGATCATCATGAAGCCGCTGACGCTGCCGATCCCGTACGAGTACGGGTACGCGAACCCGGCGCGCGGTCCGATCGTGTACGGCCGCACGCAGACGTTCATGGAGCCTCAGGATCCCTACTTCAACCAGCGCGGCGAAGAGGGCTACTACCACGATACGCAGCTCGGCTCGGCGAAGCGCCCGCGCTTCTCGACGGCGGCAGTTGCGCAGTCGAATCGCAGCGCCGTGCAGCGCCTGCTCAACGGTCTACGCGGGCTCCGCGATCCGATCGAGACGTCGACCGCACCGGCGACGACCGAAGACATCGTCGCGCTGATGAACGCGCACAACGATCGCTTGTTCGCGCTCACCGTCGTGTCGACGACTGCCGTCGCGGTATCGGCGATCATCACCGTGTTCCGCACGCTCAAGCTCATCCGCCAGGGCAAGGGCGAGTGAGCGCCGCCGACTGGTGGTCGGCGTATCTCGACGCGTGGGCTGAAATCGGCCGCAAGTCCGCAACCGCGATCGTCTTCTACTAATTCGACAGGAACTAGTTTTCGATTAGTAGTTGCGCCGCGTGAATCGTCCGAAGACGGTTTGCCAGAACCACCGCCGACGAAACTCGGCGAGTTGTCGATGCCGAGCGCGCTGTAAACGGCTCATCGACCTTTGTGATCGTAGGTTGGTTCTTCGACGTAGCAACGCCCTACCACGCACGCAACGTAGCGCGCGTCGTGCGGGCCGTTGACGACGCACGTGTACGTGACGCCGTTCTTGATGCACAAGCCGCGACCTCGATAGAGGTCGTCGCATACAGTTCCCGGCCCAAGCTGTCGCTGTGCGAGCTCACCGTCAGCAATGCGATTGCAACCGGCGAGCATGAACAAAATTGTGAGCGTCTTCATCAGCCCCTCGGATCAAGTGGACGGCGAGCTACTTCGAGCACGACATCGATCGGTTCGGGCATCTTCGGCATCGAGATCGAAAGGTACTCGGTCGTGTGGGTAACGAACGCCTTCTCGAACTTTGCTCGAATGTGTGCAGCAACGATCGCCTGGATGTCGTGTGGCGATAGCGTTACGAGCGTCTTCACTGCGCACCGTCGGAGAATAGCGGCGCTTGGCGCGACATGTGGCCAGTGCGAACGCGCGGATCAGCGAAGATCACGCCGTCGTGTTCGCGCACGTGCTTGCAGTAGTAGTGGTCCTCGGACATCGCGCCTTCGAACTTGAACGAGAGTTTGTGCTCGTTCGCGAACCGCACGTCGAGCGCAAACACCGCCGTCGCTGCGCGATCGATCGGAATCATGTTGCGACTCAGGCGATGCGATACCTGTTTCGATTCGCCGTCGAAGATTTCGTAGATCATCGCGTGCGAATCCTTGTCGTCACCGGCGATGACGCGCGACATGACTGGCGCGACGACGACGGCGGCACCTGCATGCGCGGCTTCGCTGATCATGCGCAGGATCAGGAACCCTGCGTCACACTGCGCGACGTAGTCGTTGCTCGACGGCGCGACCCACGTATCGGCGTCGATCATGAGAAGCCAATCAGCTTGGATTTCCATCGCGCGCGCGAGCATCAGGTTCCGACACTGGTCGATGCCGTTGACGTCGTAGAAGTCGAACGAGACGAGCTCGAACCGCTCCATCGAAGCGCCGAGCGTGTTCCCGAACTCGCAGAACATTCGGCACTGATGCGCCGTGACTTGTCCGCCATACGCGGGAATTCCGACGGCGAGTTTCAACCTTCCTGGATTTTTGCTCATGATTCGGGTTCCTTGTAGTGTCTAGGGCATGGCCGAAGCGCGCTTGCCGACGTACAAAACCGCTGCAGAGGTTCTCGAACGCGACAAGGGATCGGGTGTTCGTCTGCTCGGCTGGACGGTCGCGCGCACGATCTTGATCGCGCCACCGATGATGCTCGTCGGCGTCGACACGAAACGCGCATTCATGGGCGCTGCTGTCGCGTCGACGATGATCTCGCTGTTCACGCTGCTGCGCCTGTTCGACGCGCGCACGACGGGCATGGCCGGCATCAAGGGCGCTCGCTGCCTCTCAGGCCGCCGATACCGCCGACCCGCGAAACGGCTGCGGTAGGCACGACGAAGAGCGCAAATAGCATCACGATCACTTGTTCTCGCAGTAGGCACGAGCAAGCTCGACGGCGCGGCTGACTGTCGCGAACTGATCCGCGTTGCCACCATGATCGGGATGCGTCGCTTTAGCGAGCTTGCGGTAGCGCGACTCGACGATCGCTTTCAGATCTTCGCCGTCGAGCGTTTCGAGCAACGCTCCGTCGATTTCTAGCGTTTCCCACCAATCAGGCTCGACGTGCGTCTCGCCGCCCGCAGGGAGCGCTGTGAAGCCTGCGAACGCACGCTCGACGATTTGGCTCGCGCCCCACCGATCGATGCCACGGAGCGCTTCGAGCGTCTTCGCGATCGCACGAAGGTTCTCGGCGGGCGTGAACCACCGATCGCATGCGATGACGCGCTCGACGCCGCCTTTTTCCTGCCACCATACAGCGACGCCTGGATCGCTCGGATTGGAGCCGCGTCCGTCGGGAACGCCGTTGCTATTGAGCGGCGTGTTGCTCGTGATCACGACGTTCGCTCCGCGCATCTTGCGTAGCGACTCCCTCACGTCGTTGCGGGCGCTTGGGTAGCTCGCTGTGAATCGCGCCCGCGATCGGTACTTCGTACGAGCCCAGCCTTCGGGCCATGCCAGCGGGAACGGTTCACGAAGCGCCATGACCCGGTTCTACCGGATCATGCTGACAGCCTCGTATGTCGAGGCACCCGCAAAAACTTACAAGCGACGATCTACGCTTTGTTTCATGCCCGCATTCGAGCTACAGGCCCGCAGGATCTCCCTGCGTAGCATTCGCGCAGATCGTCAAACCTTATGCACGCGGGTTCGGACGGCCGTTCTTCGGCGACTTCGGCGACTTCGATGCAATCTCGACGACCTTGCCGTCGTTCGGATCGGCCTCAGGGTCTTCGTCCTCGTCCTCGTCTTCGTCCTCGTCCTCTTCGCCCTCGTCCTCGTCTTCGCTGTCGGCTGCAGCATCGACCTCGGCCACGGTCGCCGGCTTGGGCTGCGGCGTCTCGCCCGTCGCTTGCTTGAGCGCGGCGATCAGCTCTTGCACGACCTCGTCGCGGTACTTCTGCGACGCGTCGGGGATGAGCAGATCGATGAAGTCCGCGTAGCGCTCTTGGAACAGCACCTCTTGCATCGCGGGCGGGGCCTTCGCGCCCGGCGTGTTCGCGATTACTTGCTGCGCCATCGCGACACCTTGGACGATGCCGATCGCGACCTCTTGCGGCGCGAAGCCTTCCGGCATCGGCTGCCCGTCGCGATCGAGCTTGCGCTTGTCGATGCGACCGGTACGCGCCGACTCGTGGAAGTGCTCGACGCCGTTACGCGTGTTCTCGACGTGCTCCATCAAAGCATCGGTGAACCACTCACGATCGGTACGACCGAGCCGTTTCACTTCTTTCGACGTCGTCGCGTCGGCTTTCGCCTTCTTCTTTTTTCCGACGACGGGCACGCTCGGAATCTCGATCGTCTGCGGTTGCTGCATCACCACCGACGGGCCGTTCAGCTGGCCTTGCTGCTGCGGCGCGGGCGTCACGATCGCGCCGTTGCGTGCCATCTCGACGGCCGCCTGAGCTTCGATCGCGCGCGTGTTCATCTCGGCAACATCACGTTGTGCCTGCAGCTGGAACTTGTCAGCTGCCGTCTTGCCACCGATCCAGCGATCGGCGAGGCCGGTCACTTTCTCGATGCCCATACCGACGAGCTCGGCAGTCTGTGATCCGCCTTGGTTCATCTGCAGTGCGCTCTCGACGGCGCGAGCCTGCAGGTCGAATGCGCGACCGTACATCGACGACATGCGCTCGGCCGTCGTCTCGGTGTGCGTCTGCGTGTCGCGCGCCATCGCGATCATGTCGCGCGGGTTCATCATGAACCCGGAGAGCTTGTTCATCTGGTCGCTGCCCTGACGCGCGACCTCCTTGATCGCGTCGGCGTTCTGGCGAGCTTGCTCGTTCATCATCGAGATGAGCGGTGCGAGCTGATCACCCTTGTTCGAGTTCTGCATCATCTGCGTGATCATCGTCTGCATCTGCGCCATCGAGGCGGCGTGCATCTGCTGCATTGCTTCGATGCGGCGCTCTGCAGCGTCGGACTGCGCCTTGATCATGTCGCGTAGCTGCGCATCGCGGCGCTCTGCTTCACGCTCGCGGCGTTCGGTTTCGGCTTTCTCGGCGAGCTGGCGGTTCGCTTCCTTGAGTGCTTCGAGCTGCGGATCGATCGCCGGTCGCGACTGTGCTTGTGTCAGCTGCGACGTGAGCCCGCTGATCGTCGCTTGGAGCTCGGAGAACCTACGCTCCGTTTCCCGCTGCATTGCTTGGGCCTTCTGATCGGCCTCCACGCGAACGCGGTCCATCTCGGCTTTGTGCTGTGCGGCGATCGCTTCGCGTTCACGCTGCGCGTTCTGCTCGCGGAGGCGCTGTAGCTCGTCCTCTTGCTTGCGCCGCTCGGCCTCACCGATCCACGCGCTGTAAGCCGGCGACGTGACCGGCGGCGGGGCGGGCATCTGCGGATAGGCGACGGGCTGTTGGTGGCCATAGGAGGGAAAGCCATTCGGGAAGGGATTCGCCACAGGACTCCGGGGGGTGAAAGAAGCGGGTTGAGCGGGAAACGGCACTACAACAGCGGCCGCATTCTCGGCGGACATCGCCGACGCGAGCGGGGGCGGCACTTTCTCGGGAAATTGCCGAACATCCCAGCTGGGCTGCCACTTCATCACGATCGGGGGCGTCGAGCTGTCGGTGACTGTGACGTCGTAGAGGCCGCCACCGACCCACTCCGTCACGAGGAACTGTTCGAGGTGGGATCGAATGAGCTCCTTCGTGTAGCCGGTGCCTGGCGCACCGCCGTCTTCGGGTTCGGGCAACGGAATCGGCATTCGCGATCCGCCTTTGATCTTTTCGACGCGAACCATCAACGGCTCGGTCATCGCTTCGAGCTTGGAATCGTCGAAGCTGCGCGGAGGCGTCTGCATGGGACGCCCGGAGTTCTGATTGCCTGCCATATGACGAACAAACTAGAGAGGTTGCGGCAAACGGTCAAAAATTTGACATACGGTGTTACAGATCGCTACCGTCTACGTGATGACCGAACGGGTATTTACCAATAAAGATCGCACGTTTACACGAACGCAGGGTTGCTGGAATTGCCGTCACCGCGGCTCGGCAACCGTGTTTTGGTCCGAACGTCGCGTCGTAGATCTCAAGCACGCGCTCGCGATCGCGCACGAGAGCCCACAGGGCGAACAGGATCAGCGCGTGACCAACATCAAGCAGATGGTCAACCGCGTCGACCACCTCGTCGCGAAAGGTCAGCTCGGCGTGTGCTCGAACCCCGGCGGCCCCATCGACGCGAAGGGCAAGCACATCGAAGCGGATCTGTTCCAGCACTCGTTCCTCTGCAGCAAGTGGGATGCGGCGCAGGGCGCATCGCTCGCACGTGAAGGTGCGAAGGCCGATGATCTTCCCGAAGAGCTCGTCGACAAAGTCGACGGTGACGGCTCGATCTCGATGGCCGCTCTTCGAAATCAGCTGTCGATCCTCGGACGAAAGACGGTCAGCTAGTGTCGCTGCTGCTGCTCTGGCTCTTATCGACGAGCTGCTACTACCTCGGCTCGCGCGCGACGGTCACGCACTTCTTGTGGTCGCGCTATCCGACGGCGTTCGGTCGATTCATGGATTGCCCCGCGTGCTCGGGCTTCTGGTACGGAGCCGCAATCGCAGTCGCGTTCGTGCTCTGCGATCGTTCGCTCCCGTTCGAGCTCACGTCCGATCCGCTATCGATCATCGTCTGCGGTCTCGCATCGATCGTACTCACGCCGATCGGTGCCGCGATCCTCACGCGCGCGCTCGCGGAGAACGGGTCGGCCGTCGAATGATCAGCTTCATCATCACGATCGCCGACGTCGTCGCTGGATTCTTCATGTGGACCGAGGAGCGTTTCGGCGTGTCAGCATGACTTGGTAGCTTCGGGCGATGGCTACGATCACGATGTCGCTCGAAGAGCACCAAGAACTACAGGCGAAGATCACCGCCGCCAACAACGAAGCCGAAAAGTGGCGCCTCAAGGCGACTGACCTTCGCGTCGAGGCGCTTCAACAGGTTGGTGCGACCGACGTCGATCGTCTAACGCAGCTCGTAAAGGCTGCGCTCACGATCACGACGTTCGCCGCCGGCAATCTGCCTCCTGAGGTCACGAAGAACTGGCCCGTCGAGGCGCTCGAAACCGTCGCGAACAACCTCGACGCACTTCCGACGTTCGACATCAACGACATGTCGTTGCGCGTCGAGCTGCTCAAGCTCGCGCAGGAGGCACGCGACCACAACATCGCTCGTGCGAAGCGTGACGCCGCGAAGACGGAGATCGCACCCGAAGCGTAAATTTGAAACGGACGCAATAACCGCGTACAACGATCGACAGGATCGATCGCTGCTTCCGACGCGCGCGGTCTGGTCTTAGGGCGCCCCGTGTTTGGTCCCCCTCTGCGGGGCGCCCCCACCTCTTTTCGCGATCGCGAAACGGTTCGTGTAGGCTCGTCTGCATGGGCCCGCTAGTTGCGAATCAGTCGATCCCGTCCGTGTCGATCCCCGGCGCTACGATGCCCGCAGTCGCCGTGCAGACGATCAACCATCAGGCCGCTGGGCTCGATCTCGGGTGTGCGAACTGCTCGACGGCCGCGGTCGCGCTCAAGGATGCAGCAAGCCCCATCCCGAAATGGGCGGTCATCCTCGGCGGGCTCACGTTCGTGGCGATCGTCGTCTCGATCCTGGGCGCCGTCGCGGGACGTCGCCCGCGCCGATCGTAATCACGCGCAGAGATGCGGCCCGTGCACGCCGCATTCGGCGCAGAATTTCGCTTTCTCGGCCGCCCATTTCGCGTCGAGACGCTCTTGCTCTTCGCGCTCCTCTTGAGCATCGCGCTCTTCCTTTTCGCGCTCTGCTTGCTCGTACGCGAGCGACGCGTCTTCGACCGGATCTTCGGCGTTCTCGTCGAGAATGAGCCCCGTCTTTTCCGGCAACGGACGAGCCGGCGGTACGAACGCTTCCGGCGGCAACGCGGGTAGTCCACTTTGAATTCGATCGACGACTGCATCGCCGAGCAAACGTCGCGCATCGCCTTCGAGGATCGGCCAGTACGGTTTGTCGATCGAATATTCGACGACCGAGCGCGCGACTTCCAGATCGGTCTGATGCGCGGTGTGCGGGTTGTCCCGGCGCCAACGCTCGACGTCGAGCTCTAGCTCGCCGTACGGGAGCTTGTTGTCGATGTAGTACAGCCGTCGACGATGCGCAGCTTCCTCGGCCGTCGGTGCGGTGACGATGTACTTGCCCCCGGGGCCGACCGCACGAAATCCCGCACCGCTCGCGTACACGCCTGCGAATCCACTCTTGAGTTTGTTCGAGCGATGCAGCACGGAGATGTCGAGCGGGGGGCCGCTGCTGATCACGTCGAAGTTCTCGGCGCGAGCTTGCTTGAGGGCGGTCTCGAAGATCGGTCCGAGGAACCCGGCTTGCCCGACTTCGAGCAGCGCGCTGGTTTGACGCAGGAACAACCGAATCGCAGGCTCGAAGCCTATTCCGAGATCGGATGCAACACGTTCGCACACCAAAACGATCGGTTTCGGAATGACTACGCGTAACTCGCAGTCCCCATTCTTCGTACGTAACACCCTTGGTTTGCGCGGCATCTGGTCCTACGTATACCCTACGGACCGGCTAATGCGCATAGATTGATACTTCGGTACGAAGAATCTGCCCCTTCCAAGTATGCGAACCCTGGTCGGTGCTCATTTCGCGCTAATTTGCCCTAGGCACCACTCGTACGTCGAGCGACTTCTAGGGACTTTCTTTAGCATCTAACTACTTGAAGCGTCGTTAGATCCGATGCTCCCAAATCTATTTTCGGTTTCCTATTCCTTGTATAGATCGAGTTTCGCTAACCCTTTGATTCAAAGGGTTAACAAAAATGGATCTATAGCAGGTATAGGAAATCGATTTTAGCGCCGGCCCGCTACGGATCTAACGAGCGATCAGCTACTTACGCTGAGCGGCTGCGCCGCCCGCGGTCAAACCGATCGCCGTCACCGCCCACAGCTCTCCACGGCGGTACCACGACTTCTTGGGCGCGGGCGTCGTCGGCACGTTCGCACCGTCGCCCGTCGGGAACGTGGGCAGCGTCGCCTGCGCGTAGCGCGCGAGATCGGTCGCCACGCGGCCTGCAGCCGCCGCTGACAACGCCTTGAGCGTCACGCGCGCAGCGAGGTCGCTCGTCTGCGTCGAGCTCCACACCGTCGTCGGGAGCCGCGCGTCGAGCGTCTCGAACGCACGCTGATTCGTGAGGAATGTGACCCAGAAGATCGGGAGCGCGAGGTCTCGCAGGATCTTGCAGAGCGCCGCGACCGCGCCGGGGTTCGTATCGCCGACGAGGATCGCGCTCGCGGCACCGCCTGCGACCGACACGCTGTTGAGCCACGACGTGAGGCCCGACGGATCTTTCTGCGAGAAGAATCCGCCGTTGCCGGCCTTGTAAATGCCGTCGAGCATGATCTCGCGTAGCGCGCGCCCGCCACTGTCCGCATCGAGCATCGTCGAAGCGATGATCCCGCCCTTCGAGAGCAGCGTGCGCCGCGCATTCTCCGTCGACGGGTCCGCCGTGAGGCACTGCTCGAACACCGAGCCGCGCGCGAACACCTCGGTGCGCGTGAACGGATTCGCCGAGCATTGCTCGATCAGCTCTTTCATCGCGCGCACTGCGTAGTAGTACGCGCTCGCCATCGGCTGGTAGAACTGCACCGCCGACGCCGACCACGTCGCCATCTTGGACCAATACGCGCGAATCGTTTCGACGTTCTCTGCAGGGGTAGCCATTCCCCCGAGGCTATCGCAAACAGCGGACCGTGCGAACTTCTCGGTCGGTACCGACGACGATCGGCGTCGACGAACCGCAGTAGATGCGACCCTTGAACACGCCTGGCGGCTGTACCGCAGTGCTCTTGCCCGTCCATCGCTTCACGTCGTGGTCACCGCCGATCGGCGGACGATCGCATGTGAACGTGCCAACGGGCTCAACGTGCGAGCTCGTGCGGACGTTCGCGATGACGAAGCCAGGCGGACACCGCGCGGTACGCGGCTGCACGACGACGTTCACGAGCAAGATCCAGAGCGAGAGCAGCGACGTCGCGAGGTCAACCATCGAAGCCATGCAACCACGCGATCACGTCGAGCACTGGCGTCTCGAACTTCGCAGATTTGATCCCGCGAATCCCAGCAAGCACGTGCTTCATCGATCTGCGATCCGCCGCCCAACAACGTGCTCGACGCGATCACGCTGGTAGTTCTTGATCCAGTCGATCGCCATGTTGTCGAGCTCGATCAGGCGCGCTGTAACCAGTTCAGGTAGCAGACGAAGATCATCGCCGCTGAGCGGAAACGCGACGTCTGCAAGCGGCTCCGTGAAGATCGGGCGATGGCGGCCGCTCATCACGATCTTGAGCGCACTGCAGTTCTGCGCTAACGCGAACGCAAAACCGAGCTCGATCCAGGCGCCGATCGTCTGCTCCTCGGGAAGCAAGAGAAGCAAGATGTCAGAACTTCCGACCTCGCCAAGATCGCGCAACGTCCACTTGAGCAACTGATCCGGCGTGGCGTCGTGCGGATTCGCAGCGCCGACCTTGCCGATCACCTCGGGCCACGTCGACATCACGTGGACGTCGATATCGCGCAACGCGGCGCAAACTCGACGAGCGCGATCGATCTCGCGCGACGAGCCCGCGACGTACACCTTGGTCAGCATCATCTCGAATATCATTCCTGCTTCCTCCCTGCGTTCTTGTGGTTGACGTACTTCCCGTCGGGAAACGTGTGCGCGAGCCACTGCGCGATCAGATCGAACAGCGACGTCGCCGAGTGGAATTCAGGATCGCCGGTGAAGCCCTGCGGACCGAATC
>JACCDR010047649.1_pt1 | contig 13695 bp, 24 predicted proteins | sample 7446431 | NCBI WGS metagenome assembly JACCDR01 (sample SAMN15323443, study PRJNA562643) | freshwater metagenome | isolation source: river surface water | place: USA:Blue River Watershed | collected 2017-08-17
CGCCGATCGCATGCCTTGGTCAGCTCGCGAGGCCCCCGGGCGATGTGAATAGGGTGGGCTGCGCAGCAGAGGTCAAGCCGGCCACACTGGACCGAGGGTCCAGCAGCCGGGCACCTGCCGGCGGGGTGCCGAGCCTCAGGGAGGCGATTGGTCCCGCCGACCGACGCAGGAGGGCAATGATGCGTGTCTGACCCCCAGGACCGCGCGCGGAGGACATCATGAGCGCATCCGAACAGATCAGGGGTTCAGTGCTGGACATCACCGCCAGGGTCGAGTGCGGCGGATGCGGCGGCCATTTCCGCGTCAACATCGATCCGGCCGGCAAGACCCCGGAAGGATGGACGATATTCGATAAGGCCGTGGACGCCGTGCGCGGAGGTGATGCTGTTCGCATCAATCTCTCCGGGCAAGCCAACCCAAAGAGCTGCGATGACGGGTCCTCGTCCGTCCAGCATGGCTGGCTTCTCTGCGGCGCGTGCACCCGCAAGGTCGACGATGCCGTTGAGGAAGATCGCAACGCGACCGCCGCCGAGATCGAGCGGGCGCTGGAGGTGTGACAATGCCCTGGTGGGATTACGTGGTCGGAGGCGCTGATGACCCCATCGAGAATCGGCTGTCTTCTGAGCTTCGGCAGGACGATGTGCCGGATCGCGAAAAGGCGCGCTCGAACGCCATTGCCAAAATGATTCGGGACAGGCAGCGCCTACAGGCTGGGCTGCCGCCTGAGACTGTTCGAAACGCTCCTGCCACCGCGCAGAGAGTCATGAAGGAGCAGGCGTTGTTGGAGCGTCAGAGGAATGGGCGTCCTGCCGACTTTTCTGTCACGCTCCCGATAGAGAGATCTCTGGCATCCGATCCTCCAAAGAGGATGCCTGAACCGAAGAAGCCGGAACCGCCCGCGACGGGCGTCACGACAAGGGAACTGGATCTGTAGGAGAGCACATGACCAAGGAAACGTGGACCGTCAAACTGCGCGCTGACCAGATGGACTGCGTGATCGAGACGTTACGGTGGGTGATCAAGCAGCAGGAGGACGCTATCCCGAAACCCATGACCGCCTTGGAACGCTTTTCGATGAAGAGCAGCAAGGCGCGGTTGGAAGAGACTCTGGCCGTCTTCACTGATGTCGGGCACCGGGTATGAGCGAATATCTGACCACATGGAATCCCAAGGGAACTCCCCCCGAGTGCCTTGACAAGGTCCAGGTGAATGGCCCCAACGCCTTTTTCCTCCTATCCCACACCGACGGATGCACGACCATCGTTTCTCCCAGCGGCTACCGCCTGAGGGTTAACGAGAGCGTCGAGATAGTCCGAGAGCACTTCTTGGTAATGGATGGCAATTATGTCTTCCGCAACGTCTGACCGCCAGCTTTGCCAGTGCCTCACCTGCGGCCGGATGCACCACGCCCTGAGCTTCGGTCCGCCCCCGCTGACGGAGGACGAGAAGAGGATCAAGGCGATCCAGGAGCGTGTGCGGCCGACGCTGACGGCGGTGCACGCTGGCCCCATCGGGGGCCCACCCGGCCTAGTGTGGGCTGGCGACTTCAAGGTCTATCTCAAGATCAGCGAGGACGACTTCAACTATCTAATATCCTCCTGGCTGGCCTGGAAGTTCACGGCGAAGTGCTCGGAGGCTTGGGAGAAGGCGACGCCGGACGAGAAGGCCAGGGTCGAGCAGGAGGTGATGCGGGAAGAGCGCGACCTGTCCCTGGACATGCTGGCGATGCTGAAGCGGATCATCGCGGCGGACGACGAGTTCCGGTCGCAGTTGCCGGCCAACTGGAAGGTCGACACGCTATCCGAGGTGTGCGCAGAGGCCAAAGCCCTGGTGGCGAAGGTAGTAGGAGAGCAGTGATGCCGAAGGAGTCCCCAAACGCCTATCTGGACACGGTCGACCGGCTGGAGCCGGACATCACCATGATCGACAGCGGCGCCGGCTGGGCGTCGATCGCCATCAGCCTGAAGCGGATTGCCGACGCGCTGGAGCGGCTGGTGCCGCAGGACAGGACGGCCACCGCGACCGAACTTGGGCTGGATCCGACGACGGGCAGGCCGCCCGACGACGGCGCGCTTTCGAGCGAGCCGGTAAAGCGCCGGCAGCAACTATCAGACGCCGCGAAGAACATGCGGGAGGCAGCGGCGAACGCTGGGGACTCGGATGCCGCGAAGCGTTTCCTCTGGCTGGCCAACGGTCTCCAGGAGGAGGCCGACAAGCTGGCGCCAAAATGACAGTCCGATCCGGCTGCAGCCCGGCGGCGGCCGCATTTTCCCCTCCTACGTGTGAGCGCTGACGGCAGTTGCGCGCGGCCGCACATGCCGATATCGTTACAGCCCGAAAGGGCTACGGGAGATGCACATGAGCTTTGCTGAGGATGAGGTGCAGCGGCTGTGGCGACTGGGGCGAAACACGCTGGAGATCGCGAGCGGCATGGGGCTGAAGGAGTCCGATGTCGAGGTGATGCTGCATCGCTGGATGGACAAGAAATACACCATCGCGAGAGGGGAGCCGGTCAATGACCAGGGCAGCAGCGTCTAAGGTTGTCACGATCATCAGCAAAATCTCCGCATTGGACATCGGCTGCGTGGCCGTCGGCCTTATGCTTGGGATCGTCTCGATATGGGCCATAGCTTTCGTGGCTGCGGTCGTGAACAGGTGCTGGTGATGGCCAGAAAACCCGGCCCGACCACGCGACGCGAGGTGCTCCGCCTCGCCGGCATGAAGTTGTACGGGGAAGGATGGGTAGCCGATCTGGCCAACCGGCTCGAAACACATGAGATGGCGAGAACGGATGCCCGTGGCTTCATGGGTGTGATCAACAACTGGGTGAACGGATCCGGGGACGTCCCCAATTGGGTGTTCGGGGTGCTCGGCGAGTCAATCTCCGAGCAGATCGAGGACCTGGAGGATATCCGGGATCAGGTGGGGAGGATGCTGGAATGATCGAGGTGGACGCCACGGAATGGACTGTCGGCCCGCGGCAGCATCGTTTTCGCTGGAGCCGGGTGCGCTTCGAGTGGGGCTGGTGGATGCAGGAATCGTCCAGCCTCACCAGGACCTGGGTCTGGGAGAGCGATGGGAACAAGTACCCAAGCATCGCGCGCCCATCCCGGTCGTTCACAATGACCTGAGGAGAACATATGAGATATCACCTGATCGCCGCCTGCGCCGCGCTCGCGCTGCTGACGTCCTGCGCCAACGATGCCACGATCGCATCCCGCAACCTCTCCCAGGCTGCGGATAACTTCGAGATCCAGCGGCGAATCGTCTTCTACAATGGCATCACCGGAGACTACATGCTTACGATCGAGGGTCTTTGCTCTCAGCAGCCCTTCGACCGAAAGCTTGAGGTGACATGCAAGGTCGGTCCTGCGGCCTTCAAGAAACACTTCCTCGGCCTCTCCGACAACGTGACCTACTTCTCCGAACAGATGGAGGCCGCGCCAGCCAACGTGTACCACTACCGGGTCACGTTCAAACCGGCGGCGATCATCCCCAGCATCGATCTGAGGAACTGACGTGCCCAAGACCTGCCGCAAGTGCAAGTACTGCCACGTAGTTTCCGTGCAGGACGGCTGGTGTCATCGTTTCCCGCCGGCTGTGGTGATGGTGACCACACCCAATGAGCCCGGGTCGCTATGGCCGGAGACACGATATCCGTCCGTGCCGCCGGACAAGCCGGAGTTCCCGTGCGGCGAGTGGCGCCCAAGGTGGTGGCCGTGGTGGTGAAAAGAGAAAGGGGCAGGGAATGGCAGATGGACTGATCAATCTCCACACGGTGGAGCCGCTGGCGTATCAGCTTTGGCTGGCGCAGTTGCCGGAGAAAAAGTGGGTAAACCGGCATAGGCACTGGGTGAACATGGGCCACAAAGCCAGGGAGGAATGGCGCAAGAAGGCCAGGGTGGAGCTGGAAAAGCATAGACCCCACCCCACCGGCCCGGCGGCTTCGGCAATGGCCTATTGGCACGAGCGGCACATGGTGGCCTTTGACAAAGGCACTGCGCTCCACGAATTCCACGCTGAGAATGCAGCTCGGCTGCGTCGGATCGCGGAGGGAGCATGACGCCGGCAGAACTCAAAGGGTTTCGCGACAATCTGGGTCTATCCCAGGCGGAGTTAGGCGCTGTGATCGGCATGTCAGCGCGCTCCATCACGGCTATGGAGACCGGACAACAGAAGATCCGGAAGATCCATGTGATGGCACTCAACTGGGCGTCTCTTCACATAGCAGTAGCCAGCGGAGATGCGGGAAAGGCGACGGACCAAGCTCGGCATGACGCGCCGATGCTGACCAAGCTCATTGAGGATGCGGTCTCCGTTCTCCGCGGCAAGAGGAGCGCATGATGCCGGTGAAGCAGCGCCCCGGCCGCCCGACCTGGACCGATGCCGAAATCCTTGAGGCTCGTCGGCTCAAGGACAGCGGCAAGACCATCGATGAGATCGTCGACATCACGGGCAAGCCGAAGAACTCGGTGATCGCCATGGTCCGCAGTCATCGGGCCCGGCTGCCGCGCGTCGCCTATGTCACCCACCGTCCGGCGCCGGAGGTCGAAGCGGTACGGGACCAGCTTGCCGCCCTGCGGCAGCGGCAGAGCGCAGCGGCCGCGTTCCTGGGCGAGCCGCCACCCGGCCGGCGGGAGATCGTCGAGGGATTCCTGGCGCGGCAGCGCGGCAGCGCGACCCAGGACGAGGGCGATGAAGTCGCGTAGACGGCCGCCAGCCCCGGAGATGACGCTATAGGGCTTGCGATATACCGTAACAAAGGCTCAAAAGGACGAGGAAGCCAGGAAACGGGGGTTTGGGACGACGAAGATCGGAAAGCGGAGGGCCAAGCGCCTCCGGAAGTGAGCGTTGAAATGCCCGTAGGTAGTGAACCCAAGTCCCCGCCAGCCAGGACAGATGTAACGATATCGGCCAACAAGTGCCTCCACTGCGATGCAGCAATCCCCGAAGAGCCGGGGAAGCCAGGGAGGATCAGGAAATTCTGTTGTGCGGCGCATCGGGTGGCTTACCACCGAGCGCTCAAAAGGTTGTCTGCCGGCCCACCCCGCCCCCCCTGAGTGTCCCCCGGGTCGGCAGCAAAGCGGTGCCTCTTCCTCGGACAGGTCCATGCGTACCGAGGCGGGGGCACCGCTGGTCTTTCACCCCAGGAGGAAGCCATGGTTTCACCTCGCGCGACTTCGATCATCCTCTCTGCCTACGAGACGGGGTCGTTTGTTCTGCGCCGCGCCCGGCCGCGATTCGACAGATCGCCAATGTCAGAAGCTGACCTTGACCGGGAGGCGGCCGGCTGGCTGGTCGACTACGGATATGCCGAGTGGGGAGGGCGTAATCGCGACCGGATCGTGCTGCTGTCCGCCGGCATTGAGTTCGCCGAGAAGGCCAAGTCCCGGCACGGCGCCACCTTCACAGCTACGGCGGGCACTCTGGACGTTCATGACGGTGCCGGCCACTTTTCGAACATCGCGGTCGAAGATGTGCTGAAGCTGTTCAGCGACTCGGATCTCTTCCGGGAGATGGAGCGGCGTCGGAACGAATATTCGGCCAGCCACACCCACAGCATTGCCGCTACCCACGGCGCAGGGAACGGCCATTCTCATGGGTTCAGCGAGTGCTTTGCCGGCAGCGCGTCACCACCGCCGCAGACTTCCGCCACCCCGAAGCCTGGGCCGCGACAGGCCGCGGTGAACGCCCCTCAGGGCAGCGTGCCGACGGTCGTCCCCAAGGACGCCAAATCACCCGCGCGGCAGGCGTCGGAGAAGGCCGCGGCAGATGCCGTTGCGCGCATCCGCAGCCCCTTCAAGCGCGACCTGGATATCCCGTTCGGCGGGACGTGGATATGACACTTCACGAGAAGGCGATTTTAGCTCTCGTCGCGGCTGTCAGGAATAGGCTTCTCTCTATCAGGGAGAGCATTAGTCGCTTTGACGGTGAGATCGCTGATCTCCAGACGTCGCTCCGAACAAAGACCGTGGCGAGGAATCGGCTGAAGCTTGAGGCGGAAGGCCTAGAAAATGCCATCGTGTCCACCATGAAGGAGCTTACCAATGTCGATCGTGAACAATCTGCGGATTCCAACGGACCAGATGGGCCAACCGGCCCCGACATCGTCGCCACCTGACAAGCCGCTGGACTCGGTATCCATCGTCCGGAGGAAGACCGAAGATGCACAACACTCTCCCGCTATGTGAGCGCTGCCGCGATGTGGCCCGGTCGATCAGTTCCGAGGACTCGACCACGGCGGCCCGGAAGCTGGAGGCGCTCCTGCAGGAGGTCTCCGGCGCGTCGGTGGCGGAGCACAGGCTGCTGTTGGTGATGGCGGAGGTGCTCTTCGCGGAGGTACGTCGTCATGGCGGTGGTCACCACGACACCCACGCCATGCTCGTGAAGCTCCAGGACGCCATGAATCCGCTGCTGCCGGAGAGCGAGCGGCGATAGGAGGCTGCAATGTCGATCGTTGACCCCAAGAACATGCGAGAGGCCGCGAAGCCCGCCACAGACCCGACGCTTCAGTGGATCATCGACAATATGACCAAGGAGCACCGAAAGTTCTCGGACGCATGTACCGAGTTCCAGAGGCGGGCAGAAGGGATCGAGCCGGGAGGGGCCGCCATGGATGCGCTGGTGGCCAGCATGGCATCGCTGAGTGCTGAAGCTGCAAACCAGTGTTCGGCCATGTCCCGAGCCGCGGTTCGAATCCAGGTCGATCTCGAACGCCTCGCGGCGACCAAAGCCAGGATCGAGAACGTCCGGTCGGCCATGGAGCGGCTGGCGAAATGACGCCGCTCGAACACCTCACCGGCACCTTCGACGAGGACACCGCGAAGGCGATGATCGGCGTCCTGGAGCTGGCCGGCTACTGGATTGCCCCACGGGAACTTACCGAGGCGATGGCCAAGCGCGCCATCGACAGCCAGCCGGGCGACCGCTTGACTGACGGCGAGGTGGCCATGATGGTATCCGCTCTGAAGCGGCAGTGGACGACCTTCCGTGCCGCGTGGGAGCGGCAGCAGGATGGATCGGAAGCTCAAGGGCGAGCGCTACCTCAAGACCCGGCGGAATGAGCCGCTCGCCCGATTTATCCTCGAAGATCTGCGCTACCTCGACTACCAGGAGACGCTCGACTGGTACGTCCGGATTGTCCCGCACCTGGACCTGAATGGCCGGGCGCTGCTGGGCTGCAACGACCGCTACTTCCTCCTGACCGGGCTGCTGCGCCGGGTGGACCTGCTCCACCCCTGGCTCTTCGATCGCTGCCGCGAGGTCGAGAAAAACCCCGACGGCCACATCGACCTGTGGGCGCGCTATCATGGAAAGACCAGTTGCATAAGCATAGGCGGTGCAATCCAGGAGATCATGATCGATCCGGAGATCACGATCGCCATCTTCTCGGCGGTGAAGCCGCTGGCGACCGCCATCCTCGACGTGATCAAGGTCGAATTCGAGGGCAACGACTACCTGAAGGCCGTCTACTCCGACGTGCTTTACAGTAATCCGAAGGGTAAAGGGGCCGACGGCCGCCCCTCGAAATGGTCGCTCGCCCGCGGGATTACCGTAAAACGGAGGGGTAATCCGAAGGAGGCGACCATCGAGGGGCACGGCCTGATCGACGGCCAGCCCACCGGCCGGCACTTCCAGCTTCACATCTACGACGACGTGGTCACTCAGGACTTCATCGGGGACGACCAGCTTAAAAAGACCACCGAGCGCTGGGAGATGGCCGACAACCTCGGCACCTTGGACGGGTGCCGGAAATGGATCGTGGGTACGCGCTACCACTATGGTGATTGCTACGGCGTCATCATGGACCGCAAGGCGGCCAAGCCACGAATCTATCCGGCGACCGAGGATGGGACGCTCAAGGGTGATCTGGTGCTCTTGACGCCCGAGCGGTGGGTGGAGATCCAGAAGACGCAAAAGTCGTCGATTTCCGCGCAGATGCTGCTGAAGCCGAACGCCGGCACCGACGCCACATTCAACGGCGAGCACTTCCGCAGCTACGACGTCTACCCCGCGATTCTCAACGTCTACATCACGGTTGACTCGTCCAAGGGAAGGACGCAGCGCAGCGACCGGACAGCTATCATTGTCACGGGCATCGACCCGGCCGGCAACAAGTATCTGCTCGACGGAGTCTGTCACCGGATGTCGTTCACCGAGCGCCTGGAGTGGATCAACACATTCCGCAAGCGGTGGATCAACAAGCGGCACGTCCGTGTGCAGGGGGTGCGTGTCGGCTATGAGCAGTACGGCATGCAGAGCGACATCGAGGTGATCGAGGCGGAGATGCGCCGCCGCGGTGACCATTTCCACATCGAGGAGCTTGGGACACCGCAGCGGGGTCCGCACGGCAAGAACGACCGGATCGAGCGCTTGGAGCCGGATATCCGCCGGGGCGTCTATTATCTGCCGGCGGTCGTGTGGCACCCGGACCGGGGCGGGTGGGACGGGATGGCGATTTGGAAGCCTTGGACCAAGGCCGACGCCGAGAAGGTGAAGGTCGAGTTGGCGGACAAGCGCGCTCGCGGGGAGCCGTCTGACCACATCATTCAGCATGAGGTCGGGCACATCGTCTATTACCCCATGGGGCGCGGCCGCTTTCCTGTCGATCCAAACTGGCGCTCGCGTGAGCCTGGATCTCACAATCCGAGCCGAATTGGAGATGCCCCTCTCACGAGGGCGCAGCGTGCCATGGAGGCCCAGGGACTGGAGGGCCGGATTGTCCGCCCTCTCAAGCGCCGCGATGAGCACAACGCCGCCTATGACGTGACCCGGGAGGCCATTGACGAGCTGATCCGGCACCCCTTCGCCAAGCACGATGACATTCCGGACGCCATGTCTCGCATCCACGACATGAACCCACAACCTCCTGATAACTATGAGGAAAGCGACGTTCGTCCATTCCTGGAGGACGCGCCGGAGAACACATACGGGGACGCCGACTACGACGCCTAGTTGACAGCGGCCGGCGATATCGTTACAGGGAAGGCCGCGAAGGGCTCATGGGCGAGCCCCAGGCGTTCGGTTACCTTTATGTGGCAAACCCGATCGCCGATCTTGTGTTCGCCCTTCAGGACTTCGCTGGGACGAGCCCCTTGGGTTAGGTTACCGACTGTTAATCGGGGAGAGCCGTTCGAATCGGCAGCCGCTTCGGCGGTCTAGTGTAATGGATAGCACCCTACCCCTATCCCTATTTGTGTTCGTCCCAGCCGTCCTTGAAGGGTTCACCGGAGGTCTTTCAGCAGGCAAGAGCCCCTAGGGTTCGGTTACCGCTATGGACGGAGAGGTCGTTGGTTCGAGTCCAACCGGCAGGAAACTGCCGTAGCTCAGTTGGTTAGAGCGCTTAAACCCGATCCCGCTGATCTGTGTTCTTGCCTGCTGAGGGACCTCCAATCGAAGTAGCGGAGCGAGCCCCGGATTTCGGTTACCACATCGGCCCTCAAAGCTGAACCCGTGCACCCCCGACTTCCACCTGTGTTCGCTTCGCGCTTCTCACCCTTCGGAGACCATGGCGAGCAAGAGCCCCTGGGTTTCGGTTATTTGTTCTTGGTTCGACTCCAAGTCGGCTGAAAGGCCGATAGCTCAGCGGTAGAGCACTAATCCGATCCCGGCCTCTGTGTTCTTGCTCGCCATGGTCTCCCGTCGGAGGACCCGATGAGCAAGTACGCCAAGCTTCAGAAGACCCCGGTTCCGCAGTCGCAGCCGCTGAACGAGCGGCAGAAGGAAAACCACGCTGGGGGCTTCGTCTTCACCATCGACGACTGGGCCCGGCTGGACCGCTTCCTGATCCTGGGGGCGGACGCGCCGACCTATTACCAGAAGGCGCCGGACCTGACGCGGGAGAATGCGGCCTGCGTCACGCGCTGCTGGTCGACCGACCCCGTGCGCACCGCGATGCGCATCGCGGAGATCTCGCAGCAGGGCCGGGCGCCGAAGAACGACCCGGCGATCTTCGCCCTGGCGCTTGGGGCCTCGCACGCCGACGTGGCTGCCCGTCAGAAGGCCATGATCGCGGTCTCGCAGGTCTGCCGCACCTCGACGCACCTCTTCATGTTCGTCGACCTGTGCCGCGTCCTCGGGCGCGGGTGGGGCCGATCGCTCAAGCGCGCGGTGGCGCGCTGGTACGAGACCAAGGAGGCCGGCGAGCTGGCGTTCCAGGCGATCAAGTATCGCTCGCGCGAGGGCTACAGCCACAAGCGGCTGCTGCAGACCGCCCACCCGAAGGTCGTTCCGGGCGGCACCTCGCTGCTGCCGGTGAAGGAGGGCCTGTACCGGTGGATCTGCGGCAAGGACGTGGAGGGCCGCATGCTGCCGGCGCTCGTCACGGCGCATGAGCAGGCCATGAAGCCGGACCTGCCGCGGAAGGAGCTGATCGACCTGATCAGATTCCACCGGCTGCCGTGGGAGGCCATCCCGACCGAGGCGACGAAGGACCCGAAGGCCTGGGAGGCGATGCTGCCGCACCTCGGCCTGACCGCGGTGATTCGCAACCTGGGTAAGATGACGGCCCACGGCGCACTGAAGCCGCTCACCGAGGCGGTGGCTACGGTCGTGACCATGCTGTCCAGCGAGGAGCAGATTCGGAAGGCGCGGATCCACCCGTTCAGCGTCCTTCAGGCGCTGGCGGTCTATCGCCAGGGGCATGGCTTCCGCGGCGAGTTGCGGTGGGAGCCAGTGCCGGCAATCGTCGCCGCGCTCGATCGGGCATTCTACATGGCCTTCGCCAACGTGGAGCCGACCGGAAAGCGCACCCTGGTCGCGCTGGACGTCTCGGGCTCCATGTCCTCGCCGATGGGCGACTCGTGCCTCCAGTGCCACGAGGCGGCCGCGGCGATGGCCATGGTGACCGTCCGGCGGGAGCCGAACCACCACGTGATGGCGTTCACCCAAGGCTTTGTGCCCCTCGACATCTCGGCGGCCGATTCGCTGGCTGACGTGATGGAGAAGACGCGGCACCTGCCGCACATGAACACCGACTGCGCGCTGCCGATGCTCTATGCGAGCCGACACAAGATGTCGGTGGATACGTTCGTGATCTACACCGACAACGAGACGTGGGCCGGTGCAATTCACCCGGTCAAGGCGCTGCAGGACTACCGGACAAAGACTGGCATCCCGGCGAAGCTGGTCGTGGTCGGCATGACGTCTACTGGGTTCTCGATCGCGGATCCCAACGATGCTGGGATGCTGGATGTGTGTGGCATGGATGCGTCCGTTCCGGCGCTGATCGCCGACTTTGCTCGTGGGTGAGCAGTACAGCAGCGAGAACCAGAAGAAGCGGGCGGCCTCTCGCTGGGGGCCGCCCGAACCTCGTTTCTGGGCGAAAGTCGACAAGCGCGGTCCAGACGAGTGCTGGCCTTGGAAAGGCGCAGTAAGCACCGGCGGATACGGCGCAGCTCGCCACCCTGACGGGTATCAAACGACTGCTCATAGGGTGGCATACTACTACGCGAACGGAGAGATCCCGGATGGGATGAACGTCCTTCATTCTTGCGACAACCCACCATGTTGCAATCCGAGCCACCTGTGGTGCGGGACGGCGCAAGACAACGTCGATGACAAGGTCAAAAAAGGACGGGCGAGCGGTGGCTCGAAAGGTCGGTACGGAGAGAAAAACAACGGAGCCAAGATATCCCGCGAACAAGCAGAATCAGTAATATTCCTATACAGGATAGGGGCGAAGCAATTCGAGATTGCGGCGCTTGTAGGGGTAAAGCGGCAGAATGTGTGGGCAATCGTCCACGGTAAGTCTTGGTCCGAGGTTGTCTCCTCCTCTAGGAGATGATACGAAAGGACCTGCAACTCCTCCCGAGATGCACAAACTTCAGCCCAGCGGCGCCACCCGGCACCCCGCTGGGCTTTTTCTTTGGAGCGGTGGCGCTCCCGGCGAGGAATCGAACCTGCGGCCTCCCGACCATTGCTGGTCAGGCGCTCTAACCACTGAGCTACGGGAGCTTGGAGCCTGGGGGTGGATTCGACACCACCATCTTCCGACCGAAGCCGGCTGCTTTGCTTAAGCGACCCTGGCGCATCACTTCATCAGCGGAAGCCCCTTCGTAAGGGCGCGCGCCTTGCTGCGCTCGATGGGACCAATACCGATGGCGGTGGGGATGGGAGAACCGTCAAAGGACGGCGGCATGACGTGCTGCGATTCGATCACCATGGCGCAGGGGAGCTTCGCCATCTTGGCCTTGTGAAACAGGTCGCACAGCGCCTGCTCATCAGGGACTGACAGCACGATCTTGGTGCCGCCGTCGTCCAGATAGGCCTTGGTGAGATCGGGGGGAGCGGTCAGGAAGGAGTCGAGGAAGGCATGGCCGGCTTGGGAAGCCGCCTTTCCGGCCGTCATCGTGAGATCGGCGCGGACCACTGCGTACATCACGGGATCAATCTACGTCATCGTCCTGTTCCTTTGGTTGGCGCCCTGGGTCGGATTCGAACCGACGCACGAGGATCTAGAGGCCTCTGCTCTAACCGCTGAGCTACCGGGGCTCACAGCGAGTGACTTAAGGCGCTTTCTGTTGTTGCGCAAGCCCCGCCATCGCTCGCTCGTGCTGCTCCTGCAGCCACGCATCGTCCCGCCCATTGTCGGGATAGCGGATCTTCAGCCGGCCGCAGCGCCAGTGCTCGAACGCCCGCGCGGCGAGAACGCGGCGCATCTCGATCGGGCGCTCTGCCGGCGGCGGCGCCACCGCCTTCACGCGGCCGCCGATCGCCAACCAGAAGTCCTCGAACGCGCTCACGCGAACTCTCCCTGAAGCGGACAGCCCGGCCAGTGGAAGCTCGCCGCGGCCGCCGCCATGTCGGTCACCATCGGCCCATTGACGGTCTCCAGGATATCCACCGACCACGCGCCGGGGACCGCCTGACCTGCCATGCGCGCGAGGGCGATCATTTCTGACATCACCTCGGTGCGACACAACGCCGCATAAACGTAGCGCGGGTTCGTGGCACCCCCTTCCGCCAGCGCCTCCAGCGGCCAGTATGGGTGCGCGCAAACGATCTGGCCGTCCTGGACGAAGAACCGGAACTCACGGACCACCGGCATGTCGCCGTAGTTCGGGCAGGTGCCCAGCGGGGCGACCGGCAGCATCTCGCGAATCACCCAGGTGTCCCAGGGCATCCCCATCATATCGGCCACCTCGCTATGCTCGGCGAGCCGGAACACGTGCTCAGGGAGCTTGTCGAGGTCCGTGACGCAGCAGGTCTTCCGCCACGAGTGCTTGCCCGCGGTGTGTCCCGTCCGCAGGAACACCGCCGGCCGCTCGCCGACCACCGCCGATCCAATTTCCTGAGCCGCTGCACGGAGTTGGACCAGGAATGCTTGCATCGCCTCGGTCTCCTCCGGTGTTCCGTCCCTGCCATCCATGGCCGCCCACACGCACGCCTGCGCGGCCGCCGGCATCTTCAGGATCCTGGTCCGCGGCACCGGTACGCCGGCCGCTTCGAGCTTCGGGAACCAGTAGGACAGGCAGTTCTGGTCAGAACGGAAGTTCATCGTCGGTCCATTCGACTGGGGTTGGATCACGAGGCAGAAGATCGGCTGTCACCCGGCCGTCCAGCCGGCATTCCTCCCAGGGCGGCTTGGACTCGTCGTAGGGACCTTCGAGCCATCCAAGAGGGCATCTGCTCGGATTTATGCGCGTCACCACCACTTCGTCAAGTCGTGGGTAGCTAGTCCTGCGTTTTGCCATC
>JACCDR012529473.1_pt1 | contig 13692 bp, 12 predicted proteins | sample 7446431 | NCBI WGS metagenome assembly JACCDR01 (sample SAMN15323443, study PRJNA562643) | freshwater metagenome | isolation source: river surface water | place: USA:Blue River Watershed | collected 2017-08-17
TATTTCAACCGCCCATACGTCATCTTTTTTGGCCTTTGCGATAAGAGACTGAACAGTCTGCAACTGTTTTGCAAATTTCTTTGCGTAATCTACTTTGGATTTTTGTGGTTCTGCCATAATTTCTTAATATTGAAGGACTGCATAGTCATACTGAATTGTGCAAGAAATTTCAATTGGGCTGCCGTCATCCGCCCAGTCACCATCACCAAAGTTTGTTGACTCGATGAATGCTCCGTATAATTTCCACGCTGAAACAATGTCACCAACGGGTCCTAAAAGTTGTATTTCAATATCCTTCTTGTAAAAATCCGGATATCCTGCTCGGCCTGTAATCGTTTCGTAACCAAGACGGATCCACTCAATTACTGCTTGTGCACCAGAAGGTGTCACCGGGTCATATAATGTAGCAGTTATTGCTTGCCATTCGGCTTTTCCCTGGATTTTGAAGTAAGTGTTGATATATTCAATCTTCTGGGTAGTGGTACTAAATTCAGGTAAAGACGTTGTCTTCATCAAGAACGTAGGAATACCATCTATCAAAAGACGGAACCTGTTTTTTACCTTTGGCTGAAACATTTTCGGCCTCATGTCCGACTGTGGAAGTATCTGTGGCATTTAAATCCTTTCGTTATTCTGCTCCAGCACCAGTTGGTTGGATATTAAAGTCAATAATGATAAATTCACTAGAACGTGCTGGTTGTATTTCTAACTGACCGTACAAGATATTTCTATCAATAACGTCGGACGTGTTGTTCGTTTCATCCATTACAAGTCGAAACGCGTTCAATCCGTTTCTGTCTTTCACTGTCTGTAAATACGGGTTGACGGTGTTGGTAAAACGTTTTCTTGTTTCATCCACGTTTGGTTCAAACAGCACTCGGTTTGCTACGTTGTTGATAAATTTCTTGAGTGCGATGATAAGACGCCGAACGTTAACACGATCAGTTGCGCTGACTCGTTTCTGCAGTGTTTTTTGTCCAAACACAAGGTATCCAGTATTCGGAGCAGAATAAATTGGGTTTACATTTTTTTCATACAATGAATCCCGATTTGCCCGTGTCAACTCACGTGCCGCTTCAGTTGCGTTAGTTGCACCACGAATTTCTCCTGCAGGTGGTAACCATTTGTCACCTACAGCGTCGCTGAATGCATACACACCTGGCATAATAACTGAAGGTGGGCACCATACAGTCGTACCAGTTTCAATATCTGGATATTTTACCCACGGATAATAAGTTGCTGCATATGAAGAGTTGATGTTAGCTGCTTGAGTTGTTACATCTGAAATTGACGATGCCCGTGCGCACAAGTCAACCACAGTCATACAATCGTTTCTTTCTTCGCACACTTCAACTGCCTTTGCAATGACTGCCGCATGGTTTGCGCTCAAATTGTATTGTACACCCGGAAGAACAATCAATTCAATGTTATACCTGTCCTTGTTTTTCAGCAAGTCCAAAGCATCTTCATATGCAGTTCTTGCTGCTGTAATTTCTAAGTTGATACCTTGTGAATTGGTCGAGACAATTTCATCGTAAAACTTCATCGGATGGGAAACTGCACCGTTGCTTCCTCCACCAAATGTACCAGATCCTACCGCAGGAAGTGACCCAGAAAGTGATGCCAAACGAATAGTTCCGTTAGACGTTAAATAATCCGGAGTCAGTGCGTCGGTTGTTTTTACACGGATAAGCGCGGATCGATTTGGATACGACCCGGTTGGCTGCAAATATGGGTTGCTGGTACCGGAATCCCCCAGGTTGTATGTCACGTCGCCAATCCTTCGAGTTACAAAGTTTGGTGATTTTGGATCCAGTGATAAGTTTGACCAAGACTCTAGAATGATCGGTTGTTTTGCAGTGTCGTCTCCACGTCTTATTTGGAGATTAAACGTACCTTGTGCTGGGTTAACGCTGGTTACTTCCCAACGAATTCCATGTACTGACGCAGTTGCTAGGGCACCGGCTGACGTCTCGGAGTACGCAGTGTTGTATGCTGAGCCGTGACCAAACGATTCAAGAGTAAATGCTGTGCCAGAGCCAGAACTAACGGCAATAGATGCGCTGGCAGGTGCGACAATACTTGAACCAGAGTTGTACGTCACACGAACCACAGTTAGGTTATCGCCACCTCGTTGGAAATAATCCCGAGCAACCATACTCGTGAAATATTGATAAGTCATCGATTCGCTGGTAAACGTGCTACCAAAGATAGTCTCAAACTCACCGTAGGTTTGTACCGTGATAGGATTGAGTGATGGACCCTTTACAGTTGGGCCAATCACTGCCACACCCTCAGGAATTGCTGCAGGTGGTAAAAAAGAAGTGTCGTTTTCAAATGTAAAAACGCCAGGAGATAAAATTCGTTCAGCCATTATCTAGTCACCTTTCCAGATTGTAAATCTACCTTGACATCGCTGGATAAATCAATGCCATATTTAGTCCCTATTTCAGCCGCAAGATTCGCATGCATGTTTTGTAACGATTCGATCTGTTTGATTACTTTTTGTTCTTCAAACACATATTGGGCACGTAATGTTCCGAGAAGATAAACCGATTGGTTTGTTTCTTCGTTTAACGCCCGAAGACGAATCAGATCTTCCTCTTTCAGTATCACCAGTTCATTCATATTGTTTTTTGATTAAATACTATCTAAACCATGTTCTTTTTCTAATAATATACATCTGACGATTTAATTTTGGACCAGATGGGTGGTAGCCATCGTTATCACCCCAACTCCAACCAGAACCAAAACCACCTGCAAAGAAAATAAACCCGTCGTCCTTAAATCCTTCGCTTGAGTTTCCTCTCCAGTCGACGTCGTTAAGATGTCGGGCAAGGAAAAAGTCTGCATTGTCGATCTTTAACCACCATTGCAATTCTCCGTTGTTCTGGTTTGGCGTGTTCAATTTTATCCATATTCTGTGTTCATACTGGTGTCCGGTTTCAAATGTTACTCGAACGTTTGTACCTGAATAACATGGAAAAATCATCTCCTCGAAGTTGAACTGCAATCTAGAATCATGTGCGTAAATACCGATTCCATTTGCCCAACGATTCAAGTAGCTAGCAGAACCAGCGAAATCAGCAACAGGACCATATACACCAGAAATATCAGGTACCGTTGCAAATGCCCCGCTTGCTCCTGAGACTGCGGCCACCGTTGGGAAGTCGCCTTTTGCATTGTATCCATTGATGAATGTACGCATCCCATACGTCGTAAACACCGCTTCAAACGCGCCGTCTGTTTGCGGGTTTCCTCCTGTTGCGCCAACTCCACCAAGTGACACACCACCCCAGTGTTTCGCGTGCTTGCCAGGGCTCCATCCTTGGTAACCAGCTTTTTGAAATGAGTGCGTTGGATAATACAGTTTAAGTTCCATGAAAGCTTCGCTGTAAACTTTTGACGCACTTGCCGGAACCGTAGATATCAGAGTCGCGTTACCCCAGCTATTTTGCGGATGCCAACGTCGAAACCACGGGTTTGTATTCGATCCGGTATCAAGCGACGGATCCCTGAACCGAAGTGCATCCTGTGTACCGACTGGCGTGGTTACTTCTTCGTGCCACCATCGTTCAGTGGATGTAATAAATTTCCGTTCTGTGTCAAATACCGTATTCGCAATAAACGTATCATTCGAAAAGTTTCCAGATGGAAACATGCTGGGTTCGACTCGTAGCCACAAATCCGCACCAGTAACCCGACTCAAATAGAAATTTCCATTTGTGACAGCAGAACCAGTTGATCCGGTTTCACTCCCAGTACCAGACGATCCGGTAGGAGAATTCAACGGAGTCCATATTGCGCCACGCGAAGGGTTGAATGAATTACCAAATTTTACGGCATATTTCATAGAAGATCTGCTGGTCTTGGTATCACGCCAGCCGCGTGTTCAAATATTGCGCGATATACGAAAGCGTTATCGACTTCTGTGTAATTGGATCCAGCACCCGCATTCCAATAACCATTTCTGTCGAACACCCCTATCACGACACCATTACCGTAATAACTTGCCGCTATTGCACAGATCGGACCGGTGTAGGTAATGTTATTCGTTTTTCCTGGAACCTCGCCAAATCCAGCCAAACTGCGTGGTTTTCCCTTTGCTAATGAGTTTGTCGCTGCTGAATCGATTCTGATTGGAGAAACACCTTCTCCACGAAATTGTAACCCACTCTCTCCCTTTGCTAACGAACTACTCTGGTTGAGGTTTATCGTTTTAATTCCAGATGCTTGGTCAACATATACTTGCATACCAAAATTCTGGATCAATGGGTTTCTCGCACTTTGTCCAACCGTGTTTTGTGCTCCAACTCTCCACCATTCACCACCCAATGCGGAGTCTGATAAAAATACAAAACCACCACCGCCAGACACAAACGACACAAAATCGCTGATGTGTGACGCACTCCATGCTCGCTGTGTGCTGCAAAAAAACACAACATCAACGCCTGCTAAATCAGTTGAAGGATTGAATGTTTGGTCATATGCTTGTGATACTTGATACCAGTTACCAGACGCATCCGGGCTACCAGTGATGTATGCAGCAATTCCACTGAATCCATCATTTGAAGTGTCAGTCCATAACATTTGATGATATGGCGTTGGGAATGACGGATCGCCTGAACTTGGAATATATCCTTGTTTTGATACATCCCCATACAACATCAGAATAGATTTGGTTGTAGCAGATCCAGTGTTTAAAGTGATAAACGGAACAGTCGAACTCCAATCCGACCTATTTCCAGCAGCATCATACGCCCGAACTTGTGCGCTATACGATGTAGCAGAAACTAAGTTTGACACCGCAACACTGATCGCATTTCCAAAATTTGTCACATTACCATCGGACACAAATTTACCTTCGTACCCAGATACACCAACGTTGTCCGTGCTTGCAGAGTAAGTGAGTCGTGCAGTCTGCGAACCAACATTCGTGACAATAAGACCAGTCGGAACAGTTGGTGCTTCTGTGTCAGGCGGAGTTGCCAGTGTGTCCCCATCTTGGTCTAGATACGCACCGCCTTGCAAGAATATTCTACTGTGTTTGGTCAGAACTACTGTCATCCTAAACTCCCAAATTTAGCTTGTCCATATTCGTAAAACTGCTGAATGCGAGTTCTGATTTCACTCAAGCTACCAGTTTGTGGTAACTTTTCCCAAAACATCGCATGCACAATGGTACCAGATACACCAGCACCCCTTTCATTCATAAAAATTTCAATGAAGTTATCATTGTTACCAAACAACGCACTTTGCTCTCGCAAATATAACGGCGTTCCATCTGCTGTGGATTGTGATACTGTGTTTCCTTCGACTACATTTGACCAGCTAGATGACGGACTAATCGGCCCAACCCAGTTAGTAAAATTTCTGCCTTGGCTGTTTCTCATATTACACATGCAATAAAGAGCACCGTTAGTTCGAGTAATTGGCCAGTTAATTTTTGCGTCGTTCGAAACTGTACCAGAACCATCTAGAGCAGTGTTATGCGGACCGTTAAACTTCCAATCCGATCCTTGCCATTTGAATTCGTGTCCGTTAAATTTGTTCAGTGTATCGTTTCCCGTTGTACCGTTCCAGCTGACAATTGCACCCCAAACATAATCTGGTCCAGTTGTGTTGTTCGCCCCTAAATTCTGCCCATTTTCTACAGACGCGGAGTGCATACGCATACGCAACGCGATCTCTGAACTACCAATAAGTTCCAACCCTTTTCTGTCAGTTCGTACCACCCACCCATTACCAGAACCAGTTGTGGTAATACCGTTTGAATATAGTTCGTTCCCATCCGCAGAGCCGTCATAAATCGTATTAAGTTGCGGTGCTGACACAAACCAAGTAGATCCGCTGAAGGTACTTGTGACATACCCAGCTAAACTTTCCGAAAACTCCCAATAGAAATTGAATCGATTGGAATCAAACGCAGGAGTCGACCCAGTTGAAGAACCGGTCGACGCAACTACGTCAGAAAAAAGTATGAATGGATTTGCTCTATATCTCATGCGTTACATTTTCCAAAAACCAATTGCGGTGACTTTGTAATTTTGTCCTGGGTTACTTGACCCAGTATTTGTCAAAAATACACTCACTTCAGACCCAGAAGATATCAGCCTTGCCGTAACTCGTTGTGAACCAGATTTCGCACCAGCCAAGACAGTTACAACGCTGGAAGAAAACACGCTCGTTCCATCGTCTCGTATGTCGGCAGATGCAGTTGCACCAGTTGGTCCAGTTGATGCGTACAACCAAGTATCAATCAAATAAAAATCTCGCTCAAACACATCCACGTCTTTTGGTACGGTTATGCTTGCCGATGCTGTTACGCCATACGGTGTTAATTTCCAACTCAATATTGCAGGAACTCTATTTCCACGTCGAACCCAATAATTGCTGGATCCAGACATGCACTCGAACCAAACATTCTGCTCAGTTACTTTGTAATATTCTTTTCCTGGAACCAAATCAGATCCTGTAATTGCTGGACCCGAATAGACGTTGTTTGCTAGCCAGTATGCTTCGTTTTCGAGTTTTGTAATCGTATCACCCGATAATGACAGCGCATCGACGGTTTCAAACAAAGGAATTCTAACTACTGAACCAGAAGCAGACGCACTGTCGTATGAAATACCTTGATAATAATATCCACCAGATACTGCAATCCGACCAGCTTTGAAATTAGCGACAGAACCAGAATAATTAGGAGCTGGGAACAACGCGGTTGACAACGCCGTGAATATACCCGATTCAGTAACAAGCCCCTCAGTCAACTCAAGTGCTTGCATATTAAATGCGGCACCTGTTGCTGCGTTGTATGGGATAGCTGGAAATGAAGCTGTTATTGGCAATCTGGCATTTATTTCAACCAATGCGCCATGAACATTGGACGAACTGAGTTGACTAGCACTTGCTTGCGCAAAGAATACTGAACTTGCTGTTGAAGTAGACGACCCACCCAAATTACCCAAATTCACATCCGCATCTGGCATAGTGATTACACGCGTTGAGCCAGAAGCAATGGCTGACAATTCAAATCTAACTTTTTTCGACGGATTTGAATTGTTTGATACCCGAAATACCGTTTCAGAAAAATCGGTACCAGAAACTAGTGTCTTTGCCTGCAATGTTTCGAATTGAAACGCTAGACTGTTGTAGGTTCCAATATGTGTCTCTAAATTATTAGCAGTGTTTGCAATGCTGGTGGACAACCCTGCGCTCGCCGCTGAAAACGCACCGGATATTTCAGACGCTATTTGTGAAGATGCACTTAATAGTCCAGCTGGTTTTCCTGTAATAGAATTCCACGCTGTGGAAGAACCCGACGGTGTACCAAAACCAGCAGCGGCAGCGGCAGCACTGACTGCGGAATTAAACTGAATGATAGAAGATGATGGCGTCTGTGCAGTGCCGTTTGCAAAGGATGCGGAATATGCTAAATAAGCTTGTAAAAACTCAACGTATTCGGCAGTAAGTGTGGAAATATCATCAGCTATGCTGGCCGAAACCGCATCAACCGCTCCTGAAATATTAGCAGCGATTTGTGCAGAACCACTCAACAAAGTTTTAGCTTGCAACGCAGCAATGCTAGCGGAAAGACTTGCACTTGGTCCACCAAATGCCCCTGATATGTTAGCGGCGATTTGAGCAGAACCACTCAGCAACGTCTTACTTTGCAAAGTCGCGTTGCTAGATGACACCGCATCAATTCGAACAACCAAACTTGCGCTAGCTGCTGTAAATGCTCCAGATATGTCACTTGATAATTGAGCAGACGAACTTACCAATCCACTTGGTTTTCCTGTAATAGAATTCCATGCAGTTGACGACCCTGATGGTGTACCAAATCCAGCCGCTGCAACTGCTGCACTGACAGCGGTGTTGAAGTTTGCAATTGAAGAACTCGGGATGTTCGCCGTTCCGCCTGCAATAGAAGAACTGACTTGTCCAAATGCTCCTGAAATGTTACCAGCGATTTGTGCAGAACCACTTAATAGTGATTTGCTGTTCAATTCAGACAAACTGGAAGAAAAACTCTGGCTCGTTAAAGTAAACGCCCCTGAGATTGCAGCTGCGTACTTTGAAATAACAGACCCAGTGGAATTTTGAGCGCCCAGAAGTTCGATTGTGAATTCGGGGCTTGGTCCTGATTTTAAGCAACGGATTTCATAAAAATTTACATCGATTGGATTGAACAAATTCATATCGCCGACATATGAAATTGTTGCATTCGATCCAGTAAATGTCAATCCGTTTGGTGTTGTTGCACGTAAAAATGCAACTCCACCTGGCATAGCGGATTGTGAATCTATTTGAATTGGTAGTGTAACTGCGTATGCCCAAGCAGTTGGGTATCCATACATTCTACCAAGAACTGAATCGACTCGAATTACGTCACCAGCTAAATTGGAAGACGAATATGTTAAAAAAGATCCAATTCGTTCAGATAAACTCGTGCTAACTTGGCCAAATGCACCAGAAATATTGGATGCAATTTGCAAGGATCCAGACAAATAATTCGACTCAATTGCGGAAATTCTAGATGCAATTGACGCACTATTCGCTCCAGAAATAGCAGATGCAATTTGAGCAGCACCACTAATTAGATTTGGTACACCTGTTAAGGAAGTCCAAGCGGTCGAGGTCGTGACAGTACCAGACAATGGCAAATCAACAGAAGACGAAAACGTTCCAATTTGAATAGTCAGTGTGTTGCCAGTCAAGTCAACTGATGGACCAGGTGAACCACCCTCCAAACTGGAAATTCGAGAAGTTACTGATGACGAAAAACTCGAACTCAACAACCCAGTTCCAAGAAAGGACGCCGAGTTGATGCTACCACTGGAAAATATCAGTGGATTTCCTAGTATTCTAAGTTCACCGGAAGTTGAAATTTGACTCGACGAAATATGTATGATCGCCATTGATTAACTCCTTATTAAAACCTTTGCTAACGTATCGTTTCCAGAACCAAAATCTAAAATGATACCAACTTTATTTGATAATTGACGTGTTGACTCGTTAGAAACCAGTGGAATTCCCACACCGAATTCGTTTGAAACTGCGATCATTCCAGGTGACCAACTTCCGCTCAATCTAACATACTCTGCACCAAGAATATAGGGATTGTGAGTTTTCCCGTCTGCCACTCCAACCACAGTCATTTCAGGTGTGTCATTTGCTGGAATGATTACTCCAGATATGTGATCGACCGCTAAAATGGTTCCTCGTGCGTATGGTACCAACGTTTCAATGTTTGCTTCCAAAAATCCACCTGCGTGAATTTCCCCTGCCCAGACGTCTGCGTATTTTTTAGCGGATGTACCGATCGATCCGAACACACTACCAGTAATGTCTGGAACCACGAATGTTGCTGAAATCTGTGGAGTGACTAGTTTATTCTGAAATGTTCCTTGTCCAGACACGGCTAGATCGCCATCGGTAACGGTTACGTTTCCAGAATATACCCAGAAACTACCATTCATGCTTACATTACGTTCTCCGATCGTAAACGATGATTGAGTAGTGGAACCACCGTAATTTTTAGTGGTAACAAACTGAAAAGTCGGTGCTTGCGGCGTGGACCCCTCTAAAGAAAACACAAGCACCGTACCAAGAGAATTTGCAGAAGACGTATAATATACGCTACCAGAGTGAGTTCCGTTTGTGAATGGGAACGAAGACAGTTTGATAAACGGATTCTCTGGAGTAGATAAATTAGAATCGGAAGCGAGTTGTGTTGTCCAAATCGGACCAAAGGGAGCCGACCCGGTACCTATTGTGGTTTGTCTTGTTGTGAGTGGTCTAATGTGAGAAAGAGTAGACGTGCTAGCAACTGTCAGTGATTTTGACAAACCAACATTGCCATAGATATCAGTATCGTTAAAAATTTCAAGATAATTGAAAGTACCCGATATCTGAAAAGTGTTCTGGTTTAGTCGAATAAACGACCCAGAACCAACTTCAAACTCAATACCCGGACGGTGTCTGAATACCCACGCACCACCACTTATTTGTGAACTTGCAGTGTGTTCTGTCGTTGGAGTAGATAATGAAATCCCCTCGAGCAAGTTGGACTGAGTAACCTCCAGTTTACCAACAATCGAAGCAGTACCAAAATATGGAAACGTCGGTTGACTTAATTGTGTAGCTACGCTAGAACTAAATGACCCAATTGCGCCAGAAATGTTAGCTGCTATCTGAGCAGACCCACTCAATAATCCGCCAGGGATTCCAACCAATCCTGAGAAGCTAGCAACTGCATTTTCCGGAGAAAGTACAAACGCATTTTCTGCTTGAGAAAAACGTAATATATGTTGATCAATTTTTTGTGCAAGACTTGCCGAATCCAATTTAACATTCAACAACCAACTTGCAGTTGTTTGACCCAGGCGGAGCTGTGTTCCGTCCCCCGTAAACGCCCCATAGAAGGCTCCTGTCGCGCTCGAAGCAGTCAGTGACGTACTTACACTAAGACTACTCAAGACCCCCGTAGAATCGCTTGGAAATGCCGTTAACAGGCGATCTACAAACGACTTACTTACCGACGTACTTTCACTTCCTGAAACAAAGTGTGCAACTCGTAACCACAACTCATCAAACGGATGCGCAGGAGACCCGAGTGAACTTGACCGGTATGGTACGATGTTTCCAGAAATTGCGCTACCGGATCCAAAATATGCAAGAGAATTTGATTGGAAGGATAGAGTCGTTCCTCCTTTCATCTGAAAAGTTCCGGATTCAACTGAACCGTATGAATTCACTGAACCGGAATCGAACACAACTACACTTGACGTTCCGTTAGATCCGGGTCTTCCTTCCGGACCTTGCGATAAATTTACTTGAAGATTGATAAAATGAGTTGACATTACTGCTGCTCCTCAACAAAAAATATGTTTCCTTCGACTATTTCGTCTTCATATGATGCCGAAGTTATTTGCAAATTGTAATATAAAGATTGGTACGGAACGCTTTCTGTGTATGTGTCCAGCATGTTTAAATAAAAAACGCCACTAGCTTCTGGTTCTAGTTTATGAATTCCCAACGACGCAGTTCCGTAAGACATGCTTGTGTTCCAGATGTCAATAAAACTAGTCGCGCCTTTCTTCTCTTTCAATGCAAAAGATATGTCATATTGACCTAACCAAATCGGAGATGAATTCACGTCGATAAAGTTCCAATATAAGCGAAGTGGAACACCTCGCTCAACGCTAAAATTGTATCTGGTTATGGTATGTGATCCACATCTACTCATTAACGATCCTCTCCGTTATAATTACTTTTCTTGGGCTATGACTAACCCGGTTCACGAACTTTTCTGACTCCGGTACATCGGGAATAAGCAGCCCCTTCATTGTCAAAGTTAGAGAACCTCGCACTAATCTAGTTTCATCTCCCGAACTTGCCACGTCTGTATCAAAATCATCATAATACACCAGAAACTCCGTGTCTTCGTGATACCAGTATGTTCCTTCAAAAAACATAATTCGTTCGATAATTTCATTCATTTGTTCAGAAAACTCAGTCCAAATTCCTATTTGGTATCGAAGATCGATATGAGTTGGAACTACAATTTGCTCAAGTGTGTGCACTGGAAACGACCCGCGCAACCTATTAAAATCGTCATATCTGTTTTCGGGAGAGTATTGTCGTGACCAAAAGGTCTGTATCGGATCCTGAATGCTGATTTTTCTGGATTTCCCTTTATCGATCGTGCCTCCAGGTCGTGCAATTGAAATAATTGGTGTGATTGCTTGTTTATTTGATGAGTTTTGTGAGTACACCACACCCGATTGTTTTATCTGAAACCATCGCTCAGCGTTGACGAATATGACAGGGACCGCTTCTTTTTGGCCGGACTTGTTAGTGACTTCGGGTTTGATTGTATTCTGAATAAAACGGATTGGAACAGTATCGTTTTCAAGCAAACCTAGTTTGGTTGGGTTGAAACTGGTTTGTGTTTGATTTCCTTTTTTCATATGCTTACCTCTCTTACCCAGCGTGTGTTTGCAATCACACCAATACTTCTACCTCGATCTGCGTCCATAGTATCTGGATTGATTCCTCCCCAATATCTATTCTCATAAACATGCGTGACTTCAAAAAATCGGTTGTCGTACTTGACAATGTCACCTGGCTCAAGTAAAAAATCTGCCCGCTCTAGATCATACCTCAGAAATTGGAACACAACGTCTTGAACTGCGTTGTACCCAAATTCATCTGTATTGTTACCTTGTGCCTGTCTATCTATTATCGCAAAAAAATCAACTCCGGCTCTGTACGCCTTTTGAATGGACTCTCCATAAATGTTACCTTTGGTCACGGCAAGATCCTGCTTGTAAACAATGCACGGAATTGCCATCACTTTATTAACGAGCTCATGTGCAAACTGAGTGATTATTTTTGAATCTCGATTTGAAAAAAATAAACCACGCATATATTATCCCCAGAAAAACGGCTGTCGAAGTGGAACAAAATTAAGTAAATCTGACAATGCTTGCGCAGCATCTGCTTCTCTGCGATACACGGTGTCTTTCCGTAATAGCTCAAGATCTGTGCGTAAGGAAGTCAAAAGTTCTTCTTGTTCCTGTTTTCCTTCTTGTAACAGTGTATCGCCATCTAATGAAACATCTCCCTCTGGAAGGGAAACCGATTGAAACTTTGACCGAACCCTACCTAAAGTTTCTTTGCACAGAGACAAAAAATATTTTCTGATCCAGGATTTTCCTGCTGCGTTAATATTACTATATTTGATGTGGCTGTACGGCATGTTGGATAAATCCGTAATAGAATCATTTGCCGTTGCTAATGGTTGGGTAGATATATCAAACCATTCAATCCACATCGTTTTCGTTTCTGTTGGAACCGGAGTTATCTGTAGCTGGTTTCCCACAATTTGGAATCTGAAGCTAGATCGATAAAACATATCCGCCAGTTCGGTTGCTTGTGTTCGAAGTATCTGTAGGTGAAGAGGATACACCATTCCAACACTTGCAACTCCGGCCTCGGCCAACCCAAAAAATGAAAGAAGATCAAGCATTGACCCGCCAAAAAATGGAGAGTACATTCTTAAACTTGCTGGGATTTGCCAATCATAAATATTTGTAATTTCAATGCGAGGTGGAAAACCAAAATCCTCTAAGTTATATCGTTGCACAGATTCAGTAGTTTGAAACCTGGTAAGGGTTGGTCTCTGGCCACCTTTACCACCAATAACCGCACCATACTGCTCGGAAATTGTAGCGATATTAGCCACACCGTCATAAACGTATCTCCCGTCAACAACGGATGACGTAGGCTTTCCTTGTAATGCGAACATGTTATTAATCATGTTTGCTCGGGTAATTTCAGCTCCGTAATCATACACCGATTGTTCAAAGTTGTCAAATATTTGTTGATCACTTAACTCAACATCTAAATTTGGATATCCGAGTTTCCCCGCTACCCAACTAGCCGCCCGTTCAGCATCTTGCTGAAACTGAGGATCATAATCAAATATTCCAAAACTGGTAATACCTGGGTAAAAGCTACAGGATCCTTGCCATTTACTCGGCTGATGACTACTCATACTAAATACCTCATTATTTCTTGTAAATCTGGATGCCTATGGTTTTCTGTGAATGTAGCAGAAAGCACAACAGAACATTCTTTTAGTTTTTCAATTGCAACCGTCGCGGATTGTTTACTTTTTGGCAA
>JACCDR011985153.1_pt1 | contig 13689 bp, 14 predicted proteins | sample 7446431 | NCBI WGS metagenome assembly JACCDR01 (sample SAMN15323443, study PRJNA562643) | freshwater metagenome | isolation source: river surface water | place: USA:Blue River Watershed | collected 2017-08-17
CTTAACCAACTTAGTCAGTGGGTACAGGTGCAATAAACCATGCAAAACTTGTGCTTACAGGCCTAGCATCCCCCCCGTACTCAAAGGTACTTACATGACCCTGACAAGACCAATCGCGACCGAAGGCCTCGTTTTTTGATTACACAGTCCATCGAATAGCTAAAAAACACGGGGGGTTTGGGGGCAGCTTATGGCACCACCGAAAACAGCCGGTAGATTGATTGCCGAAGAGCTTTGCGCGAAGTATCCAGACCACAGCAATTTTGGTTTGGCTAAGAAGCTGCGTGCCGATCATCCAGAATGTTTTAGCAGCGTTGAAGCAGCTCGAGACATCGTGCGAATCATTCGTGGAGCAAGTGAAAAGAAACGCAGGCATACAGCAACACAACCACGACCAAAAGGAAAAGCTGGCACAACACCAAAACAACCTCCATCACTTGCTGAAGCCTGGTTGCCATTCGATTTAGGAAGCGACATAACTGTAGGGGTAATCAGCGACACACACATACCGTATCACTCAGAAACAGCGTTTTATTCCGCTGTCAGTACGCTGAAAAAACGCAAGCCAAACGTGCTGCTAATCAATGGCGACTTCGCAGACTTTTATCAGATAAGTCGATGGCAAAAAAATCCAAAGCAACGTCGATTCAGCGAGGAACGCAAGGCAATAATACAAGGCTTGGAATGGTTACGAAGCGAGTTTGGTCGCGATTGCAGGATTGTTTACAAGCTAGGAAATCACGAAGAACGATGGAACCATTTTATTTGGAATCGTGCTCCAGAGATTTACGACTTGCCATCAGTAACCATCGATAGCTTGTTGGAATTTGAAAGGTTAGGTGTTGAGCTAGTCGAGGATCAGCGAATCATACTTGCTGGCAAGCTAGCGATAGCACACGGGCACGAGCTTGGAAAAGGTATTTCATCGCCAGTCAATCCTGCGCGAGGTGCGTTCCTTCGCACACATCACACGATTCTGGTAGGTCACTCACATCAGACATCAGGCCACGCAGATACGAACCTTTGGCACGATGAAACGTTCGTTTGGTCAACTGGTTGCTTGTGTGATCTGACTCCAGAATATGCTCGCTGTAACAGATGGAACCACGGTTTTGCATGCGTGTCAGTCCATAAAGACAGCAGCTTCGACGTGCAGAATATGAGGATCAATCGAGCTGGTGAAGTGAGGTCAGCATGATAACTCCCAACGTTGGTGACGTAGTTGAAATCGTTTTTCTCGACCACAGCGAAGGTCCAACAGAACAAACGTTTCGCGTGTTTGGTCGAATCAGTAACAAGACGCGAACAGTCTACGTTATTGATTGCTGGGCACCGGAGAACCAACACGATGACGACGCGAATGGCTTTAATCGGCATCAGTATTCGATACTACGAAAGACCGTTAAGGAATTGCACTTGTTGAAGCGGGTGAAGTAAATGCAATGGGCATTCGCGACACAAGACTGATGGCAAGAGCATTAACGCAACGATGGCCGTTATCGAGCGACCAGCGGCAAGAAATAGTCGAGATATTGCTTTCCGTTGCAAAGGACGTAAGCAATTCACCTCGCGAAAGAACATCAGCAGCCAAGGCTTTGATGAGTGCCGAAGCACAAAACCAATCTGATGAACACAAGGTATTAGATGTCGAGCATGCTACAGCCAGGGACACTCAACTATCTGCAATCGCTGCCGATCTCGGAATTGACCCGTGTCTTATCATCGATGCCGCAATCGAGACAAATCGAAGCGTTGAAGGGATTGAGGAGCCTGCCGCTATCGAAAGACGTCGCTAGCCGTGACATTGAACGCAAGCGCGAAGCACGCAGCGAATCGGCTCGCGTAATCATCCCGGAGATCGCAGATATTGTTCGACGTGAAAAGTGTTTAGCAGATCCTGAACGGTTCTTGCGGACTTACTTCAGTTCGATCTTTTACAATCCGTTTGCAACGCATCACCTTGCAATGATCGACGCAATTTACGAGCGTTGCTTTAGTGGCGGCGACAAAGCGGTTGCAGCCCCAAGAGGAGACGGTAAGAGCCAAGTGACGATCGGAATGGTCGCTTATGCATTGGTCGCAACTCCGATTTGCTTTCCTGTATTCATTGCACAAACGACCAAGAAAGCGTCGAAGCTGTTTAAGCAGATGAAGACAAAGTTTAGCAACGAACGCAAGTTCCCTGAGTTCTTCGCAGACTTCCCAGAGATCACAGCCTGCGTCAAAGCCTTGGACGGTGCACCACAGCGAGCAGCAAAGCAGCACGTAGACGGTCACAAGACCGACATTATTTGGAGTCAGGAAAAGATCCGGCTACCGTTTGTGCCTGGCTCTCCGTTCGGTGGAAAGCTATGCGTTTACTTTGGACTAGATGCAGCAATCCGAGGTGAGGGAGACGACGAGGACAGACCAGACTTGGCAATCATCGACGATCCTGAAACAAGAGAGGTTGCGTTTAGTCCGACGAATCGACACCAAGATATTGAAGACATGATCGACGGCGACGTTGCGGGCTTGGCTGGACCGAACAAACGAATCTCTCGCGTCGTGCTGACAACGATCCAAAATCGAAAGTGCTATTCGTATCGAGTCACATCCAGACAGCACAAACCAACATTCGCAGGCGATCGCTATGGCATTTTGTCAAGCTGGCCAGAACGGGAAGACTTATGGGACGAGTACATTGCACTTCGTAAAAAAGCACAATCTGAAGGCAACAAAGACGGCAAGCTAGCCACGCAGTTCTACCGCGACAACTACGAAGCGATGAACCTCGGCGCAAAGGTCACGAATCCTCACAGGTTCGTTTCTGATCTAGACGAAAACGGCAATCAAATAGAGCTCGATGCATTGCAAGCGTTTTACAATCGCGTGTCAGACTGGGGATTAAATCGCGTGCTAGCCGAGCTCCAAAACGAACCAGCAGAAGAGGAAGAACCGGAAGGACTTGGATTGCTTCCCGGAACAGTCGCGTCTCGCATGAGCGGTTTAGCACACGCTGAAGTTCCGCCAGGTTCACGGATATTCTTTGGCTGCGACGTTGGCAAGTACAAACTTGATTGGGTCAAGGTTGCATTCCACGGCAACTGCGTAGGTCACGTTATTGACTACGGCGAATGGAGTGTAATCGGAACCGATACGCGAAGCAGCGACGAAGCGACGGAAATAGCGATCCTGCGTGCATTGCACGAGCTCAGACGGTACGCACTAGCACAAAACCGGCCAGAGTTTGGATTTATCGACTCAGGCGATTTTACAAACGCTGTTTACGAGTTTATTCGACAAACTGGTGCACCATTCGTAGCTTCGAAAGGTCACGACGATGGCCGTATAAACTACACAGGCGAGAGCTCAGAAAAGCGACGATTCTTTGACGAGTGCAGAGCAGATTTTCAATTGGAGCAGCGTTTGTGGTTGTACCACGTCAACGCACACCACTGGAAAGCAGAAGTCCAACAACGCTTCGCAACTAACACGTTCGACGAAGCCTACACATTTAACGACGGGAGTTTATCGGTATGGTCGACCAAAGATCCAAGGGAACATCTGCAGTATGCTCAGCAGATTTGCGCGGAGGAACGACAGGAGGTGTTTATCGAAGGGAAAGGATTACAAAAAAAATGGGTAGTCAAAAGTCGAAACAACCACAAGCTAGACGCGACAGCTCTAGCGATTTGCGCGGCGGCTTGCATGGGAATCAAGGTGATACCGCGGCAGCAACCAATACGACAGCAGCAGGAGCAGAAACCACGAACACCTCCTCCGCCGAACCGATTCAGACAGAGGCCAGGTGGATGGGTTCCGAGAAGGTAATCGATGAACGGTTGGTATCTACGAAGCCAGTACCTCGGGTTAGTTCGTTTGTTCCTCAGCCTTGTTCGTGCTGCACTGCGTTGCGTCCTGCTGATACAAACTACAGTCGAGTTATGTCCACGCAGGGCAGGATACGATATTGCAAATGCACGTTTTGCGGAAACACATGGAAAGAGCAAGGATAGTTTACATGCCGTGTAAACCAGTAAGTTTCGTTTGCGTTCAGTTCATGCGATTCTTAATGCATGGACGCGGCCAATCTTCTAACGCAAATCGAAGCAGCGATTGAAGCACTCTTAACAGGTGGTGCTCAGTCGTATTCTATTGGCACTCGAAGCGTTACTAAGCTCGACTTGAAGTCTTTGTTTGAAGAGCGTCGGATGTTGCAAACAGAAGTGCAACGTTCGTCCGGTTCAGGTGCGTTTAGCCTTGCGAAAATGGGGCGGCGAAGATGAACCTACTAGACAAGATCGTCGGATACTTTTCTCCGCATGCCGGATTGCGACGCGCACAGGCTCGCAGATTGCTGAAGCGATCCTATCAAGGTGCAGAAGCTAATCGGCTAACCAACCATAAAAAGCCACGTAACCAATCAGCCGATCAAGAAATGATGGGGCCATACGGTGCGGATGCGCTTCGCGCTTGGGCTCGTGCTTTGGTTCGAGATAACGCTTACGCATGGAACGTCGTCGATACCATCGTGTCAAACGTGGTAGGCGATGGCATCACAGCACAATCGACCTACGAAACGCCAGAAGGCGAAGACGTTGAAGACGTAAACGACATCCGCGATAAAGTGTTTCGCGAATGGTGCGAAGTCGCAGACATCAACGGCGAGTTGACGTTTGCCGAAATCCAGATCCTTGCACAGCGTGAAATGGTCGAAGCTGGCGAGGTGCTGATTCGTAAGATTTCGACACCGAACAAGACCTACAAAGGCATAACGCGACCAGTTCCGTTTGCGTTAGAGCTTATCGAAGCTGACCGTATTTCGATGGAACGCGATACGTTCGCGACTCGAATTAACAAAGACAACGGCAATCGAGTTATCCGCGGCGTTGAGCTTGACGACAAAGGAAAGCCGGTTGCGTATTGGATTTATCCAGAACATCCAAACAGCCCGTACACGGTACGAAACCAAGTACCGGAACGAATCAACGCTGCCGAAATTATTCACCTGTATCGTAAAGATCGAGTCGGACAAACTCGCGGCGTTACTTGGTTTGCACCAGTCATGTCGTGGATGCGAGATCTTGGCGTTTACGTCGACAATGAAATACAAGCGTCTGCTGTTGCGTCCTGCTTTGGCGTAGCGATTAAATCAGACATGCCAATCGGTAGCTTGATGCCACCGAACGGCGAGGATACGACAGACACCAGCGGCAACAGCTTGGAATACCTAGAGCCTGCAATGGTAGTTCGATTGCGTCCAGGTGAGTCGGTCGAATCTATCAACCCAGGTCGACCAAACTCGGCTAGCGAACCTTGGATCAATCTGATGCTGCGTGGCATCTGTGCAGGCACCGGCACAAACTACGAAGCGATCGCTAAAGACTTTTCTAAGACTTCCTACAGCTCGTCGCGTTCGTCCAAGCTGGAAGATCGACCACGATACAAACGCGGCCAGAACTACATGGTCCACCATTTCTGCTTGCCAGTTTGGGACGAGTTTTGTAACGCAGCCGCACGCGCTGGGCTAGAAAACTTTCCAACATCGACGGAACTTTTGGAAGATCGTCGCAAAGTCGCTCCAGTCGAATGGCAATTGCCAGAGCAAGAGTGGGTTGACCCCATGAGCGAGCAGCAAGCAGCAGAGCTTTCGTTGAAGTCGTTTACCGATACCGCACAAAATGTGCTTGGTGCTCGTGGTTTGTCGTACCGTGCTGTTTACTACCAAGCCGCAAAGGAACGCAAGCTACGTCTAAAACTGGGTCTGTTAACTCCAGAAGAGCAAACTGCGCAGATGATGGCTGCACAAACCGGTGCAGCAGGTCCAGTTGATGAGGTAGAGGCAGCAAGAGAATCTGGCACTGGTGAATGGATGGGGCTAAGTCGCCTACAGCTAAAGAACAACGACAAAGCATTAAACGACATCCTCAACGGTTTAACAGACGGTTCTATGAGTGTTGCTGTCGGTCAGGCAAAACTTGCAATGATTGGCATGAGCCAAAAGAACATTGATGCAGTTATTGCAGATGTAACCGATGGGATTGTTGACAATCCGGTTCCATCGGAACGCAGCATAAAGCGAAGTTTAATAGCGATTGATTTTGACGATACGTTTACGGCTGATCCGTTGCTATGGAAAAAGTTTATCAACGACGCGACTGCAAACGGAAGTCAAGTGGTTTGCGTTACTGGTCGTGCTGGTTCAGCTAGCGACCAAAGAGAGCTAAAAAACGCTCTTCCGCAAGGTGTAGAAGTTTACTTTGCCGGGTCGCTTGGAAAGCGTGACTTTATGAAGTCTGTCGGAGTAGAACCTGACATTTGGATTGATGACAAGCCTGAACGCATTGTGCAGGAGGCAGCAAATGTCTAAAAAAGGCAAGCTACCACCAATCAAATCAGACTCACTTGCAATGCGTTCAGTTGCTGTGCAATCAGCTACAGCGGACGCAACTAAGCGAAGCGTTCGAGTTGTGACTGCAACTGAGAATCCAATCGATCGATGGGACGAATCTCGACAAATGGTAGTTGCTGAAGTTCTGGAAATGGACGGAATGACAATGCGTCCAGGTGCAACGCAGATTCCTATTGTCGACAGTCACGACACGACAACTGTTCGCAATGTACTTGGTAGTCTTCGCAATCTGACAATCACCGGCGATGAGTTTGGAGGAACAGCCTACTTTGCAAGTGACGAAGACAGCCAAACCGCATACAGCAAACTAGTCGAAGGTCATATCACAGACTTTTCGATTACTGCACAACCTGACGAAGTGTTAGAGCTTCGTGCTGGTCAATCTTACACGACTTCGCGAGGAACTGAAGTTATCGGGCCTGCGAACGTCATCACGAAATGGACCGCACTCGATGCGAGCCTAGTGGCTACTGGGGCCGATTCACGATCGACAGTGCGTCGGTCTTACACCGATTTGAAGCAAAGGAAAAGAGCAATGGACCCTTCTTTATTGGAGCAACTCAAGGCAATGGGACTTCCTGACGGCATGGAAGATCCGAATCAGGTACTTGCTTGGGTTGTTGGCAAACTTGGCAAGCCAGCAGACGAGATTGAATCGATGATGGAAGAAAAGCCAGTCGAACCAGTCGTCGAGCAAATGGAAGGCGAGTCAAAAGAAGAGGCTAAGCCAGTCATCGAACAGATGGCAGACGAAGTGAAGAAACCACTCGAAGCATCTGCTCGCGCAGTTATCGAGGGACAAATCAAACGTGCTTTGGCAAGTGACCAAAAGCGACGAAGCGAAATTCAAGCAACGTGCAAACTTGCGAAAGTAGAACGCGCTTTCGCTGATGAATTGTGTGACGCAGGCGTTAGCGTCGAGGTTGCAAAACAAAGGATTATCCAAAAAATGGCAACAGAACCGCTAGGACGTTCGGCTGAGGGTGATGCGGTTCGCGTTACCAAGTCTTCCGACGACAAGTATTTTGAGGCAGCACGCGACGGCTTGCTAATGCGTGCCCAAACAGCTTCGCGAGTTAAGCGAACGCTACACAGCGGCAAGGCCGCAGATGGTGCTGAAGACTTCAGCCGCATGAACTTGCTGCGTATGGCTGAAAGTTTCTTGCGTCGGTCTGGAATCAATACCGATCGATTCAGTTCTCCAGAAATCGCACGAGCAGCAATTGGCGATCCAAAGGCACTCGCACGGATGAACATTCAGCGAAGCGATCCGGCGTACCATACGACCGGAACTTTCGCCAACCTCATGTTGGACGCAGCGAACAAGACTCTTTTGGCTGGCTACGAAGAAGCACCATACACATGGAACCTTTGGGCTCGTCAAGCCGGTTCGGTTGACGACTTCAAGGCAATCAACCGCATTCGGTTCAGCGAGTCACCAGACCTTGAGCACGTTCCAGAGAACAGCGCATACCCTGAAGGGGTGATGACTGATTCCAAAGAATCGTACAAGGTTGAAAAGTTCGGCAAGACGTTCTCCGTTACATGGGAAACAGTCGTAAACGATGACTTGGACGCAATCAGCCGAATCCCTGCAATGCACGGAAATGCTGCACGGCGAGTGCAAAACAAAAAGGTTTACGAAGTATTGACCAGCAACCCTTTAATGGGTGACGGGTTTGCTTTGTTCTCGGCTTCTCACGCTTCCGGCGACAACACACAGGGTGCAGGTGCTCCAGGCGTTTCGACGCTGAATACTGCTTACGCCAAGATGATGTTGCAAAAGGGACTCAACAGCCAAGTGGTGTTGAGTGTCGTTCCACGCTACTTAATCGTTCCAGTCGCATTGTCTGCGACTGCTTTGGAGTTGTTTAGTTCGTTGAGCTACAACGCTGCAAACAACAACGAAGGTGTTCGCAACATTTACGGGCCTGGCGGCGAGCGAGCTTTGACACCAATTATCGAGCCAGTGCTTGACGCAAACAGTTCCGCAGCATGGTACTTGGCCGCAGATCCTGGACAGATCGACACCGTTGAATTGTCCTTCTTGTCTGGTGAAGAGTCTCCAGTTCTGGAAAACGAATGGGACTTTGACAAGGATTGCTACAAGTACAAGATTCGTCAAACGTTCGGCGTAAAGGCCATCGATTGGCGAGGTCTGTTGCGAGCTGGCGTCTAGTCGTTGACTTGATCCAAAACAGTTTGCCGGTTCTGTCAAAACCGGCTTTTTGCAGTACGCAACGTAGCGGAATGCGACGACCGTTGTTTCAAAATGAAAGATAAATCAAATGGCTGGTATTCAAGATTTTCAAGAGTATGTAGACGATTTCCACGGCACAGTTGCGACGTTTCCAACGTCCGCTGATCCTGCAACACCTTGGTTGGTTGTCGATACGTCTTCGTCTGGCACTCCGACATACACGACCGGAACTAATGTGGCATCGCTAACGCTTGCTGCCACTGGTGAAGTCGAAAACGTTTGCTTAGCGCACGGTGATGCGTTGAGTTTTGACATTGACGACATGCTCAGCGTCGAAATGCGAGTTAGACTTGGCGTTACCATGACGACTGGTACAGAGCTTGTGTTTGGCGTTGGGTCTGCACGAAACGATACCACAGACAGCGTTGCTGCCAACGCATGGTTCAAGATGGTCGGTGCAAGTTCAACAACTCTTGTCTATGTAGAAACAGATGACGGAGTTCGAGACAACGATGACGTTTCGTCTGGTGCAACACTTGGTACATCGTTCAAGAAGTTCTTTATCGACTTCAGCAACAAAAAAGACGTCAAGTTTTACATTGATGGCGCTCGCGTTGCTGCTTCGACCACGTTTGACATGAGCGGATACAGCGCTGGATTACAGCCAATGATCCAACTCCAGAAAGCGTCAAACACAAACGTCAATTCGGTCATTGTTGATTACGTGAAGATCAACGCACGACGCAGCTAAACCATGACATTGCATGACACGATCAAAGCAGACGCTGAGACTGTGTTCTGCAACGTCGACGATTTCGCGGAGGTAGTAATATACTACCCTCGCGATGGGGAGGCACGCGATATTGATGCAGTCGTTGTACGGCAAGCCTTGTCGCTACCGAACGAATACAGCGATTCAATTACACCGGTTTTTGAAGTCCACGTTGCAAACAAAGTTCAACGTGGAATTACTTCTGAGGAATTGAACCTTGGAGGAGATAGCCTTTGGTTTGCGGTGCGTGTTGGCGAAGAGCCGTCAATGCGATCTATCACGCAGTTGCTAGATCACGACGAAGGAATGTTGGTGCTTGAATGTCGGTAGGTCAATTACCAGTTGTTGAAAAGATTGCAAGGGAGTTGCTGCGTCGACTTCGTTTGCTTCTCAATAACTCGACCTATAACACGAAAGTGCGTGAAGTCGTCAGACCTGCACGTCTGGAAAGCTACACGCCTACCGACAGGCAAATCGTTTTGTCTACTGACTCAATTGAATCGGTTCCTGAACTAATGTATCCAGGAAATCCGCCAGCGGTCGCAAAGCGAGTCACGTTCAATATTCATTGCAATTTACTCAACGATGAAAAGTGTTGCGAACCTATTGATTACTTGGTGCATATGTTTGCATCAGACGTTGAGCAAGTGATAACGGCAGACGAATCGACATGGCACACGTTTGACGAAAACGCTATCGATGCGGAGTTTCTTTCGCACGTTCCGCACAACGCAGGCGGCGGTTTTGATGGCGTGACTGTTCCGATTGCGATCACGTACCGCACGGACGAAAACAACCCTTACAACGTGAGGGCATGAGATGAAAATTGACATCGATTCGCAATCATTAGCCGCAGTCAGAAAAACAATCGAAAGTCTCGGCGCGAACATCAAGCGAGAACTGAACGTTGCTGTCAATAAGACTGCCAAGCAAGTCAAGATTAAAGCAGCGCGCAAGCTGCGAAGCGTTATTCCGGTTCCGGTCAAGATCTTAAAAAAGGCAATCGGAATTCGTAAACGTTCAAGCGTTAATAGTCTTAGCTCCGTTATTGGGATGATCTCAGGCCACCCGATTCCTTTGAAGTATTTTGGAGCTAAGCAAACTAAAAAAGGTGTGACGCATAAGCGTGCCGGTGCTGACAAGAGTCGCGGTCTATTACCTCATGCTTTTATAGTCAATCGTTTCCGTGGCAATGTCTACCAACGCACAACAAAACAACGCGGACCACTCGCACAGCAAAAAGGTCCAGCACCAAGTGACTACTACAAGTCCGCAGGCGTAACTGACCTAGCACTAGATACAGCTCGCGACCAATTGCCAAAGCAGATCAACGAGCGAATCAGATTCTTAACCTTAAAAGCTAAAGGCCAACTGAAAGGCAAACAGAAATGACACTACTAAAACGCAAACGAGTATTGGCCGCAAAGATTGAAGCGACACCAGGCACAGCCGAGTCGCTGTCCGGTTCTGATGCGTCGTTCAACGTTTACAACCTTATAGCACAACAAGAAATCGAACTTGAGACGCGCGAAGCTCAAGGCGGTTTCGGTATGTTGAACTCGGTTGTCGGTGGCTACAAAGGACGAATTACATTCTCGTGTGACTTCTCGTGGGACGGTACAGCAACCGAGCCATCGTGGGCCGATACGTTCCTTCCTGCGTGCGGTTGGGTAAAGTCTGGTCAAGTGTTCACACCACGAACGGAAGACGTAGGATCAAACGTCAAGACGCTGACAATTGCGATCTACCAAGACGGGATGCGCAAGATTCTTGCCGGTGCTGTTGGCAACTTCCAAATGCTTGGACCAACAGGCCGCACAGGAGTTTGCAATTTCGACTTCCAAGGGATTTGGCAATCACCTACAGATGAAGCGATCCTTGCACCAACGTATCCAACAGCCAAGGGATTACGCTACGCGTCTTCAACGACGACATGGGCAAGCAGTGCATTGTGTCTGGAGAACATCACGCTTGATTCCGGCAACACGATCGTGATGAAGGAATGTGGGTCTACTGTCTCGGGTTACGATCACGGACTAATCACCAATCGAGTGGTAACAGTCACAGGAAACCCAGAGGCACGACTTGTTGCAGGTCAAGACCGATACGGCCAATACTTGGCAATGACTGAGGACACGCTTACATGGTCTTTTGACGGACCTACCAACTCCGTCGCGACGTTCACTGCACCGAAAGCACAAATCGTTGCTATCACCGAAGCAGACCGAAACATGATCGTTACCGACGAGATCACATGGCAATGCAACCGAAACGGATCGAACATTGACCAAGAAATTTCACTTACGTTTACAGCAGCAACCTAATGCCAGTTTTCTTAGAACCGGACCAGTCTTTTCCGATCGTACTCGATTCGGACAAAGACAAGCCAAAAGAGTCGCAACCGACATTCTTTGTCAAATCGCAATCCATGCGAGGGCAGCGAGAAGTTTTGCGTGTGCTCGATGCAGCAACAGACGCAGCCAACGAATCGCTGACTGTAGACGAAATGTTCGAAATGACAATAACCATGCTTTGTAAAGTTATGGTCGGTTGGCGCAATATGGGAGAGCACAAATTCAGCCGCGAAGCAATCGAAGACGTCCTAAGTTTCAACGAAGCTCGCGAGTTGTTGCGCAAGGTGGCATACAACCAAGCGGTTCAGCACGAAGAAAAAAAAAGCTAAGACTAGCGGCAATGATTCGGCAGGGTTTTCTCTGTCGTAACTGTTCAATCAAAACATGCAACGATAAAGGTACAGACAGTGAGCCTATTACCATCGAATGTCCAACTTGCAACGGTAGCGGATGCGACCAATGCAACGATGGGTCTATTGATGTGGTTGGCTGTCCTAACGTGCAATGCGGGGATGTTGCCTACGTTGCTAGGCTTGCTGACTTGTTTGAAAATGGGATGCCACCTATTGCTGGTGGTGCTCTTGATCAATCGGCTTGGTTTCTTGATGCGGTCTCTTTCCTCCGATCCGATGAAGCAAATCTAAGGGCAAAATCCGATGGCGAGTGAGAGCGTAAAGATACTGATCGAAGCAGACGACCAAGCGACTGCGGAAATTAAAGAGGCAGAAAAAGCGTTTGCGCAGTTTACAAAAGTAAAAGAGCGTGAATTGCAAATGCTTAAGCTGGAAAAAACAGCTTTAGAGCAAGGCGAGGAAGCCGCGTTAGCAATGAAATTGCAAATCGAAGGACTCGACGAAGCAACCGCAAAGCTAATCGCACGTGAACGAATGCACGTTGCTGAGCTCAAGAAGATCAAGCAAGAGCAAAGCAAAATAGGAAAATCTGGCGCAAATTTATCTTCAGAAACGAAAAGCAAAGCAGGACCAAGTGCAGCGGCAGGCACAAAAGCCTCGGCAGAGTTTTTTGGTGCTGTTGCGTCTTTTGCAGGTGCAGGCGAGCTTGGCAGCATTGCCGGACAAGTTGGAGGACTGACGGAAAAAGTAACGCAGTTTTCTGAAGTGTCTAAAGCTGGCGGCGCAGGTGCAATGCTGTTCAAAGCTGGTCTAGTGGCTGCTGCTGGTGCTATTGGTTTCGCTGTTGGTAATGCCATTGGCAATGCCATTTTTCAGGTCGATAAGTGGAACAAGGAAATAGAGAAAGCGACTGATCGAGCTAACGAACTTAAGCAAGCGATGGCGTCAGTAAATCAAGTTCGATTTAACGACGCAACGGCAGACATTGAGCTAATTCGCGATCCAGAAGAAAAGAAGGCAGCATATCAAGCAATGCTGGCTGACTTGAAAAAAAATCTTCTTGGCGTTGAACAGCAATCAAAGCAAAGTGAGAAAGCCGCAAAGGAATGGGAAGAGGCTTGGCAAATTACTGGCAACCGTAAAGAGTATGCAAAACAAGCGGCACAGCAAGTCAAGGACGATCGCGAACGACTTAAAGCACTGCAAGACCAAGCAAAGGAAATCGAGCGTATCCTCGGCATCGAGGCTGAACGAGCTGCGAAGCAAAAAGAAAACCAGTCAAAAGATTTCATTGAATCACTACGAGAACAACTTACGCTAGAAAAAGCCATCGGAGACGAACGGTTCAAGCTCGAAGCACAGAAATCAGCGGTCGGTGATGATGTTGGAGTCGCTGCCGATTTGCTAAAGCAGATTGATTTGCAAAAGCAATTGGTTGAAGCGGAAAAACAGGCTGCACAGGAAAAAGAGCAGAAGATAAAAGAAGAGGAAGCAAGCCGAAAACGCATTCTCGATTTAATTGCAAACGAAAATCAAAAAAACCAAGAGCGGTTAGTTTTACTTGGACGCGGAACAGATGTTATCGCGGAGATGCAAAAAAAGCTGGCCGATCCAGC
>JACCDR010171250.1_pt1 | contig 13688 bp, 7 predicted proteins | sample 7446431 | NCBI WGS metagenome assembly JACCDR01 (sample SAMN15323443, study PRJNA562643) | freshwater metagenome | isolation source: river surface water | place: USA:Blue River Watershed | collected 2017-08-17
TATCAATCTATTCTTTTAGTATATCCAATGAGGCTTAAAAGTATTTTTAATCATTAATTGTTTGTAGTGTATGAAGGTTTTAATGCTATTTTGGATTTAGACGATTGGATGAATTACCTAAAAATCAAACATTTAATAAAGCCGAAATCCATCATTTTACCATCCTTCGTACACTAATATTTATTGTACTCAGTAGTTTTAGTTTACTTACATTCTTGCTTTTTCTAATAAAGCCTTTGTGGCTCTGATGCCAGCGTCTTCATCCAAATAGTTTTCTTTTGCTCCCATCATTTTCATAATGCCTCCTTCGTATTCAATGCCTACAAAACCTTTGAAGTTTTTAGTCATTCCTTTGTTGACAATCGGCATCATTTTAGCAAAATCTGTATCTGTACAAGCTCCACTTTCATCAAAGAAATGGGTTTTAGCACTGACACCTTTGGCAAAAGGCATCAATTTTTTTACGCCATCATATTTATCATACTCATGAATAATTTTAGAATCTTTGAAAGCCTCTAAAGTCATGGCTTTAGGTTTTTCTCTTTCGGTAAAATTCCCAAAATCAGGCAAACAACCAGCGTAAGGATTATTCACTTGTTTTAATAAAGCCACCAACCAATCTGGATTCGTAGAAATGGTAATATGATTTTCGATGATTACGCCGATACCTGCTTTTTGTCCGTACTCTACTAATTTTCCGTAGCCCTCTACGCCTGCTTTCATGATTTCTTCGGGCGTGCCGTCGCCATCCATATTCACACGGATAGAATGACAACCCAAAAATTTAGCAGCATCTACCCATTTATAGTGATTTTCAACAGCTTTTTGGCGAGCCGTAGCATTACTTGCACCTAAATCGCCTTCGGCATCCACCATAATTAGCACGTTACGAACACCCAAATCAGCCGTTCTTTGTTTGAGTTCATTCAGATAGGCTTGGTCTTTGGCTTTGTCGGCCCAAAACATCGAAACATATTCCACCGCATTAATGCCAAAATCATTTTTAGCTTTGGCAGGAAAATCCATGTTTTTCAGTTTCCCACTGAACAATGAACCCGCCAAAGAGAATTCAGCCAAAGAAATTTCAAAATGAGGTTTGGCTGTTCCTAAAATGGTTTCAGGAAGAAAACTCGCCGCTGTTAATAAGCCTAATTGCCCCATAAACTCACGACGACTTGAATGATTTTGTGCTACGTTTTCCATCAGATTTTTACTGTTTTATTTTTTAAATCATGAAGCATTTTTTACTAATTGTTATTTGATAAAAGCTAAAATCAGGTTTGTCAAGGCTTTAGTTTTCTTCAATAATTTTGAATCCCCAAGCCTCAATGCTTATCGACTCATCGGCTGTGACAGTTTTATTACTTAATAATTCTGTTCCGTTTTTATAATTGTACTTGAAAGTCTTTGGACTACCTGAGTAATTAAAGAAGTATCGCAAGGCTTTACCTTGGTTGTTGATTCCTGATTTGGTGATTAATGGAAAAGCCAATTCCTGTTCTTTACCCCATAAGTTTGACTTCACAAGTGCTTGTTTTAAAATTTGTTCCGTCAGTACAGGCGTTGTCACACAGCCGATATAAGTAGCGTAACCTTTTCCGAAATGATTTTGGGTAATTGCCGCATATTTTCCCCACTGAGGATGGTCGTAATAAGCCAATACTTCTGCGGTTGTAGGCGTAATTAACTCCATCCAAGTATGTACTTTGTTTTCAGCAGAGCCTACTTTGTAAGGGTCGTTTTTAAGACTTACACCATTAGGGATAGTAAACTGACTGTACGAAATACCACAAACTTCATTTGCCAAACCGGGCTGAATACTACTTCTTACTTTTACATTTTCATCTGAAAAACCGCTTTTAAAAGTATAAACAACGTGTCCGCCATCTTTTACAAACTGATTTAATTTATTCATCAAAGCATCAGAAGCGGCATAAAGAGCAGGCACAACAATCATTTTATATTTGCCAAATTCATTTTCGCCATAGCTAAAATTGGTACTTGGGTCAATCATGTCAACGCTAACATTCATTTTATAAAGAGCATCGTAGATTGGGCGTAAAATATCATTGTATCTTTCTCTTGCTCCCCAACCAAAACTGAAAGAATTAAAAGCCGTTTGGGCTTCGTTGCTAAATAAAATGGCAACTTCATTTTTCTTCTTTAAATCAATGAGTTTATCACTTAATCTTTTAAAATCTTTTCCAATAGTTTGGGCTTCTAAATAAGTAGGATTTGGCTCAAAGTCGTGACTTAAAAGTCCTTTCCAATAAGTTTCAATCGCATTATGGGTAGAATGCCAATGCCAATAACCAATCATATTTGCTCCAGAAGCTAAATGGCTAAATGCCTGTAAACGCAATTGATTGGGGAAGGGAGTCCATTGTGGAAAGCCCTGAGCTTCTGTTTCAATAACAAAGTAATTTTTCCCAGCTTTCATCGAACGAGCAATATCGCCCCCTAATGAAATTTCGATACCCGTTAAACTCTCTTGTGTAGGGTGATAAATGTCGATACCTGCCACATCCAAAGATTTTGCTGCCGCAAAATGGTCAACATCTGTTTGAATACCATAAGAGTATCCTCTCCAATCTAAATCAAAGTTTTGCGTTACAAACTGCGTAGGTTTGGCATACTCTTTTACTATTTTACTTTGCCAAGCCAAATAGTCGGTTACTAAATCACGTTGGAATTTTTCAAATTCAGCTTTTAAACTTGCATTGATTGAACCATTTACCGAAGGGAAATCGTCCCAATTATTGATACGATTACTCCAATAATCTAAACCAAAAGCTTTATTGATATGAGCCAAAGTTTTAAACTTTGTTTTCATGTATTGTACAAAAGCTTTTTGTACATTTTCGCCAGAAGTTTGGTAAGCCTTTGTTTCGTTATCTATTTGATAACCAATAATTGCAGGGTGATTTTTAACGTGTTCCATCATTTTACGAATGACACGTTCGGCATGAAAACGGAAATGTACGTTCGTAATATCCATGTTCTGCCGAGCCCCATATTGGCGTTGTCCTTGTGGGGTTGTTACCAAAATATCGGGGTATTTTCTTACCAACCAAGTAGGTACAGCATAAGTAGGCGTACCAATAATTACCTTGATACCTCCTTTGTGCATGGCATCAAGTACTCTGTCGATATGATGAAAATCAAAAACATTGTCTTGAGGCTCAACGGTACTCCAAGTAGATTCTGCAATTCTTACGTAATTAATGCCCGACTCTTTCATCATGGCTACGTCTTTTTCAAGGCGTTCGTAAGGCATATATTCATCATAATAAGCTACTCCAAAAAGTAATTTATCTTGCTTGTATTGAGCAAAAAGTATGGGCTGACATACAAATAATAGTAGAAGCGTAATTGTCGATTTCATCATTGATAGATTTTATAAAAAAAGCCTACCAAACCATCAGATGACGGCTTGGTAGGCTTTGGATTATTAATTGAATTTCATCTTTTCAGCACTATCCCAGTGCTCAGTAATCTTTCCATTTTCAATTCTGAACATATCAAACCAAGTAGTTGTATATGTTTTTGAAGGGTCGTTGGGGTCTGGCATTTCTCTTACGAAACTCAGTACCACAAGGTCGCCTTCTGCAACAATTGAAACAACTTTCGCTTTAATCGTATCGGCGATGGCTAAAGGTTTGGTGAATTTTGAAAAGAATTCTACAACCGCTTTTCTACCAGTAGCGGCATTTGGATTGTGTTGCATATAACTTTCTGCAAAGTATTTTTCTGCAACTTCCATGTGTCCACCTTCCAAAAACTCACGCCACATATCATACACCAGCTTTTTATTTTGAGCCAGCTTTTTATTACTACTTTTCAATAACTCAGCTTGTGAAGCAAGGGGTTTTACTGGGAGTTGCCCAAAAGCTTCGGATGTTGAAAAATATATAATACTTACAACAAGGGTTAAGACCAATGATTTCATAAATATATCTCCGTGTTTGTTTATTTTACCCTTACGGCTTTTGTTTTAAACATACCCATCATCGAACCTTTCAGCGTGTCGTTATCTTCAATTTCATAAGTAACATTGATATTGAATCCACTCATTTTGAAATGAATCACCAGTTTATCGGAAGTTTCTTCAACTTTATCAAGCGTAACAGGTTTGTTATCTTGTTTGGCTGAAATTGTACCTTCAAGTTTTCCATTCACTCGGTTAAGTTCCAATACCAATCCGATATCGCCTTGTGGAGTACCCATGAATATTGTATCCCATTTACCTGCAAACATATCTGTTGCAGAGCTTGCTGCAGGAGCTACCGCTGCTGCTTCTCCTTCATTGGTAAGTTTAAATTCAAGTCCCATTACCACCATTAAAGATTGTCCCTCAGCTTTTGGATTTACAAAAACAGCATACACATCTTGTAATTTATCCGTAGCAATACCATTTAAGTTAATCGGCACACTAACAATACTTGGATTGAAATCCATTTTATCAGAAGGCTCTAAGAATTGAGATTTACCAATCACTCTTCCAGAAGGACTTCCCAAACGTAATTCAATGATACCACCTACGGCATTCAATTGTGGTTTTGGAGCAGAAGCAAATACTTGGAGTTCTTTCAAACCTGACAAATCTATTTGTTTGATGCCCATGTATGCACCAGATTTTGCAGGAATCGCTAAGTTTCTACCACCAAATGCCATTTTGTTTACATCTTGATAATCATCAAAAGCGTGTGGGTCAACTTTAGCGTTTCTCAATACAAAACTTTGCTCTGATTTCAATGAAGGCATTCCGTTTGCTCCTTGGTCTTCATAAGCTGCACGTACAATATATACACCTTTTCCTTTGTCAGCCGCAGGAACTTTTGCTGTGAATGTACCTTTTGTTGGTAAACCTTTTTCTTTTGGTTTTTCGTTAGCAATATTCAAAATGTATTTTACCATTTCCGAAGCATCAGCAGCCGAAAGTTGTGGGTGACCAGCCATTGCTGTTTCGCCCCAAACGCCACTTCCACCAGCAATTACTTTTTTCGTCAATGTTTCTAATGCTTTGCTATCGCCTTTGTACTTGTTGGCAACATCACGGTAGCTTGGCCCGATTGATTTCTTTTCTTTTGCATGACAAGCCATACAGTCGCTACCTTCAATCAATTTCTTACCTGTTGCATAAGCGGCATTGGCATCGGCCGAACGGTGACCCATCGCAATCATATTTTTATCGAATCCTTCTGCTAAGTAATCAATGTTTACCGCTACGTTTTCGCCTGCAATCCCTTTTTCAAGTTCGCCGTCTTCTTTATCTTTTACTTTGATTTCGTAAGGGAAAGATTTGTTTGCTACATAGAAAGTTTTGTTGCTCTGAGGCATTTCTAAACTTAATACTGGCGGTTCGTTTCCTGCTGAAACTTCCATTGACTGCGAGTTGATACCACCTTTACCGTCATTTACCGTAAGCGTAACTTTATAAACACCTTGTTTTGAAAGTGTTACGTTGGCATCTGGGGTAGTAATTACTTTGTTAAAACCATTCTTTGAAGTGATTTTCCAAGAGTAGGTCAATACATCGCCATCAGCATCTACCGTTCCTTTTGAGCTTAATTTCAAATTGAAAGGAACAGATCCGCCCATTTGGTTTGCCGCCACTTGAATTTGTGGTTTACGGTTTCCGCCATTGTACTCAATACGAATCAAACGAGCGTCGTCGTTGGCAGTAAACCAGCCACTGCCGTACTCTAACATATACAAATCGCCATTGTCTGCAAATTCCATATCCATCGGATTACTGAATTTATAGCTTGGCATAAAACGCTCCATTGAAACATAATTGCCTTCTTTATCCATGGTTACGGCCATTATCCAACCACGCATCCATTCGTACTCCAAGAATTTTCCATCATAATATTTAGGGAAAGCTCTTTTTGCTATTTTGAAATCTTCTGAATAAAATACTGGGCCAGCCATTGCATTTCTACCGCCGCTTCCTACTAATGGGAATTCTTTAGAGTCGCCATAAGGATACCAAACAAAAGCTTTTTGGGCAGGAGGTAATACTTTCAAACCTGTATTGTTTGGCGAAGTATTGGTTGGTGCGTTAGCATCCCACAAGTCTAATGATTTATTATTGGCAAAATCAAATTTATGATACGCTTTGTTGTCGCCTACAAAATGTGGCCAACCAAAATTGCCTGCTTTGCGTGCTTGCCCTACTTCGTCGTGTCCTGCTGGGCCACGTGTAGAATCTGGTTTAGAAGCATCCGGACCAACTTCACCCCAATAAAGGAAGCCTGTCTTTTTATCAACCGAAATACGGAATGGATTACGGTGTCCCATTGTATAAATTTCTGGACGAGTATTTGGCGTACCTTTAGGGAAAAGGTTTCCTTCTGGAATGGTATAAGTTCCGTCTGCTTGTGGTTTTATTCTGATGATTTTACCACGTAAATCATTGGTATTGGCAGATGATTTTTGTGCATCCCAAGCTGATCTTCCTGGTCTTTCGTCACTCGGACTATATCCATTTGAGCCATGTGGGTTGGTATTATCACCTGTTGAAAGGAATAAGTTTCCTACTTTATCCCAAGCGATTGAACCGCCCGTATGACAACACTCTTCACGCTGTGTAGGGATTGTTAAGAATTGCTTTTCTGAAGTCAAGTCTATTTCATCACCTTTCATCGTAAATCTTGAAAGTACGTTATAAGAGCCTTTCGTAGATGAATAATATAAATAAATCCAGTGATTTTGTGCAAAGTTCGGGTCTTTGTTCAAGCCCAAAAGTCCATCTTCTGCTACTGATTCTTTACCTTCTGCACTTACATATTTTAAGCTAACAGGTAATTTAGCAATAGTCTTCAACTCTTTCGTTACATTATTATAAAGTCTAATTTCGCCTTTGCGTTGAATGAAAAGTACACGGTCTTTGTCCAAAAGTGTCAATTCCATGGGTTCATCCAATTTTTCTTCTAAAACAACTTTTGTAAAGCGGTTTTCTTCTGGACGAGCCTTTGTATAATCTAAAGGTTTCGGAGCGTCACCGCCCATTACATAATTCAAACCAGCCCAAAGATGTGCTAAGAAAAGCGGTTCTGAATATGTTTGGTCGGTATGTCCCATCGCTGTATAAAACGAGCGACCGCCATCAAATTCATGATACCAGCTAATTGGGTGATTGTCACCATTTTTACCGCCTTGATAAGTTTTTTCATCAATTTTTACCACAACATTGATAGTCGGGTCAATTTTTTGGAAACTGTAAAATTCATCTTCACGCTCAAATTCATCAGGTAACATTTTAGTTGCCCAGTGGTTTTTCTGTGAAACATAGAATTTACCTTTTTGTACGTTGCTTGGCGTAATAGGGTGGTCTAAGAAGAAAGCACCTGCCAAACGTCCGTACCATGGCCATTCGTATTCAGTATCAGTAGCAGCGTGAATCCCCAAGTAACCACCGCCCGCTTGGATGTAGCGTTCAAATTCTACTTGTTGTTCAGGATTTAAAACATCACCAGTTGTACTTAAAAAAACAACTGCACTGTAATTTTTCAAATTCGTTGTTTTAAAAGCCGTTGCGTCTTCGGTAAAGTCAACGGCAAAACCTTTTTCTTTCGCCATTTTCTGGAAAGCTGCTTTTCCTGCCTCAATCGAAGCATGACGGAAAGCGGCAGTTTTACTGAAAACCAATACTTTCGGCGGTTTTGCTTGCCCAAACATTACATTCGAGACCAAAAGAAAAATGCCACACATAATCAATAAGGCATTTTTCAATTTAGTAGCACTAAATTGTGTTGTGTTCATTTGTTTAAAAATTGTGTTTTGAAAGAAGTAATAAGGTACTTTGATAAGTTTTTGATTTGCAAACACTTACGATAAATTAAACAGATATTTTAAATAAAAAGTTAAAAATATCATTAATTAAGTGTTATCATTGTTTCATTGTGGAACAATGATAATTCATTTTTTTGAATCCACCAAGTATTTGTATTATTTTTGTATTATGTAGTACTCAAAGGGAAGATTATGGAGTTTGAAAAAAAAACTATGGATATAGAAAATTATATTCCACATCTATCAATCGACTGTGTGATTTTTGGTTTTCATGGCGAGCAATTAAAGGTTTTACTTCCTAAAGTAAAAAGGCTTGATACTTGGACTTTGCCGGGCGGATATGTGCTGAAAAGCGAAGACCTTGAAGAAGCAGCTCAAAGAATTTTAGAGGAAAGAACGGGCTTAAAAGATATTTATCTTGAGAAGTTCTATACTTTTGGTAAAGCCAAACGCTCTACTGGCGAGATGATGAAGAAAATGCTATTGGTCAACGACTTTGAAATTGATGAAAGTAGTTGGATATTTCAGCGTTTTGTCTCTATCGGTTATTATGCTTTGGTAGATTTCTCGAAAGTTGTTACTAAAACAGGCGTTTATGACGAATTCTGTGAATGGTACGATATTCACCAATTGCCCAATTTGGCTTTCGACCATGCCGAAATCATACAAAAAGCCTTAGAAACACTTCGTTATATGTTGGATGATAAATTGGTCGGACTCAATTTATTACCCGAAACATTTACCATGAAGGAACTCCAAATTCTATATCAAACCATTTTGGATAAGCCTTTACGAAGGGATAATTTCCAAAGAAAAATACTCTCAATGGGTATTTTAGAACGTATCGAAAAGAAATTTACGGGGGCGGCTCATAAAGCTCCTTATTTGTATAAATTCATTAAATAAACCTGTTTTATGGAAAGTATTCATCAAATCATGCGTCAGTCTGCTGAGGCATTTCAAGTGTATCGTAAGGTTTCGGGAAAAGAAAAGGCTCGTTTTTTAAGGGCCATTGCCGAAGAAATTGAAGCTTTGGGCATGGCGTTGATTCAAACGACGATGGAAGAAACCAATTTGCCCGAAGCTCGTTTGCTTGGCGAACGTGGACGGACGATTTTTCAATGCAAAATGTTTGCTGACCTTTTGGAAGAAGGCTCTTGGGTAGAAGCTCGCATCGATACCGCTGACCTCGCTCGTACTCCTTTACCCAAAGTTGACATTCGTAAAATGTTAGTGCCAATTGGTACGGTGGTAGTTTTCGGGGCCAGTAATTTTCCTTATGCCTATTCAACCGCTGGTGGTGATACGGCATCGGCTTTGGCTGCTGGTTGTCCAGTCGTGGTAAAAGGGCATCCAGCTCATGCTCGTACTTCGGCAATGGTGGCAGAGGCTATTTTGCGTGCCGCCGAAAGAACAGGAATGCCCAAAGGTGTTTTTGCTCATGTGGACGGAGGCAATGGTTTTGAAGTCGGCAAGTACTTGGTGATGCACCCACTGACAAAAGCGGTTGGTTTTACAGGTTCGTTTATAGGTGGTAAAGCTCTTTTTGATTTGGCAAATCAGCGACCAGAACCTATTCCTGTTTTTTCAGAAATGGGAAGTATCAATCCAGTAGTGCTGATGCCCGAAAAAATGTCAATGGCTTCTGAGGAAGTAGCTTTGAAATATGCGGCTTCCATCACGCAAGGAGCAGGGCAGTTTTGTACCAATCCGGGCCTGATTTTGGGAGTTGATAATGCTGATTTAAGTAATTTCATTAAAGTACTTGCCAAAGAAATTGAGCAAATTGTTCCTGTAAAAATGTTGAATGCAGGCATTTATCAAAATTATGAAAGTAAAAGAGTAGTGGCTTTGTCGCAAGAAAATGTAATTGCCGAAGCAGAATCTTTGATAGAAAGAACTGAAACCATTCAAGCGGTATCGACCGTCGCTTCGGTAGATGCGGATACTTTTTTAGATAATCCTACGCTACATCAAGAGGTTTTTGGTCCTTTTTCTTTGATTGTAAAATGTAAAGATGAAGCACAGCTACTAACAGTTATTCAACATTTAGAAGGACAACTTACAACCACTTTGATGGCAACCGAAGCCGAACTGAGTACTCTTCCCGAAATCGTGGACGCTCTTAGAAGTATTTGTGGAAGATTGATTTTTGATGGCGTGCCAACGGGCGTTGAAGTTTGTTTTGCCATGCAACATGGCGGGCCATTTCCAGCTTGTACCGATGCTCGTTTTTCTGCCGTTGGGCCTGATGCTATCAAGCGTTTTGTTCGTCCTGCCAGTTTTCAGAATTTCCCGAACAGCCTTTTACCTGCGGAATTGCAAAACGAAAACCCACTCAACATTTGGCGAATGGTTGATAATAATTGGCATAAATAAATAGTTATAGGTAAAATATTTCCGATTTAAGTTTTATTGTAAATTTTACAATTATCCATTTCTGTTCTTAGGTTTGAGGGATTTTCGAATTTTCTCAAACCTAAAAACAAAAAATCATCAAACGCTTCATCAAATTTATTCAATATTCTCCTTTATATTTTATAATTTGTCTTTCATCAAAAAGAAAAACAGTCCTAAAAAGGCAATTTTAGCCTTAAAACACATCTATTTCTAAAATTCACTACTTTATTGCCGATTTTTTTGACCTTCAAAAGGCTTATTTCAAAATTAAATATCAATAAAAATTTAAAATAAGAAATATATTACCGATTAAAAATATTTTTAAATTTAAAATAAAAATATTTAATTCAGTTTGGTAGTATAATTCTTTAGCTTGAATTTTGCGTCGTAGTCCAAAAAATAAAGGACGATTTAATAAAATGACGATGAATATGAATGTACTTGTTGAACCCTTAGAATTAGAGAAAGAAGCCATTTCCTTTGAAAGAGTACCTACCAAAATTTACAAAGATGCCAACGAAGCCTCTAAAGTAGTTGCCCACGAAATTGCTCAAATTATCCGTAGAAAAAATGCTCAAGGAAAGCCCGCTGTATTAGGTTTAGCGACGGGTTCAACACCTAAAAAAGTATATGCAGAACTGATTCAATTATATAAAAATGGAGAATTGAGTTTTGAGAATGTCATCACTTTTAATTTGGATGAGTACTATCCGATGCAACCCGATGCCATTCAGAGTTATCATCGTTTTATGAAAGAGCAATTATTCGACCACGTAAATATTGCTCCAGAAAATTGTCATATTCCTACGGGGACTTTACCCTTAGAAAAACTTCCGATTTTCTGCAAAGAGTACGAAGCACAAATTGAAGAATTAGGCGGTTTAGATATTCAAATATTAGGTATCGGTAGAAACGGACACATTGGTTTCAACGAACCGGGTTCATTAGTAAATTCAAGAACTCGCTTAATGACCTTGGATATTACCACCCGAATGGATGCCACTGGCGATTTTGGTTCTTTGGCAAAAGTACCACGCCGTGCCGTAACGATGGGCATAAAAGCTATCATGGAAGCGAAAAGAGTAGTCTTATTAGCTTTTGGTGAACACAAAGCTCAAGTAATTAAAGAAGCCATTGAAGGACCAGTTTCTGAAAAAATTCCTGCTTCGTATTTACAAGGACACCACAATGTAAGATTTATCTTGGACGAAGCCAGTGCTTCTGAATTGAGTAGCCGTAAAAAACCTTGGTTATTAGAAGAAGTAGTTTGGGACAAAACAATGGTGAAAAAAGCCGTTACCAATTTGGCTTTAAGTTTGGATAAACCCATTTTGAAACTGACCAATCGTGATTATAACGAAAATGGTTTGAGCGATTTATTGGCAAATTACGGACAAGCTTACGATATTAATTTACAAGTATTCCAGAATTTACAACATACAATTACAGGTTGGCCCGGCGGAAAATCTTTGGCAAGCGATGCCAACAGACCAGAAAGAGCTTTTCCTGCACAGAAAAGAGTATTGATTTTTAGTCCACACCCCGACGACGATATTATCTCAATGGGCGGTACTTTCCAACGTTTGGTTGACCAAGGACACGATGTACACGTGGCATATCAAACTTCAGGAAATATTGCTGTGGCAGACGACGAAGCTTTGAGATTCATTGATTTTATGGATGATTTCAATAGCACTTTCGAGATTGATAATAAAATCTATAAAACACTTTTCGATGAAGCTCGTACTTTTTTAAGTAAGAAAAAAGATAGCGAAATTGATATTCCTGCGGTGCGTTATGTAAAAGGTTTGATTCGTCAGGGCGAGGCAAAAGCTACTTGTCGTTTCGTAGGTATTCCTGCAACTAATGTACACTTTTTGAATATGCCTTTTTATGAAACAGGAGCTGTGCAGAAAAATCCAATTGGCGAGCCTGATATTCAGATAGTTTCGGATATTATTAGTGAAATAAAACCTCATCAAATATTTGCAGCAGGCGATTTGGCCGACCCACACGGAACGCACAAAGTATGTTTGGATGCGATTTTTGAAGCCATCGAGCGTTTGAAAAAAGAATCCTTTATGAATGATTGTTGGGTATGGTTGTATCGTGGAGCTTGGGCCGAATGGGATATTCATGAAATTGAAATGGCCGTGCCGATGAGTCCGACACAAGTATTACAAAAGCGTCATGGAATTTTTAAACATCAATCACAAAAAGATGGAGTGGTGTTTCAAGGAAGTGACTCAAGAGAATTTTGGCAGAGAGCCGAAGACCGCAACCAAGCCACAGCTGAACTATACAACAAATTAGGCTTTGCGGAATATGCAGCGATTGAAGCTTTCGTTCGCTACCATTTTTAGAAAAATAGGAAATTTAGAATAGATTAATAATGCTTGAACGTATTCCCTACGAACCCTGTTTGTAGGGAATTTATTATGATATAATCCTTACAATATATATTTTACCCAAACCAACCACCATTATGACTAATAAAAGTAAATCATTTTTTTCTCCCATTGTAATTATTGGGATACTCTTCTTCATTTTTGGTTTTATCACTTGGCTCAACGGAACGCTAATTCCATTCCTCAAAATCGCCTGTGAACTCGAATACGCCCAAGCACTTTTAGTAACTTTTGCCTTTTATATTGCTTATGTTTTTTTAGCGATTCCTTCGTCTATGATTCTCAAGAAAGTAGGTTTTAAAAATGGTATGGCTTGGGGTTTAGTAATTATGGCGATTGGAGCAATCATTTTTGTTCCGGCAGCACAATCTCGTTCATTCGTGTTGTTTCTTACGGGTTTGTTTATTCAAGGAGCAGGAATTTCATTACTTCAAACAGCCTCAAACCCTTATATCAGTATTTTAGGACCAATCGAAAGTGCGGCACAGCGTATCAGTATTATGGGTGTTTGTAATAAAATTGCTGGAGCTTTAAGTCCGCTAATTTTAGGAGCTATTATTTTGGAAGGAGCAAGCGACATTGAAACCCAATTGAAAACAAGCTTGGCAGCCGAGAAAGAAACGCTTTTGAATGAATTGGCTGGGAGAGTAATTGTCCCTTATATCATCATGGCAATTGCTTTGCTTGGATTGGCTTTTTTAATTTATAAATCAAGTTTACCAGAAATTGACACAAGTAAAGAAGAGAACGATAGCAAACAGGAAAATAGCGATAAAAGTGTACTTCAACACGCTAATTTAGTATTTGGTATTTTGGCAATCTTTTGTTGTGTCGGAGTGGAAGTAATTGCTGGCGATACAATAGGTCAGTACGGAAGTTCTTTGGGCATTAGTTTAGATGTTTCAAAGAACTTTACTTCACTTACGCTTGTGGCTATGTTAGTTGGTTACTTCATTGGTATCGTAGCTATTCCGAAGTATATTTCACAAAACAAAGCTTTAATGGGCTGTGGTATCGTTGGTGCGGTATTTACTTTAGGAATTATTTTTACTTCTGGTTTTACTTCGGTAGCTTTTGTAGCCA
>JACCDR010255637.1_pt1 | contig 13687 bp, 15 predicted proteins | sample 7446431 | NCBI WGS metagenome assembly JACCDR01 (sample SAMN15323443, study PRJNA562643) | freshwater metagenome | isolation source: river surface water | place: USA:Blue River Watershed | collected 2017-08-17
AACGTGCTGAGAAGCGTCGATCCGACCGTCAGCGCGGTGCCGAACGAAAACCCGGAGCCGGCGGTCGCCGCCGTCGTGGCTGCCGCGCCTGCGGTGCCGGCTGCTGCCGCGCCCCCGAACACGCTGCCGATCGCCGACCCGATACTCGTGACAACGGGAACCAGAAAGGCCATGTCAGACCACCCTTGAGTACATCGTGTAGTCGATACCGTTGGCGAACTTGCGCATCAGGCCCTCTTTCCGAAACCCGAGCGCGGCAATCCACCGGTGCCCCTCGACGTGATTTCGCTCAACATACGCTTCGATGCGTTCAAACTCAACCTGCAGGTCGACAAGCTGTCGACGGACCTCGCGGGTCATCGCCAGCATGGCCGGCCCGCAATCCGCACCGAGAAACCCCCACACCGCCGTGCGCCCGGGCCACATCGGAGAGTGCCCGCCGATCGCCACAAGCTTTCCGTTCAGCCGGACCCCCCATGTCGGGCCCGACTGGATCAGCTTGAACAGGTTGTCCGGGGTCAGCGGTGCCTGCCGGCGCTGCGCTGGCTGCGGGTCCAGCTCCAACGCCATTGAGGGCCGTACGTCGCGGGTGAACTCAATTGTTGATCTGAACATCGGTCACGATCGCAACCAGGGTGGCCGGCAGGGGCATGGTCTGCTCGTAGCAGACATACCCGTCGGTGTCATAGCCGTTCGGAAAGGTGATCTTGAGGTCGCCGCTGAACAGGGCCGGCGGCGTGCCGACCGGTGCCGCCGGGTTCAGGGTCCTGATTTCGTCCATGCGGTCGAAGCTGCCGCCGACCCGTCCGCCGATTGTCGACTGGACGCGCAGCTTGACCTCGCCGATGCCCTTGCGCGCGGTCTGCGCGGTGCCCGCGCCGCCCGTGACCTCGAGACGCATGCTCTGCATCCGGCTGATGAAGCGATACCCGACATGCACCAGCGCCGCCGTGCGGTCCAGTGTGATCTGCCCGCCGGTGACAACGCGATCCGGGTGGTTCGACCCGTCGGCACAGATGCTGACCGTCTTGCCCTCGAGGTGCGCCAGACCGGTGATCGTCGCCGTTGCCGTGCCGCGGTACGTGACCGAGTTGTCCACATGCACGGCTTCGGCCGCGCCCTGCTTCACGAGCCTGTAGTCGGTCATGTACTCGATCGAGCGCTGCGTCGACCCGTTCACCGTGCGCCGCACGATGAACCACGCATCGTCCGTCTTGCCGTCGGGCGACGGGATGGACTGAACGGCCTCGACAATCGCGTCGCCGCCAAAATAATGCGGCGTCCAGGCGATCACGCCGCGCTCGCGGTTGAACACCAGCGCGGCGCAGGTCCCGTCCGACAGCACGCACCAGACCAGGCTGTCGCGCTGCTGCTGGTACGCCCAGTCAACGACCTCGCGCTGCGCCTGCTCGGCGTCGCCCGTAATCTCCGATCCGTCGAAGATGTGTTCCGACAGAACGGTCAGGTCCTCGGCCTTGTAGCGGTCAATCTCGAAAGAGAACCGCATGTCGCGGATGCGGTGCCCTGCCCGCTCGACGAACAGCACGCTGTCGCCCACCTTGAGCGGGCGCAGCAGCCGCGCGCCGTAGTCGGTCTGCGGATCGGACTGGACGTTGTCGGCAGCGAACACCGCCTGCGAGGTCTGCTCGCGCAGCACGGTTTCCGTCTCGGCCGAGCCGAGCAGCAGCGCCTTGGACTGCGCCGCCCACCGCAGGGCGTTCAGCTTGTCGCTGGCCAGCGTCAGTCGCATGGCCGTTTCCTTCGTCACCAGCCCGGCGTCGCGCGAGGCGAAGCTGTCGAACACGCCAACGGTGCTGAGAAACACCTGCCGGTTCCGGACATAGACAAGGCGTTCCTTGAAAAACGCGATGCTGGTCGGGTAGCCGCGCGCCGCCGAAAAATCGCCCCGCCGCCAGCGGCGCGTCGAGGTCGACACGACCTCCTCCGGCAGGCGCGACAGCACGGTCATGGTGCAGCTTCCGCCGCCGACCGCCACCGCCGTGATGCGGCCCCATCCATAGCCGGAATGCAGGTAGCGCCATGTGATCGCGCCGTCGAATGCATCGCCGGTCGTGTGCGTCGGAACGTAGCGTTGGATCGTGCTGCCCCCCGGCACGGTGTAAGCGTTCTGCGCCTCGTAGACATTGCCGCCGTTGCGCACGCGGTCGCCCACGTTGATCGCCGTGCCGACCCCGGTCTGGTACGGCGGCACGGTAGACGGGTTCTGGCTTTCCAACATCAGCAGGGTGCCGATGTCGTCGTTCGTGAAAAACCCCGGCCCGGCCGCCGTGACCGTCACGCTGCCCGTCACCGCGCTGGCCTGCAGCGTCAGCGCGGCGTCCGTGTTGACATCCTGAAACGGCCCGTCGTTCAGCACTTCCTGCGCGAACGTCCAGTTGGTTGCCCCAAGCCTCGACAGCCGGTACGGCGGGTGTTTGCTTTCGGCGTGGACGACCCACATCACGTCGCCGGACTGCAGGGTGCGCAGCGCAAACGTGCCTTCGGCGGTGACAAGGTCGCTTTCGCTGTACGGCGTGGCGACCTCGTAGGCCGACATGCCGCTGAGAAGCTGACCCCGGTTCACGTAGAACCGGATATAATTCACGCCGAACTCAAGGATGTAGGACTGCGTGACCGAGAACCGGAAGTCGGCCAGCCACGTCCGCTTGCTGCTGTCCTTGACCAGCGCGACGTGGCGGGTTCCGCCGCGGCGACGCGCCGGTCCCTGCACCGTCGGGATGAAGTTCGACAGTTGCTTGCACCCGGAGAAATACTTGTCCTGATCGACACGCCCGTCGAGCAACGGGCTCAACTCCCCGGCGTTGAACGACGTGATGATCGGGCGGGCGCGCGGCATCAGACCAACCCCCGGGCCGCCATCCACGAGCCGTCCGGCAGGTTGGCCGGCGCCATCTGGATCGCGTTGTTCTTGCGCGCCATGGTCAGCGCCTCGGCGTAGCTTTCCTTGGCCATCTTGACCGCGCCGTCGGACTTGGTCAGCGGGTAGGCCAACCGCACCGCCAGCGCCATCGCGGCGACCTGCACAAAAGTCGGCGGCCACAGCGACGGATCGTCGGTCTGGTCGGCAAGGTAGCCGATGTTCAGCGGGGCAGCCAAGTCCGTCAGGATCGCGCGCCCTTGGATTTCATAGGCCGGGATCGGGTTGGTGTCGATGTTGCGCAGCATCGAAAACACCCACCGGTCCTGCAGTTCGACAAGCCGCAGGAAGTTGCTCGGCAGGTTGAACGCATAGGCGAACTTGAACGTCGGCGCACCGGCGTTGGCGGGCAGCGTGGCCTGCGCCTTGGCGAAGTACCACGGGTGCGCTTCGATCTCGCGGCGCACGACCTGATCGTAGCAAATTTTCGCCTGGCGGGCGCTTTCGGTGTCCTCGTCCGGGTCCGCGATCGTGTTCGCCGCAATGGACTGCAGCGCGAGATTGATGACGTTGGTCCTCGAGACGGCCATTGCGCAAGCCCTTCATGCAAAAGCGCCGGGGCAGATGACCGCCCCGGCGCAGTGCTTCCCACCTGTTCGTCCAGCTTACGGGCCGACGAAGTAAAGGTCAACGACGAGCCGCGCGCCGGCCGTGGTCGGCAGGGTGGCGACGGCGGTCGTCATGATGATTTCCTCGTCGGCGGCAAGCGGGCCGGCAGCGATCGCCGCCGCCGTACCGAAGTTCGTCGGGGTGTCGGTCGCCGTGAACACCGCCGCAGCGCGGTACTTGCCGGTGGTGCCGGCGATACCGATGGCGATGGTCGACGAACCGAGCGACACCGACGTGGTGATGCGGCCGTGAGAGAACCGATAACCGGCCGGCACGCGGGCCAGCACGACCGGGTCCGACGCGGTGATCGAGGCCCCGGCCGTGGTCGAGGTCAGGTCCGGAGCGTCGAGGGCGATGGTGGCGCGGAACAGACGCAGGCGACCGCCAAGCGCTTCGTTGCCGGGAATATTGCGCGGGGTGTCGGCGACAGCGCGCATTTCGCGAGAGTAGTAGGTCGGCATGAGGATCACTCCTGATTTGAATTGAACGATGAGGAGGGGGCCGAAGCCCCACACCTTACGCGCTGAGACAGACGATCCGAACGACCTTCTTCTCCTGCAGACGGGTGGCGCCGATATTCATTTCGCCCCAAATCTGCGTGTTGTAGTTCTTGTCCGGGCGCGGATCGACCCGGATGTCGACGCCCTGCCACTGGCCGTAGTGCATGCCGCTTTCGACCCACACCGGAATGTTGCGGGTCGTGGACGCCACGCCGCCCGGGATGATGGTCGGCAGCGACAGCGGGTACGACGGAACCACGTTGCCGTCCGCATCGGTTTCGGTGGCCTGCCATTCGACATGGACGAAGTTGAAGCCCATGAACGAAGTGACCCGGCCGTCGACCAAGGTCGGACGGTCGTTGTAGTCCATGCTCGTGACCTGCAGTTCGCCGAGCAGGTTGTCATGCTCGACGGACGTGATCGCGATGTAGGCCCGCTCGCGTGCCAGATCGAGGCCGGACGCCATCAGCAGGCGCTTGGCAGCGCGCAGCTTCGGAACGTTCAGGCCCGAGTTGGTGCCGCCGACGTTCACGCCGACTTCCTGCGCCGACGGGAACGCGATCGGCACGGTGCCGTTTTCGCCGGTATTGGCCGAGGCGAAGAACGCCGCGCCGATTTCGTCGTCGACACCGCGGCCAAGCGAGTTGGCGACCGCTTCGGCGTAGGGCGAACGAAGGTCGATCAGCATGCGCTGCAGATCAAGCTGCTCGATCAGGGTCGAGGTCGTGACCGAGTTCGGGTAAATCCAGCGCCGGGTGCCGGGCACCGAGGTGTGCGGCGTGTCGGTGTGGCGGGCGCGGTTACGGGTGCGGCCGATGGTGCCGAACTGCTCGACCGGCGAAGCGGCCTTGCCCGTATACGAGCCGCGCGAGACATACGCCGGAAGGCGCATACCCGACTGCTGCAGAAGATGCTCGATGTTGCGCGAGAAAGTGAGGACGTGGTGCTGCTGCACGGTGAAAGACATGGCGGTACTCCGCGAGTTGGGGTTCCTGTTTCGCGGTTGTCCAGCGCATGCCGGGCCGACGTGTGTCGGGGCTGTCGGGTGTGGGGCTTGTGCCTGTGCGGCCCGTCAACCCCGACGCTGCATGATTTTGTATACCGGTGTAACGGCAGTGTCAACGCAACGAAAAAGCGCCGCCCAAGACATCCGATCGCTTGGGCGGCGCAGGCAGGGAGGAGAAACACATCAGACCCGACGCAACCAAGGGCCCAGATGTAAGGGCACCATGTCACATCCTGGCGTTGACCGCAAGCCTGGAAAGCGCCTCCATCTCGGCCATGGCCTGCGCGCGAATTTTTGGATCGCCGTGGTTGTAGCGCTCCATGAAATTCTTGTCGGCGTAGAGCGCGTCCATTTTGGCCTTGGCCGTCGCCGGTGTGTGCTGCGCGAAGCCGGGATTGCTGGTGCGCGCATCGACCCCGGGCGGCTGCGCCTCGGTGTAGTTGCGACCGAAGAACTCGAACATCTTGGCCGTCATCGCCGGCCCAAGCGACGCTTCGACTGCCTTGACCTGCGCCTCGGTCAGACCGGCGGCCTTGTAGCCGTGCTTGGCGATCTCGACCTTCTGGTCGAAATTCGGGCCCCACTCCTTCTGCAGCGCTTCGACCTGCAGGGCGTGTTCCTCCTGCGCTTTCTGCACCGCATCCAGTTCGGCCGCCCGGTACATTTCGGACACGGCCTGCGCCTGCTTGCCGGTCAGGCCGGCCTTGTGGAACCAGCCCTTCGCCGTTCCGAGGAAGTTTTCGTCGGCTCCGTCGATCTTGATCTCGTAGCCGGTCGGGTCCTTGGGCCGGCCGAGCTTGTCGTAGATCGCGTCGAGCGCCGCCGTGTCGCTTTCATCCTTGGGAAGCTGGACCGTCCGGCCGGCCTTGTCGGCGCCAAACCGCTTCTCGAGGTTGTAATAGCTCTGCGCAATGGCCAAGGGGTCGGCCGTGTCCGGTGACTTCCAGCCTTTGCTTTCCGCCCATGTCTTCATTTCCGGGTCGAGCTTGTCGAGCCACGAGCCGGCAGCGGGTGCAGCCGGCGCGGCGGGAGCGGCAGGTGCGGGCTCCGGAGCCTGCGGGGCTGCGGGCGGCGGGCTGGCCGCCGGGTCGGTCAGTGCGGAGGTCGGCGTGCCGGGCGCCGCCGTGCCGGGAACTTGGGTCGTCATTGCAGTCCATCCTCAAGGTTGTGGCGGTCTTCGAGCTTCATGTTCAGCATACGAACAAGATGGTCGTAGACTTCTCGCCGCCCCGCCGCCCGGGCCATCCCGAGCGGGTCGATTGCCCCCGTCATGTCGCGGGGGAATGCCGTGCCGCGGCCATCGGCCGCGCAGAACTCGCGAAGCTGGACGAGAACCACCTGCGCGTTCTTCGTCAGCTTGCCCTTGTTGTCGCAGCACATGGCGCGCAGCGCCTGCTGCCGAACAACCGCTTTTATGCGGGGCGAAATCGTCAACGGCGCCTCCTGCGGCGGACGGCCGGGCTTGCGCCCGCCGTGTTACCTTTAGCCGTGAGAACACCTGTAGTGAGCCAGAGCGCAAGCATCAGACCGCCACTGCAACCGAGCCGATAGCAAACCGGGCTTGATTGGTTGCCCCATTCGTGAAACCACATCTCCAATAGCGCCATGCAGGCCGGTAGATCAGCTCTGCCGCCTGACCACCACCAGTGATGGCCGTGGTGGTAGATGAGCGGATGCGCCGCCAGTTCGTGCCGTCTCTGCTGATTTCCAACCAAAGCGTGCCGGACTGGTCGCTCTCGGCAGCCACCCGGACTTCCTGCGCATAGGTGGCGGCGTTGGCGAAAGCGGTCGCGGTGGCTGTTACGGTCGCGTCACGGCTGGTGCCGGTGAAGGTCGCATTTGCGAGCAGAGCCGTTGCGCTGTCATCATACCAAATGCCGGCGCCGGCCACGAACCCCATGCGCACGGTCGAGGCGACCGCCGTCGCTGCGACAGGCTGGGAAGCAGAAACCTGCGCCGCCGGGATCGGTTCGGTGGCATAGGTGCCCTGGACAAACCGCCAAGACTGCGTCCCGCTGGTGCGGGCCGTGCATCGCACCCGGACGCGCTTGAGCGCGTTGACGGACATTTCCCACGCATAGGCCGGCTGGGCCGAGAGGCTGCCGGTTGTGGTTTCAATCGTGTTTGCATTCGACCGTACAGCCTGAATCGCAAACCAGTTGGTCTCACCTGTCGCCTCGAGGCTGCCCTCGAACGTGCAGTTCACCGCGCTGAAGGTGCCGGTGCAGAATGCCATGATATTCGAAGCGCGCGAGACATCACCGGAGACTGTCCCGCCAACCACCGGCGTGCCAATCGTGGCCTGCACTGCGGTAATGTCGCCCGTAATGTCCGGATAGCTGGCCGGCTTGGAAGAAACCTTGAGCCGGCCCTCCTCGTCCAGCTTCAGAATCGTGTAGTCCCCATCCGCATCAGTGGTTGGCGTGTCCGCAGCAAAGCGCTGCGCCAGCATGATCAAGCCCTTGTCACCAGACAAGGCGGCAGAATCCTCAGCCTTGAAATACCCATTGATAGCCGCAAGCGTCGTCTCGGTGGCGATCTGCTGCGTATCGCTGCCATCGGTCGTCACAACCGCGCCAGCAAAGCCGCCGGGCGTGGAAAGGCCGGCAAGCTCGTCGGTGCCTGTTCCCGTATTGGCAAGCGCTGTCAGACTGTCGATCGGCATCAGCGCACCAGTTCAGCGAGCTTGGTTTTCGCTTCCGCCAGTCTTTGTTCAAAAGCCGCGGTCGCCGCTTCGGCCTCCTGCGCCTGCCGCGTTGCGGCGTCGGCGCGGGCCTGCGCGGCGGCGGCCTTGGCCTCCGCAGATGACACACGCGACTTAGCCGCCAGAATGTCCGCCGCAGCTTTGGCGTTGGCCTCTTGTATCACGTTCTCGGCGGCCTTGGCCGCGTCGGCGGCAACGGTAACAGCTTGCGCGGTCGCCGCCGCTACGGCGTCCTTGGCGCGAACAAGTTCTTCGTTGATCGCGACCAGGTTCAATTCCGCAGTCTTCGTTGCAGCAGTAATTTCTGCCGCACGCTGTTCCGCAATCTCGACGGCGCCAATCAGTTCCTCGGCCCTGCGCACGCCGCGAAGCATGGCCGCCAGTTGGGAAATCGCCGTGACGGCGTCCTGCGTGCTCATCGTCGACATTACTTCCTCCGCAAAAACATGATGACGTCCACCGACGTGCCCGCCCCACCGCCCACGACAACCGGCTTAACAAACCGGGTGGCTTCGGACACCAGTTTGATGTCGGCAACGGAGGTATTGATCTCATCTCCGCGCTGATCGGTCAACACGGCGTAGTTCTCGCCGTCCAACGACCCGACAAGCTGCACGGACGCACCATTGAACGTCCCGACAACCTGAACGGTGCGGTCGGCGTAGTTCTCGTAATCCACAGCCGCGCCCTCGTCGCCCTGCGCCAGCCCCGTCCACGTCACGGAAACCCCGCCCGTCGGCGTGGTTTCAACTTCGGAAATTATCGTCGCCATTGCTCGTCTCCTGTCAGATCACTGCGGTGGTATTGCCGGCGACGTTCTGCGCCTCAGCCAGGGTTTTCACGGTGTCGGCGATGACCGGCGCGGCGGACAGCATCTGCTGCGCCTCGACCTGCTGCTGCCGGCCCGCCTCCATTTCCTGAACCTCGCTGTCGGTGAACATGATGTCGGCCGGGGCGCCGTTGAGTTCGGTGATCCGTTCCAGCGCCCGTTCGTAATTGACCTTCTGGACAATCCTGCGGGCCCGGTCCTGATCCGCCGCGGCGACCTGCGTGGCCGCTTGGCTGACGAACTCAAGCGTGCGCAGGATGCCGACGCCCTCCTCGGCCCGCATGGCGCGGGTCAACGGACTGTCGAACTCGAACTCGATCTCGCCGCCGGCCTCGGCCAGTTCCTCCGGGATGTCCTCCGGCTTGATGACCCCGGCGTTGAACAGGATGTCGATTTCGCGCTCGATGATCGGACCAAGGAACTCGGTGCGCAGCCGCCCGCCGAGCGGGCCGAGCAGGGCGCCTTTCTCCTGCACAAGCTGCATGACCTCGGTGGCCGTCATGCGCTTGGTGTTCTCGACCAGCACCTGAAACAGGTTGACAAGAAACGCGTTGTTGATGGCCTGCCGGCGCTGGTCCTGCAGTTCCAGCCCGAACCCCGGATCGCCCTGCGGACGCAGCGGCTGGACGCGCGGCACGCCGTCCGCGCCGAGATAGCCGTAGTTCACGGCGCCCGGGCGGGCGGCGAACGGATCAAGGCTGTCGCCGTCGACAGCCAGCCACGGCGGGTCCGTCACAAGCTGGCCGTAGCGCAGGCCGGTCTTTGCCATTTCCTGCAGGGTGAGGTTGTCCGCAAGGCAGCGCTCGGCCGCGCCGCGGGCGTAGATTTCCCGCGGCGAGGTAACGTCCCGGGCAATTGCGAACGGGAAGGTGCGGTAGCCGCTTTCCTCGACGATCGTGCCCTCGTGCCCGACGAGGAAGGTGCAGGACGCGAACGGCATGTTCTTGGCATCGCGCTTTTTCGGGTCGCGGTCAGCGCGCGGGTAGACCGCCTTGCAGAACTTGACCGTGCGCTGCGGGTTCTTCTCGAGGTCGGCGACGATGTCGGGCGGCAGCTTGTCGGCGCCGAACTTCTGCGCCGCCTGCCGGACGGTGTACTCATGCTCCCAAAACGCCGTGTCGATCCGGCCCTGCGCGTCCTCGTCGAACCAGATTTCGGCGAGGTGGATCGAAATGTACTGAATGCCGGGGCGCGCGTCGTGGATGTACAACACGCCGTTCCCGAACGCGCCGACGCTGGTGTAGACCTCGTTCACCCGGCTGGCGAAGTTGGCCCGCGGCGAATACCGAACCGAGAACAGCAGGTCGGTCAGGTCATCCGTGAACTTGCTGGTGCGCGTCGCATTGCGCAGCGATCGGCGCTTCGGCACGACGGTGTGCCAGCGGGTCGTCTGCGGCGTGACCAGGGTGTCGATCGCCGCGGCGAAGCGCGGCAGCGCAAGCTGCGCCGTGCTGTCGAAGATGTCGTAGTCCTGTCGGGTGCCGGGATAGTAGGTCGTCTGGAACCCGACGGAGGACGGCAGGACAAGGCGCGCGATCCGATCCCACCGGCTGTCGAAGTTGACACGGTGGGTCTTGAGGCGGCTCAACCGTTCGCCGAGCCACTTGGCCTTGTCCTCGCCGGAGTACATGTCACATCCCCGTGCGGGTCGTCGTGCCGAGGTCCGGCAGCCCGGTGTCGCTGGTCAGCACGCTGGTGCGCCGGCTTGAGCGCCGGGCGGCGCGGTCCTGCTCGTTGAGCCGGGCCGTCGCGTCATCGACCTGCGGGGGCGGCGGCGCCGGGGGCGGGGGCTTCGGTCCACCGCCAAGGCCAAGAACACCAGCCATGCTATCCTCCAAACCTGACCTCGCCCGTACCGAGCGCGGTGGGTGCCCTGAAATCTCCGCCCCATGACGGGCGACGGTTCGGCGTCCGGCCAAATCGCCTTCCCATCATGCCGTAGCGGCTGGCGGATATCAAGTCGTCGTTCAGCTTGACGATCAGGCCGTCCTTGCGGTGGTACAGCGAGAACTCGTTGAACCACATCGGGCAGGTCTCGAACACCTTCCATCGGCCCTCGTTCATGCGGGTCAGCATTTCCATGATGCCGGCCTCGACGGCGATCGAGCCGTCATCGAACGTGACATGGTTCGGATGCGTCGACAGGCCGGCGTTCTTGTACTGCTTGGCCATGGCCATGCCGCCGTCGATGCCCGAGCGCTCGCCGTCATGCGGCCACATCCACGGCAGCCACTGGCCCCACTGCTTGAGGATATGCGCGTGTTCGGACGGAGTTTTCTTGGACTGGCGGTACTCGCGGACGACGTAGATCGTGTCGGTGTCGCGATCCCACGCCATTTCGACGGCGGCGGTGGGGTGGTCCCACCCGAAATCGAGCGCCCCGACCCGAGACCAGTGATCGGGAATGCGGATCGGCGCGACCTTGATCAGTTCCTCCGGCACCGGGAAGACCCGCCCCGAGCCGAGAACCGGAATGCCCTTGGTGCGGGCCTCGCGGGTGGCGTCATCATAGGACGCGATGATCTTGGCCTTGTGTTCCGGGGTGTAGTGATCCACGTCGTCGATCGTCATCTGGATGACGATGCGGTCGTTTCCCGGCGTCTGGAAGAACTTCATCACGACCTGGCTCATGCCCTTGAGCGGGGTGAAGGTGATGTAGACCATACCCTGCGTCGCGTTGGTTCGCGTGATCGCTTCCTCGTAGACGTCGTAGGGTGGCTCCTCGTCCATCCACACGCCGTCAACCGTGTCGGCCTGCCACTTGGAGCGCCCCTGGTCGAATGACTTGAAGCGCACGACGGACTGCCCGCCCTGCACATGGTTGACGACCACGGCGTCGATCGCGTCCTTGACCCCGGGCCGGCGCTTGGGTTTCTGCGCGATGGCCTCCCGCGGGATCAGCCCGGTGCCCCATTGCTCCTCGATCGAGGGCGGGCCCATCAGCAGGCGCTGCATGCCGTCACGGGTCAGTTCGCCGCTTTCGGAGCCGGCCAGGAACGAGGTCGGCCGGGACCAGCGCCGCCCGGTCCACCATGGCGGATACCGCCCGGTCAGGTGGTAGGCGAGTTCCGCGGCGCCGGAATAGGTCTTGCCGAGCTGGTTGCCGGCCGCGAACAGCCGCTCACGGTACTGCTCCCCCGCCGCGTGGAAATCCCGCTGCTTGGCATAGGGCTGGTAGTCTTCCAGTTTCTTGAGCTTGGCGGCCTCGTGCTTCTGCGCTTCGGCCCTCCTCAGGATTTCCCTGATCTGCTCGTCAGTGAGTTTGGTCAGGTCCACGCTCGAGCCTGTAGAGTTGGAGCTTCATCCGGTAGATCATGCGCTGCAGCCGGCGGATACGCAACTCCGCGCGCACGATCATCTCGAGCAGCGCGGCCCTACCAGCCATCGCCGCTGTGCCCCTGCACCTGAACCCGCGTGACCTCGGTCGCATCAATGTCGACCTGCAGCGTGACCGGCGAGCCGCGGTCGCGCTTGGTCACGCCGACCTTGGTGATCTCGTTCACCGTGATCAGCAGCGTGTTCCACGCCTTGGCGAAACGTTTCTTGTGGTCCGGGGCGAAGTCGGGCAGCGGCGACAGGATACCGTTGTTGAGCCCGTGCCCGCCCATCCACGCGACCATCTGCGCGGGCGGCAGTTCCTCGACCCGGCGGTACTCGGCATTCGCCTCGGCCATTTCCTCGAGCGCCGAGCCGAGCCGGTGCCTGATCGATCCGTCCGACAGGAGCGGCACCAGCGCCGCGGCGAGGTCCGGCACGGAATGAAACCGCCCCGTCTTGACCAGGTCGCGGGCCTTCTTCGCATCGGCCGAGAACGCGGCCTCGCGGATTTCTGCCTTGGTCAGCTTGGACGTTGCCGTGTCGACCGTCGGTTTCGCCCGGTCGCGGATGCCCTGCAGCAGCCCGTTATCAATCCCACCCATCGTCGTAATCCTCCGCGTTGACATCGACCGCACCGCGCAGCCGTGTCGCCATATCATCGATCACCACTGGCTTGCCCTGCATTTCCGGCCGGATGTTCGCCGCATTGTGCAACTCAAGCGCCCGTTCCAGAAACGCCGATTTCGGCTCCCCAAACTCGACATCCTGCGGGTTCGCATTGATGACCTTCATTTCCTTTTCGCGGCGCTTGAGTTCCTCGGTCAGCACCCCGATCAGCGTGTCGATATGCTTCGCATCGGGCGTGATCAGCGATCCCTCGGCACCGGCCGGCACGTACCGGGCCTGCGCAATATCCCGCACCAGTTTCAGATACTGCCCGGGCTGCCGGTCGGCCAGCAGTTCCAGCGTCTCCTCAAGGCGCTTCGGGGTCGAGACCTTGCGCACCGCCGAGACCAGCCGGTACGCCGCGTCGGCCTGTACCTGCTTGACTTCCATCTTCTTGATGGCGATCGCCGGCAGTTCCGGCAACCCGGCCGTGATCCGCGCCAGCATATGCACCTCGGCGCAGATCATGTCGTTCAGGATCGAGCCCTTTTTCGACGGCACGATATTCCACCGGGGATGGTCCGGGTAGGCCCGGCAAATCTGCACGACCCCGCCGCCGTCCTCGAACCAGAGCCGCGGGTCGGCCTTGATCATCGCCTCGCCCTGGCGGATGGCGGTCGGCGGATAGCACCAGATGCGGCTGTTCTCATCCGGCATTTCCCCGGCGGGCAGCGGTGCGGGCAGTGCGTTGTGCGGTTTATTGGCCATACGGCATAGCTGCCATGGGTTTGATGTCCGGTCAAGCCGGCTTTGTCGCGAGACGCGATACGGCGGTTCTTACGAGGGAGGGCGCAGCGGTATTGCGGACGTTACGAACATTACGGTTGTTACGAACATTACAGTTGTTACGAAAAATTTACAGATACGGCGTTCCGGAAAAACGTGGATCGGGACCCGCGCGGCGGCGTAGCGGCGTGATGGGGGCCCCGCCCCGGCCTGGCTCGAGCCGGCGGATCGAGCGCGTCTCGCACCGCCGGCTCGGCGCATCGTTCCGCACACGAAACGGTGAGTTGGCACGGGTCTTGCATGGCGGACGGTTACGGATGCGGAACGATTGGCGTTACGGGTCCGGAATGATTGCGGTTTGGCTGGTCAGCGACACGATGTTACGAGGCCC
>JACCDR010246017.1_pt1 | contig 13686 bp, 30 predicted proteins | sample 7446431 | NCBI WGS metagenome assembly JACCDR01 (sample SAMN15323443, study PRJNA562643) | freshwater metagenome | isolation source: river surface water | place: USA:Blue River Watershed | collected 2017-08-17
CATGCCTTTCGCCCAAGGTCAGAAGGTGACCCGGCGTGCCAGCGGGCGAGCTGGCTCGGTGCGGCCACACCCGCCGGGTCGAAAGTCGTGGATGCTACCGCGCCCAGGTCATGAGGTCGGCTTCGCTCAGGTGGTCGCCACCCACCTCGCGCCGGTCTCGCTCAGCCTCGACCACCACCATCTTGTGCTTCTCGCACGCATAGAGGCTGGTGATCAGGTTCGACCGCCAGAGCGCCGAGTTTCCGCACTCGCGACAGACGGCCTTCTTGTACTCGCCGGGCTTGATCTGCTTCATGCTCACCTCCAGTAGTTCGCCAGCGCGTTGATCGCCGCCTGCAGCTCCGAGACGCTGGGCCGCTGCTTGGCCAGCACCTTCTTGCCGGCCTGCACGCAGGCCTTGAAGGCAACGACTTCGCCATGGCTCCAGGTCTGGAACTTCTCGATCGGCACCCGCTCGCAGCCCTGGCGCAGTTGCTCGCGCAGGGCGGCGACGTCGGGGTCAGCCATTGCCCCGCTCCAGCGCGATCACCGCGCCCGCCAAGTAGTTGATCGCCCCCAGCAACTCCGCCACCTGTCGCTCGACCGTCGGCAGCCGCTGCGCCTCCTGCGCCTTCTTGGCCGCCTGGCCCAGCGCGAACCCGACCCCGTAGAGCCGGATCAGCTGCTGCATCGGCTGCTCGTCGAACGACAGGCCCTGGGCGTGACGCTCGGCGCCCTTGCCCTTGGCGGCCTGGTCGTAGGCCCGGATCAGGACGCTGGCGAGAGACTCGTATCCGTCGATGTCGAACAGGTCGGTGCCGGTCTTGTGGACAACCGTAATGACCGTCCTGTCGCGGCCCGGCTCAGCCATGTCGACGCCGACCTGGACCGGCTCAAACTTCGTGTATTCGTTCACGCCACACGCCGAAACGATGCACGACAGGCACGGCGCCTCCGTCGCCGGCACCCAGTTGTGCCGGCACGCGCTGCAGGGTTCAGCCATTGCGCTTCCCCTTCTTCGCCGGCTTGTCCGCCTTCAGATCGCCCTTGGTCAGCAGCTCCAGCTCGACCTGCCGGCCACGCGGGATGCCACGGGTCTGCCACATGCACACGGTGCTGGCCGCAAGCGGCGGATTGAACTGCTTGGCGATCTCCGCCTGGGTGCCGAAGCGCTTGATCAGTTGCTTGAAGTTCACGGTTTCTCCTGTGGGTTGGTGATCACGAGCCCGCAGCATATCGCATCTGTGAACGGGTGTGAAGATTCACAAAGACCACACTGTGATTGTGGGATTCACAAATGTGATGTATAATGGTGACTCGAACACCAAAAAGGAGCACTGCATGGCAACCATCAAGCTGACCGCCTTCGAGCAGGAGTTCTTGCTCGACCGTCTCGAGGGCGGCGTCATGGGCGGCGTGTTGTACGACACGCACGACGAGCTGACCGAGGAGGAGGCCGAGGCCAAGGCCGACGAAGCCACCGCACTGGTCAAGGCGGGGGTATTCGATGTGCCGGACGACGAGTTCGTGTTGTCCGCCTTGGCTGACGCGATCGAGGGCCACACCTGGTTCGCACGCCAGGGCGACGCCGTCAATGATGGCGAAGTGACGCCACAGCAGATGGCCGCCGACAAGCGACGTGTGCGGGCGCTGGTCGCCAAGTTCAACGACGCGGGGATCGAGTGCGAGTTCCCGTCGCTGGAATGAATGACCACACAGGCCAGTCGGATACCTGTTGACCTTCTCATTTGTGAAGGTAGGATGGGAACCGTCAACAACGCAACTGGAGATCGAAATGCAAGCCACCCGCCAAGCCAACCCCGCCGCCCGCTACGCCCTCCGCAGCCGCGCCGACGCAGAGGCCGGCACCGTTTGGTCCACCGGCAGCTTCTGGTCGGCCAACGTCCCCACCGAAGACAAGCTGCTGACCGGCCCGCAGGTCGATGCGTTCGCCGCGCGCCACCCGCACGCCGAGATCATCGATGTGATTGTCCACCGCGCCGCCTGGTCGGTCTGGGCCAAGGCGTTCGACGCCTCGATCGCCGCGCTCGGTGATCGCCGGTCTACTCACGAGGAACGGCAAGCAGCCCGCGCCGCCGGTCACGCAGCGGTGAAAGCTGCCGGCTACACCCTGAGCTGAGCATGGACCTCACCAAGATCCGCCGCGCCGTCGAGATGACGGCGCAGTGTTGCGAGGTCGACGCCGACAGCCGGCGCCCGGCCGACAGTCTGTGGTCGGCCAGTCTCTGGTGCGGCGCCATCGGCCAGTACGTCTTCGGCAGTGGGCCCGACGCCTGGACCGCCGTGCAGGCCGCGCACGCCGAGCGCGCCCGGTACACGAACAACCCACACCTTAGGCCTCTTTTCTGACCATCGAGAACTCCAAAGACCGGCCATGACCACCCCCGAACTCCGCGCCCACGCCACCCTGGCCCGGGCCAAGATCGCCGCCATCTGGTCGAGCCGCCACGGCTCGCCGGATGCCCGGCACGTCGTCCACTACTGGGTCCGAGTGATCCGCCTGACCGAGAGGAAGAAGTCGTGAACACAATCGAGCTGCGCATCCCCCCGCTGGAGCTGGCCGCCATCGCCTTCGCCAAGGCCTGGCGCAAGTCCGGAATCGAGTGCAAGCACCAGGAAGAGCTGGACGCCGCAGAGATCGAACTCATCGCCCAGCTCGACCTCCCGATCCGCTGGTGCGAGTGCCACTTCCCGGCCGAGTATGAGCCGGAGGCTGAGGGCTACTCCGAGATCGACAACCCCGTCGGTCAGGTTCGCGTTTGCTGCTATGCCGCCGACAACGACGACAGCGTCACCATCATCCTGCCGATCGAGGTGGTCTTGTGAAGGCCGGCCACACCGTCAAGGTCAAGTCGTCCAGCCTGCCGGGCATCCCCAACCCCTGGGGCATCAAGGCGCGCGGGGCCGCCATGCTCGACGCCTTTGTGCTGACCGACGACTACAAGGAGCTGGCCGCGCAGTTCGGTGTCGACTACCACACGGCCGCCATGTGCGTGTTGCGCGCGCTGGAGAAGATCGACGGCAGAAGCAAGCTCCACAAGCTGATCCGCTGGCGCGACTTTCGGGGCTTGCTGCCCGCGACATCGTTCCCGCCGCCGAAGACCAACCCGTTCGGAACCACCGACCTGCAGGCCCGAGCGATCGATATGTCGGCCGCCGGTCTGCCGCACTCGCTGATAGCCGAGCGGATGGGCCGGTCGTTGAAATCCGTGTCCGACCACATCCGCCAGGGCCTGGCCAAGGTTCCCGGCACCACCACCGCCCAGCGCATGGCCGCCTGGCGCCAACTCCGTGAAGAGCAAAAGCGAGACCCGTCATGAACACCGTCCACCCCTTCCAGCAACTGATCGACTTCGCCACCAGCAAGCGCGTGCGCCGCGACGTCGCCAAGCCTGTGCGGCGCCGCTACGGAGCCGTCAAGGTCGACTCGCTGGTCAGCCCTTGGTGCCTGACGCAGCGCGAGGCCGAGGTCTATGACCTCTTCGTGCGCGGCACCATGACGCAGACCCAGATCGGCGAAGCGCTCGGTGCTTCGGTCTACAACATCAACCACTTCGTGCGCAGCGCCGAGCGCCGCATCGGCGCCGGCACCCGCGAGGCCTGCATCAGGGAGTGGAAAAAGTTTCGCGGGATCGCTTGACGGGCTTCGCTTTTGTGAAGTACAGTCGATCCATCGAAAGCGCAACTGGAGACTGTGATGACCGAGCAGCAGATTGAAAAAGCCCGCCGCCAGGTGAGCGAGGCCACTCGCGCCGCACTCGATGCATGGCGCATCGGCAAGAGCAAGCTGGCCCTCTGGAACCCCGAAACCGGCGATCGCACCCACTTCGACTGACATGACCACCGCAAAAATTCTGGGCTGCCCGTGGTGCGGGGAGAGCCCCGCCCACGACGTCATCAAGCACCGCAACTGCGGCGAGCCGTACTTCGTCGTCAAGCTGTACTGTCGCACCTGCGGGGCTGGCCGCGCAGTTGTGGCAAGCGATGACGAGCACCAGCTGGCTACACGCATGTGGCCGGAGCACAAGAAGATGACGCACGCCGAACTGTTGGCCCACGTCGTTATCCGCGACCGGCTGCTTGCGCTCTGGAACACCAGGGCCGCCGACCATGACCGCCCCTGAACTCCGCGCCACACCACCTTCACTGACTGGGCGATTTGAAACCACCATGCACACCGACACCATCGAGTCCTACCTCAACCAGCGCATCGAGCGCCTCGAAGCCGACCTGCGCTACTGGCGGCGTGTCGCCAATACCCGGCCCGCCCCGGCCGTTTATGCGGCCTACGACAGCACCAGCTACGGACTGATGACATCCGCCCCAGCCGCCGGCTGCGTCGTCACCTGGCGCCACGCCGAGTTCTGCCGGCCCGGCCTGTACTACGTGTTCCTCGAAAACGATCCGCTCGACGCCTGGCGCACCGGCGCCGAAGAGTTCCACGCCGTCGTCGACGACTTCGGCACCCTTGTGAAGGTCAACTGACATGAAGCGTTTCATCTTCCTGAGCCGCGCTGCGCGTGCTCGCATCACCGCCGAGCGACTGGCGTTCGGCATCGTCTACCTGGGCGCGATCGTCGTCGTGGCGCTGCGCCTGTTCTACTGGGAGGGGATCTGACATGGCTGACCACACCGTTGACCAGAGGGTCATGGACGAGCTGATCGTCGCGTGCGCCATCGCATGCGTTCCGAGAACGGGTAGTCCGCCAGTCAACCCCGACATCGTTGCCAACGACGTCTGCGCCTTCGCGGAGGCCATCTACAAGCAGCGCCAGGCCTGCATCGAAGAGCGCGCCAAGGCCGACGGCGACCGCCGCCAGAAGGAGGCCGGCCGCGTGCGCGGCAGCAAGGTTCTGCAGATCAAGCCCGAAGACATGACGGGCGGCATGCCGTGACTGGCCGCTACATCCGCATGTCCAGCGTGTGCCCGCTGTGCGGCGACAACCACACGCTTTCGCAGTGCCCTCGCTGGACGCAAAAGAACCGTTGACAAGACGGTTCACTTTTGCCAACATCACACCCGTCAACAACGACTCGCTGAACGGAGCGAAACATGAGCGAAGTGAACACGATCGAGCAGCGCATCGAAGCGCTTGCCAAGGAGCGGCGCGCCGCCAAGCGCGAAGAGGAGCTGGCGGCCGAGCGCCGCAAGGCTCTCGACGCCGAGCTGGCCAAGCTGCTGCCGAAGCCGGCCGACGGCAAGACCGCCAGCTACAAGTTCAACGACGGCGATCTGTCGGTCAAGGTGTCCGTCGAGCACGGCACCAACGTGAAGGTCGACACCGACGCGATTCAGCGCGACTACGCCAGCCTGCCGGCCCAGGTGCAGGAAGCCTTCCGCTGGAAGGCCGAGCTGGTCGCCGCGAAGTTCGCCGCCCTCGAGGCACCCGACGCCCGCAAGGCGGCCAAGTACGTGACCGAGACCCCGGCTTCGCCGTCCGTCAAGATCGAGGTGAAGTGATGGCGTTCGACCTGCAGAGCATTTCGCGCACGAAGCGCAACCGCCCGCCCAAGATCGTGATCTGCGGCGTGGCTAAGATCGGCAAGACCACCTTCGCCGCGTCGGCCCCGGACAGCATCGGCCTGGTCACCGAGGACGGCCAGGACGCCGTCGACGCGCTAGCCTTCCCGAAGGCGAACAGCCTGTCCGACATCTACGAGGCGATCGGCACCCTGCTCAACGGCGACCACCCGTTCCGCTGGGTCTGGCTCGACAGCCTGGACTGGCTCGAGCCCCTGGTGTGGCAACACGTCTGCGCCGTCAACAACTGGAAGAACATCGAGCAGCCCGGCTACGGCAAGGGCTACGCGGCCGCGGCAGACGAGTGGCGCAACGTGCTCGCCGGCCTCGAGGCTCTGCGCGTCCGGCGCAACATGGGCGTGGTGCTGATCTGCCACGACAAGATCAAGCACTTCGAGTCCCCGCTCGACGAGGGCTACGACCGCTACACGCTGAAGCTGCACGACCGCGCGAGCGAGCTGGTGAAGGAGTGGGCCGACATCATCGGCCACGCCAACTACGACACCTACACCCGCAAGATCGAGACGGTCGACAAGACCAAGGAGGCCAAGGCCGGCACCACCGGACAGCGCCTGCTGCACCTGGAGCCGCACCCGGCCCACATGGGCGGCAACCGATTCGGCCTGAAGACCCAGCCGCTCGACTGGAACACGTTCGCCGCGCAGTTGGCCGCCGTCCAGGCACCCGCTGAGCAGGCTTGAGGAGATCGCCATGAAGCTGACCAACACCATCCGCGACGCGTTCATCCGCGCCGCCATGAACGACGTGCCGAGCGTCGACTACACCGAGCAGATCCGCGCCATCGTGATGGCTGACATCGTGGATCAACTGCCGCCAAAGGTGCGCACCATCTGGAATGACACCAGCCTTCGCGACTGGATCAAGACCGACTGGAACCAGTACGTAGGCGTGTCGATCACGCACCCGTCCACTGATCGCAGCGCGAAGACGCTGAGCGAAGACGTCCGCCAGAAGGTCGCCGACCTGAAGAGCGCCAGCGACGAGCAGGCCCGCCACCGCAACGAGCTGGAGCGCAAGCTGTGGGGCTGCGCCTACAGCGTCACCACCCGCAAGGCGCTGGTCGCCCTGCTGCCCGAGTTCGAGAAGTACCTGCCGGCCGACGAGCCCGCCGCACTGCGCACTTTGCCCGTCGTGGCCAATGTCGTCGCCGACTTCGTGAAGGCCGGCTGGCCCAAGGGCAAGACCGAGCAGGCCTGATTTCCGCCGGGGCGTGAAGCCCCACAACCTCAACAGCCAACCGGAGAACCACATGGCTGCACTCGACTTCAACCCCAACAGCGTCGCGCCCAGCGAGCGCTCGTTCACCGTCCTGCCGGCCGGCTGGTACTCGGTGACCATCGGCAACGCCAGCCTCGAGGAGAACAAGGCCCGCACCGGCAAGTTCATCAAGCTGGAGCTGGAGATCACCAGCCAGCAGGGGCGCGGCCGCAAGCTGTTCACCCGCGTGAACTTCCAGAACGCCAGCGCCGATGCTCAGCGCATCGGCCAGGAGCAGCTGCGCGACATCTGCGCCGCCTGCGGCATCGAGCGCCTGACCGACACCGATCAGCTGCTGCGCAGGCAGCTCGACGTCAAGGTCAAGATCAGCCCCGCCCGCGACGGCTACGACGAGAGCAACGACGTTCAGGCCTACGTGCCGGCCGGCACCAAGGCGCAAGCCGGCGCGCCCGCCGCGCACCAGGCCGGGCCCGCTTCGGCGCCGTGGCAGCAGCCCAGCCAGCAGACCGGAGGCCCCATCCATGCCCAGCAAGCTGGCGGCCCCGTCACGCCGACCACCGCCCAGACCTCGGCGCCGCCCTGGGTGAAGCGCTGATCCGTTTCGGTGGTGAATGCGCAGGCTGATGCGCGGACTTGGACGACCAGGCACAGGGGTTTCGGTGCGGCGTTCGTGAATTGGAAAAGGTCAAAACGTGGGTGTGCCTCCCCAAAGGCTGGAAACCACGCTAGGTTCGTGCGACATCGCCCGCACGCAAGATCACACGCCGGAGATCAGCACCGGCCACCACCACCCACTCCACCCCACCAGGAGCAACCAGGCCATGAGCCAGCCCCCGAACCCGACCTTGACGGTCCAGCTCACCCTGAGCCAGATCAACACCGTGCTGCAGCACCTCCACGCCGGCGCCTACGCAACCGTCGCGCCGATCATCGACAGCATCACGACCCAGTCCGAGGAGCAGCTCGCCGAGATCCGCGCCAAGCAGGTCGCCGACGCGCGACAGGCCAGCCTGCCGGACGTCGAGCCGGCGCCGGCCACCAACTGAACCCTGGCGCCTCGCCAGTCCACCAACGCCACCAACAAGGAGAACCCTGTGGCTGCCAAGAAACTCGCCCCCAAGATCTACGTCGTGACCGACAAGCTGACCGGTGACGCCCGCCTGGTCGAGGCCATCAGCAAGGCCGGCGCCGTCAACCACGTCGTCGCCAACAACTTCACGGCATCGGTCGCCACCCAGCAGCAGCTGGTCGACGCGGTGCGCGCCGGCGTCGAGATCGAGAAGTCGGCCAAGGAAGACGAGCCCCAGGCCGAACTGGCCGACCAGGCCTAACGCCTCACGCTGGGCCTGCGGGCCCGGCTGCAGCGTCCTGCCCGGCGTGCTGGGCAGGCCAGTGCAACAGAGGAGCGCCAGATGGCCGCCATTGAGTTTCCCAACCAGCCCTCGCGCGACGCGATCTACCGCGTCTACGAGGAGGGCTTCCGCTTCATCGGGTCGGCCGACGACGGCCACCGCCCGCACCTGGGTGCCAGCCTGCTCGGCCACGAGTGCGACCGCTACCTCTGGTACACCCTCCGGTGGGCCGAGAGCGAGCGCTTCGACGGCCGCATGCTGCGCCTGTTCGAGACCGGCCACCTGGCCGAGCCGCGCCTGGCCGCCGCGCTGCGCGCTGCCGGCGTCGAGCTGCACACGACCGACCCGGGCGGTAACCAGTGGCGCATCAGCTTCGCGGCCGGCCACTGCGGTGGCTCGATGGACGGCGCCGGCCTGGGCTTCCCCGAGGGCCCCAAGACCTGGGCCATCTGGGAGTGCAAGACCAGCGGCACGAAGGCCTTCGAGAAGGTCAAGGCCGACGGTGTGAAGGCCGGCAAGTTCCAGCACTACTGCCAGATGCAGGTCTACATGGGCGAGACCGGCATGACGCGCGGCCTCTACACGATGGTGTGCAAGGAGACCGACGAGGTCTACACCGAGTGGGTCCGATTCGACGATGTCGAATACGCCAGGCTCAAGACCCGAGGCGAGCGCATTGTGGCGTCTCCTGTGCCGCCCGCGAAGCTCAGCGAGAAGCCTACTTGGTACCAGTGCAAGTTCTGCAAGTTCCACGAGGTCTGCCACGGCGAGGCTGCGCCCGAGGTCAACTGCCGCACCTGCGCGCATGCGACGCCGGAGATGCGCACCGAGCCCAACGCTGACGGCACGGGGCGGTGGACGTGCAACAAGCCCGTGCAGCCAGATGGCGGCGGCGCTGGCGACCCGCTGACGGTCGCGGCCCAGCGCGCCGGCTGTGGCGACCATCGCTACATCCCCCTGGTCCTGGCCAACTTTGCCAAGCCGGTCGACTTCATCGACGGCGACGTGGTCTACGAACTGGCCAGCGGCGGCACGATCGCCAACGGCGACAAGCCCGGCATGCTGTCGAGCGAAGAGATCCGCGGCTGCGAGAACAAGCAGTTCCTCAAGGACTTGACGGACGTGAAGCTGATGGGGTTCAATAGCGCGAAGATTGTGAAGGAGCAGAAACATGGCTGAGAAGTACCCGCACGATGCGCTTGTGCGTGCGTGGCTGGATGGGAAGACGATCCAGTACCTTGAGTACATCGAGGGGCGCAACGTGTGGCTCGACATTGACGGCCCTGGCGTCGCCACGAAGATGCCGCACTTCTACTCGGACTTCGAGCACTACCGCATCAAGCCAGTGGTGGTCCGCTACCGCGTGGCCCTGCTGCGTCGAGACGATGGCGGATGCTTCACGGAATCGGTGTCTTCCCCGGAGGGCGAGCGGACAATGTCGTCTGATTCGCTGTTCGTCCGCTGGATCACCGACTGGACCGAGGTGGTGGTGTGACCCTCTCGCTCCGCACCTACCAAGCCCGCGCCATCGACGAGCTGTGGTCCTGGTTCGCCGAGCACGCCGACGGCAACCCGATCGTCGACGCCAGCGTCGGCGCCGGCAAGTCGATCATGATCGCGGCGGTCTGCCAGCGCGCTGGCGTCGAGTTCGTGGGCACCCGCATCCTGGTGTTGCAGCCGCAGAAGGAGCTGCTGCAGCAGAACCTGCAGAAGCTGGTCAGCGTCTGGCCTGACGTCGACGTCGGCGTCTACTCGGCCAGCGTGGGTCGCAAGCAGCTCGGCCGCCAGGTCACCTACGCAACGATCGACTCGGTCTACAAGCGCGGCCTCGAGCTGGGTCGTGTCGACATGATCATGGTGGACGAGTGCTTTCCCGGTGACACGCTCGTATCTACTCCGAGTGGCGATGTGCGGATTGATCAGGTCAAGGCCGGCGATGTAGTGCTCAATGCTTTCGGTGTCGGTAAGGTGTTGGCGACAAAATCCAGCGATTCTGAAGACATATACGAGGTGTCAATATCAAATGGAAAAAAAATCAGATGTACCGGGTCGCACAAATTCTTCACAGCGGACGGATTCAAAGAAGCCAAGAGACTGGAACTCGGTGAGGTCTTATTCCGCGAGGAAGATGTGCGCTCACTGCGGATTGGAATTCTTCCCGTGGACAAAATTATCGGACAGCGGGAAGAGGATTGTGTGCAAAGAAAATCTGTGGAAAAAGCAAAGGTTCTGCTCGATATCTTGCTCGAAGAAGCACAACAACCCAATGCATACGCAATCCGTCAGGGAAAAGATGACGGAGAAGCTGAGGCTGATACGCCACAAACCAGGGATCAGGGGAGGGAACGGGAAGCCCCCGTCACTGACGGAGCTTGGCCTTTTGTTTCTTCTCGGGGAAGGATGGGAGTGGAACGCTCCGGTGAATACCGGAATGCCTCGCGGGTCTGGGTATCCGACGCACTACAAGCTGGACATCAGCAACGCGAGCTTGATGGTTTGCATAGAAGTGGACGGACCATCACATCATTCGCGGGGGGAGCAGGACATCAAGAAGCAGATGCTGCTGGAATCGTTCGGGTGGAAGGTGTGTCGCGTGTCCAAGTTGGACGCAGAGAACGCGTATACAACCTTCACGTCGATGGACACCCTTCTTACTTTGCTGGGGGTATCCTCGTCCACAACTGCCACCTGATCCCGACCAAGGACTCGGGGAAATGGCGCCGCCTGCTGGCCGACATCCGCAAGCACTCGCCGCACGCGCGTGTCATTGGCTGGACCGGCACGCCATTCCGCGGCAACGGTGTCTGGCTGACGGCCGGCGAGTCGCCGGTGTTCACGCACATTGCTTCGCGCGTGCCGATGTCAGAGCTGCTGGGCCTGGGCTACCTGGCACCGCTGGTGCCGGCCACGACCGCCATGCGGATCGAGGCGGCCGACGTGCGCCTGTCCGGCGACGACTACGTGGTCAGCGAGCTGGCCAAGGCGGTCGACAAGTCTGAGCTGACCGAGGCCGCCTGCGACGAGATCGTGCGCCTGGGCGCCAGCCGGCGGGCCTGGCTGGTCTTCTGCGTCACGGTCGAGCACGCGGTCCACGTCAGCCAGGCGCTGCAGCGGCGCGGCATCACCTGCGGCGTCGTCACCGGTGAGACGCCCAAGGAGACCCGCGAGATCATGATCGCCAGCCTGCGCGCCGGCAAGCTGCGGGCGCTGGTCAATGTGGCCGTGCTGACCACCGGCTTCGACGCGCCGGTGGTGGATGCCATCTTCCTGTTGCGGCCGACGAAGTCGCCGGTCCTGTACAACCAGATCGCCGGCCGCGGCATGCGCGTGCTCGGCGCCAACATCGAGGAGTCGACCCGCAACGGCAAGGCCAACTGCCTGTGGGCCGACTTCACCGACACGACCGCCACGCAGGGCCCGGTCGACAAGCTCACCGGCCGCATGCCGGCCGCCAAGGGCGCCGCGATCGCGCCGTTCAAGCTGTGCCCGAAGTGCGGCAGCCAGAACCCGACGGGGCGCCTGGTGTGCAGCTGCTGCGGCCACCAGTTCCCGCCGCCTGACCGGGTGGTGCATGGGCTCGAGGCCAGCTCGGCGGCCGTCCTGTCCGGCCAATCCGCTGGCAAGTTCAAGGAAGTGAAGGTAGACTCGGTGGTCTACCAGCGGCACCAGAAGCCCGACGCGCCCGACAGCGTGCGGGTGGAGTACCGCAACGGCCTGGTGACCGTGGCCCGCGAGTGGCTGGCCTTCTCGGCCCAGTACCAGATGCCGCGCCGCAAGGCTGAACAGTGGTGGATCGAGCGGGCCAGGATTGACGCGATCCCCGGAAGCACCGACGACGCGCTTGAGTGGCTGGCCTACGACAAGAGCATCCTGAAGACCCCGACGAGCCTGTTGCTGAACACCGCCGGGAAGTTCGACGACATCGTGGAGTACCGCTTTGCAGATGACCATGAACCGGCTGCAACTGCAGCAACTGAAAGCCTGGCATGAGAGACAACTCGACCAGATCAACAACGTCCTGCCGGGGTGCCAGTCGTGCCGGTTCGCCATGCCGTCGTGCAACTGCGATTTCCACCACGCGAAACCGCCGATAGCTGTCTGGCTGCACCAGGGGTGCGATCATTGGGAGCACGAGGTTGGGCGGCCAGTCGTGATGTGGCGGGCTGATGATGCCGATGGAAACGTGAAGCTCAAGCCGGCGCCGAAAGCAATCGACCCGCTGTCTATTGACGACGACTCGATCCCGTTCTGACTATGACCCGCGCCAAACCCGACCCCATCCGCCGCGTCGAGTTCGACATCAAGCCCGAGACTGGCAACAGCCAGTTCCGCGGCAACGGCATCGTCCGCTCATGCATCAAGTGCGGCCAGCACCGGCCCAGCGAGGGCGGCCGCTACATCAAGATCGCCGGGCACCGGCACTGGGTCTGCGACCAGTGCCCGCCGAAGGCCAAGCCATGAAGCAGTCCAGCCTCTACCCGCTGCTGGTCTTCTGGGCCTGGGCCCTGTCGCCGATGGCGCACACGGGCCTGTGGTTCCTGTGGCAGGCCACCATCGAGACAATCGCGCCCGCTGCGCCCGAGTGGCTGCGCCGGCCCGACTGGTATGCCTTCGTCATCGTCTGCCTGTGGCTGGCGCTGGCGGCCCGATTCATCCACCACCAACTGAGGAAAACATGAGCCTGATCATCGAACAGATCGCCCTGGTGCGAGCCATGCTGCCAGCCCTGAAGGAGAAGATCGACTCCGCCCTGTGGAGCGAGACCTCGCTGCCGATCATCGTGGCGCCCGTCACCTGGGCCGAAGAGGCGCGACTGGCGCTGGCGCCGGAAGACCCCGACGTGGTGATCGACGAGATCGCCGGCTGCAAGGTCATCATCGACAACGAGAAGGCCCCGGCGCATCCGATCCTGATCGACCACGACGGCAAGGTCTACAGCCTCGAGCTGACGCCAGAGATGCTGGCCAGCGCCGTCGATGCGGCGCCGGCGAGCCGGATCATTGGCGCTTGATCAGCGCGTCGTATCTGGCGACGCACTCGGCAAGCTCGTTGGTTCGCCGTCGAGCCTCTGTCGCCATGTCTCGGCCTGCCTGCTCCACCACTCCAAACAGTTCGGCAAGCAGAAAGTCGGGGGCGGCCGGCGCAGATGCTCCGGGAGCGGCGGGATTCGCGCCGCCTCGACAGGTGCGGGCGGCATACGCACGGGCGGAGTCCCGCAGCCGGCCGCCAACAGCGTCAGCAGAAGCACGATCGGCGACCAGCTGGGCCGCCACCTTGGTGTACGCATCGGTGATCTCCTTCTGGTCCGCAGCCCATGCCTGCTCCCGGGCCCGCTCGCGGGCCAGGCTGGCCGCGGACGCCTCGGTCCAGGCCAGGGTGGCCTCGGCCAGCTTCGCGCGATCCTGTGCCGATCTGGCGCTCGCGCGGTGCGCCACGACCGTCTGGCCGGCCAGCAGCACCGTGAGCACGACGCAGCCGGCGGCCAGCGCGGCCTTCGGGATGGCGGCGTAGACGAGCTGCAGCATGTCAGGCGCCGAACAGGGGGCGGTACTTCTCGGCGCGCTGGCGCACGCC
>JACCDR010477299.1_pt1 | contig 13686 bp, 21 predicted proteins | sample 7446431 | NCBI WGS metagenome assembly JACCDR01 (sample SAMN15323443, study PRJNA562643) | freshwater metagenome | isolation source: river surface water | place: USA:Blue River Watershed | collected 2017-08-17
CCCCCCCTCCCCTCCATTAGTGTACTTTTTCTCCCCTAAAATCGTCTGTAAGCCTAGTGCCAGTAGGTTTTCAGTCGTTTTTATGTTGTGGTTTTTATAGTGTTTTATCTGTATGGATGTACAGTAATAACCATAAGGGCAAATTCAGTTGCTTTTAGTGTTGACAAAGGGGTCACTGTGGGGGTACTATGAGCAACTTCAAAACAACTTACAACGGAGATCACTATGGGAAACACTGGGATAGGGGTTTGCATTCAGTTGATACACGCGGAATGTAATCACCGAGTAAACTATGCAAAAGACGTACTGGACGATGTTGTAATCTCTACTGAGCTTTTAGTTGGTGTGCCGAGAGGTTATGCTGCGGATGGCGGGAATATTCTACCCTCATACTTCACTATGCAGGAACGGCAAGTTATTCATAATACCTTGCAAAGACAGGGCTGGTACACTAAACTAATGCTGGATGATATGGGTAACATCATAGCTGAGATAAGAATCAAAAAAATTTAGATGTGTTTTGGTACCCCGCAATTAAAAAGTTGCAGTGCCCTTAAAACTCTGCTACAGTTACTAAACACAATGTAGAGGTAATACATTATGAAAGAAAAGATAAAGAAAGCTCTTGAACTACTAACCCTTATTCTGCTATCATGCACTACGTTGGCAGTATCGATGGTGTTGTACGATCAAACAGACAGTGGGGAGAGGGTTTACTTATTCAACCCCCTCCCCCCCCCAAACGATATTAAGTAAAACAAACAAACGAGAGGGGCACATGAAAGGGTTGATTACTATTTCTATTTCAGTGGGATTTTGTTTACATGGCGCTGTTACTGCTACTGCGCCAACTTGGAGTTGGTATGTTGCGGCTCTAGCTCTAAACATGGCAATTCTAGGCTGCTTCATAGTTGCGTTGAAACAAACCGGGCAATGGAGAGGTTAAATGACTGCTACATTAAGACATCGTAACGTAGTCCAGGTAGGCAGTAAGTATTACAACTTAGATGACCCTTGCGACAATTGTGGGCACGCATTCCCTTGCAACGCAGACGGTAGCACCCAGATTGGAGGGTATGTTCAGATCAGTAGCCAGTTCCTACGTTATTGCCCGTTATGTGATAGCCAACAACCTTGGCCCTTGAAGGCAGACAAACAACCCTGCCTACATAAGGTTGACCACGATAGAACATGAGAGGTTATTATGAGTGAAGATAAGAAAGATGAAGCCCCCAGCAACCCCCTTAGATTAAGTTTTAAGGAGCTTTGGCCTATATTGATGGGGGTAACTATAGGGTTGATAGCAATGACCCCTGAAGAGCTTTACAGGCTGTTTTTAAGCGTGGTTAGCGTTATACGGGTATTTATCTAATCCCCCCACACTTTTGAGGACCGATAAAATGAACGACCTGAATAAAACTGGATTTCATGTTAAAATCCCGTCTAAAATTGGGGTATATTCCAAGGCAGATGATACTCCCCACATAATTGCAGATCTTGAGAGAAAAATTAGTGAGCTGGGGATGGATTGGTTTGAGGTTATTGATAAAATGAGTCCAGAGTTCAGAGAAACGCTAGGGCAAATGCTGTATGCGTACAGCGCAAACGAAGCAGCTAAGGACAATCGGGAGATTACTAATGAATATTAGTGTACAACGTTATGTACCCCGACACAGAAACCCTCCAGCTACCTGTGACATTAATTTTGAATATAGCATTATTATTAAAACGGATAACGGTTATTTACGAAAGGAAGACCTAAATCAACAAGAAGTAGATAATCTGGCAGTTGGCTTTATTGAAGATACACTACTGGCGCCCTTCAACTACTATGAGGTTATTGATAGGTTAATTGAAGTGGGTATCATAAATAGGGAGATGATAGCCGCTTGGAAGGAGGGTAATAAATAATGAGATTAGGCAACTACTTACGAGGTGGCAAACATGACTGATTTTACTAGTCCCCCTGGGTTCCAGATATCATGGGAAGAATGCGATAAGATCACTGTGCATACTTTGAAGCATTACATGCGTATTGTCGAGGAAGATGAATCGGCCAATAGTGACGACATTTGGTACAACAACAAGTTGAAGGAGAGTATTGATTTTATTCTTGGTTACTTTGGGGCAGTATGATGACAATTGAGATAGTTAGTGGCGACTTATTAGACGCTTTCGATAATGCGACAGTTGATAGTATTGCCCACTGTGTCAACACTCGTGGGGTAATGGGAGCTGGCTTAGCTTTACAGATTAAGAAGAAATATCCAAATGTGTTCAATGCTTATTCCAAGATGTGTGTCCAAGAAACAGATCGTACCTTTTTGTTAGGTAAAGCTCAGAAAGTTATCAGCAGTTATCTACACCCAGATAAGGCCATCTTTAATTTATTCGGGCAGTTGGATGTTGGATTGAGTCAGCGTCAAGTGAACTATGGAGCTATTGGCCTGTGCCTACAAAACATGCGCCAACAGATACATGAGCCAGATACAGTGATTGGGTTCCCATATCTTATGTGTTGCGGGTTAGCTGGCGGTAATTGGGGTATTATTCTTGAGATGATTGAGTTCTACTTCAAAGATTACAAGGTGAGGATTTATAAGCTGTAACTGTTTAAAAATAGTTATTGACTTACCTTGCTGCCTATGGCCTAATAGCTTCACTTTAAACAAACAGGAGAACCACTATGACCAACACCAATACGTCAATCCTTGCATACAAAGCTTTCAATAAAGATTGGACTTGCCGTGATTTTCAGTATGAGGTAGGTAAGACTTATAAACACGATGGTGATGTAGAAGCTTGTCAGTCAGGTTTCCATGCTTGTGAGTATCCACTTGATATTTTCAACTATTACAGTCCTTGTACGAGTAAGTTTGCTCTGGTAGAGGCAAGTGGGGCTATCTCCAAAGAAAATTTTGACAGTAAGATTGCCTCTGAGATTCTTGAGTTGAAAATAGAATTGTCAGTAACAGACTTAGTTAAAGCTGCTATTGATTACACTGTATCAAGAACAATCAAGAGTGGATTAGACCACACAACTGGCTACCAAGCTGCAAGCTCCGCTACTGGCAACCAAGCTGCAAGCTCCGCTACTGGCAACCGAGCTGCAAGCTCCGCTACTGGCAACCAAGCTGCAAGCTCCGCTACTGGCTGCCGAGCTGCAAGCTCCGCTACTGGCAACCGAGCTGCAAGCTCCGCTACTGGCGACCGAGCTGCAAGCTCCGCTACTGGCTACCAAGCTGCAAGCTCCGCTACTGGCAACCAAGCTGCAAGCTCCGCTACTGGCAACCAAGCTGCAAGCTCCGCTACTGGCTGCCGAGCTGCAAGCTCCGCTACTGGCAACCGAGCTGCAAGCTCCGCTACTGGCAACCGAGCTGCAAGCTCCGCTACTGGCGACCGAGCTGCAAGCTTGACCACAGGGGATTACTCAACTTCAGAAGTTTTGGGCAATGAGTCCACTAAAGGTAATGCTTCTGCAATTGCCACTGGGTATGCTGGCAGGGTTAAAGCCCCGCTTGGCTGTGCATTGTTCCTAGTGGAACGTGATGATGTAATGAATATTATCAATGTTTGGTCGGGTATAGTAGGTAAGAAAAATATTAAACCTAACACTTGGTACACGTTAAAAGATGGCAAACCAACTATAGTAGGAGAAGATGAATAATGAAAGAGGTTAAATTAGGTTTTGTAGATATTTATCACGGTAAGTCGTTTACACAAGGGAATACCAAAGCCCCTGCATTTGAGGGGACAATCAAGCTCACCGATGGCAAGAGGTTAAGGTTTAAGGCATGGCAAGAGCCTAATAGTTCGTACACAAAAGGGGAAAGGTTTTCAGGTGCTATATTTGATTTGGTAGAAGATGATGAATAACAAACAGCGCCTTGAAATACACCAGAAAGTGTTCCATAAGCTATACACAGCTAGGCTATCATTTAACCATGATAAAGTGTTGGACATACTTAGCTTGATAGATGCTTGGGCGTATGCTGTGAATGGGAACAATGGGGGAGCAGAGTCAGTATGAGATTCAGGAGGCTCAGGGTTATTATCTTGATAAATTAGATAAATTTTAAATAGGGGATTTATGGCTTGCTTAGAAAAGATTAAACACGATGTGGCTCACTGTACCACAGAGAAAGGTTTACAGGTGTTTTATGATGATGCCAGAGGTAAATACACAGGGTATTGCTTTAGCTGTGCAAGCAAGGGGTTAGAGGCGTATGTTGAGAACCCTTATGGTGAATCAGATAAACCAAGTGAACCACCAAAGAAGAAGACGAAAGAAGAAGTACAAGCTGAGATAGATGAAGTAAGGGCATTAAATAACCCAGACTTTACCCACAGGGGTATTGATCCAAAGTATTTTAAACAGTCTGGCGTGAGGATGGCTTTTAGTGAGTTTGATGGTAAGACACCTAACTCCTTTAACTTTCCTCACACATTGAAGGGTAAGTTGGTTGGTTACATGACCATTGTTCTTAACAAGAAGATCATTTGGTCTGCTGGGGACATTAAAGGTTCAGACTTATTCAACTGGGAAGTGGCAAAGAAGAAAGGTGTTAAACGTCTTTATGTCACAGAAGGTCATTGGGACTGTCTTGCACTAGAACAGATGTTGGAGTCTCAGAGTGGAGGTAAGTACAAGTATGCAGTAGTCTCAATACCAAATGGAGTTCTGTCAGCAGCGATCACTTTAGGTCGTATGCGTAAAGAGATTGAAGAACTGTTTGAGGAGATTGTCTTAGTTTTCGATAATGATGAAGCTGGTGATAAAGCTGTACGAGAAGTGCAGAAAGTTTTGCCGGATATCCTTGAAGCTCCACATCTTGGTGGTATTAAAGATGCTAACGAGGCGTTACAGAAAGGCAAGCAAAAAGAGTTTGTAGACTTTGTTATGTGGAAGGCTCGTAAGCCTCCTATTGAAGGGGTAGTTACGGTAGCACAAGCAATGGAACGTGGTGCCCTAGCCCCTGTAATGGGCTTATCTTACCCTTGGCCTACAGTCACAGAGATCATGTATGGGCAGAGGTTTGGTGAGGCTACATGTGTTGCGGGTGGTGTTGGTTGTGGTAAGACTGTAATTGCCCACGAATGTACTGCGCATAACATTTCAGTTCATAAAGAGCCATGTTTTGTAATCCTGCTTGAAGAGGACAATATTAAGACTTGCTGGAACATCGCTGGTAAGATAGACTCTTTGCAGTATAACCGCCCAGAGGTGTTTGAAAAGAACAAAGAGCAATATTATGAGACTGTCAAGTCTTTAGAAGACAAGCTCTTTATGTGGAACAGTAACGGTGCGTCAGGCCACAGGTTTGATCTCCCTGAGATATTGAGTGCAGTTAGGTTCAACTATGCTGAGTATGGCTGTAGGTTTGTTGATATTGATAACATGACTCGTATCATCTCAATGATGACAACGGCAGAGGCCAATGAGTTTGTTAATAAATACTCAAGTGAGTTGGCTAACTTAGCCAGTGAACTTGGTATACACATACGGCTGTTCTCCCACTTAAATGTTCCTGAGCGTGGAGCTAAGAGCCATGAGGAAGGTGGTGCGGTTTATGCAAGCCAACTTACAGGCAGTCGTGGTATTATGCGCTCGTTTCCAAACATTATTGGTTTTGAACGTAACAAGATGGCAGAAGGGGATTTGAAATCTAACTCTTACATCTCAATACTTAAAAACCGAGATTATGGTAATGAGCAAAAAGTTAAGACACAATACAGCAAACAAGGCAGGCTCCTAGAGTTTAAATGGGAGGGCGATTCACTTTAGGGGGATAGATGAAGCTTATTACAAATTGGCGAAATGCGACTGTGGCTGATATAGAAGCTGACAATTTGTTGGATGCAGCCACTAAGATACATGTTCTCTCTTATGAATTACAAGCTGGTGGTGAGGGGAGTTTCCCCAACCCAGAGAGAATAGTGAAGTTCTTTAACTACCACATAGACAACAACATCCCAATTGTTATGCACAACGGTATCGGATATGATGTGCCTTTAGTTGAGAAGTTGTTAGATGTTGACTTAGCTAAAGTTATGCTTATTGATACTTTATCTGTGAGTTGGTACTTAAATACGGACAGGATGCTGCATGGCTTAGACTCCTTCTTTGAAGATTATGGCATAGCTAAGCCAAAAGTGGATGATTGGGAAGGGCTAACTTATGAGGAGTACCGACACAGGTGTGAGCAAGATGTTAAGATTAACAAGGCTTTGTGGGAGGACTTGAAAGAGAGGTTAGTATCTCTATATAGTAAAGTAAAAGAGGCTGTAGACTCAGGTAAGGCTGATGGTACAAGAGTAAGTGTAGATGAGGTTTGTTATATTGACCAGTACAAGCACTCGTCCTCTGTTGATGACTATATTGACAGGATACTGACATTCTTGATGTTTAAAGCTGACTGTGCAAGGCTGAAAGAGAAGACTAAGTTCAAGATTGATGAACCAGCACTTGACTCCTTGATTGAGGATTTGTCCATAAGGATTGAGACAGCAAAGGTTGAACTTGAAAGTGTAATGCCACCTGTGGCACAGTACTCTAAGAAGAACAGGCCAGCTAAGCCATTTAAGAAGAATGGAACTTTGTCTGAATCTGGTAAGTCTTGGGAGTACGAATTATCAAGAATTGGTAAGCTGGATCAACAAGGCAATGTGGTAGTAAAACAGCTTGACGTTGATACCTTACAGATTCTTAAGGGGTATGAGCCTCCAAATATTAACGGACACCAACAGATTAAGGACTTCCTATTCTCAAAAGGGTGGAAGCCAAGATCTTTCAAGTTTGTTAAAGATGAAGAAGCACAACAGAAGTGGGCTGACAGTGGGTTTAAGCCACACTTGAAACCTAAGCCAAGAGCAATCCCTCAGATTAGTATTGACGGGGATGATGGTAAGCAGTTATGTGAATCTGTATTAGAGCTGGCTGAATCTGTTCCCGAGATTATGTCTTACGCTAAGTACACAACAATTAAGCATCGTCTTGATATGTGTAAAGGGTTTAAACGTGATCTGAGAGAAGGTGGTTATCTTTGTGCTAGGGTTGGTGGCTATACCAATACACTCAGAGAGCAGCATCGTGAGTTAGTTAACCTACCTTCGGTTAAGAAGCCTTTAGGTAGAGAGATTAGGGGGTTACTTGTTGCACCCAAAGGATCTATTCTTTTAGGTAGTGATATGAGCGCACTTGAAGATCGGGTGAAACACCACTTCATGCTTGCCCATGATCCTGAGTACGTTAAAACGATGATGGCTGCCGATTATGATCCACATCTAACAACAGCTCTGGCATCTGGTTTGATTACAATTACTGACTTCCAGAATTATATGTCTGGTAAGAAAGAAGCTCATGTTGTTGCAGCAAGGGCAATTGGTAAAAGTACAAACTATGCGTGTTTGCCAACAGACAATACAGAAGTTCTAACAAAGGCTGGGTGGGTTGCTGGTAAAGATGTGAGGGAGGGTGTTGAGGTATTAGGCTATAACACTTTAACAGGCAAGAATGAGTGGACTAAGGTGTTAAAGACGTACTTGTATCAAGACGCGGAGGTAGTCACTGTTGGAAATTTTGATTGGAAAATTGAGAGCACTAACAACCACCGTTGGCAAGGCTTTAAGAGAGTTAGTGGTGGGGGTATAAGGAGATACTCACCAACAGTTTTTACAACAGAGGAGATAAACACAGAACACAACATACTAAACTCAGCCCCTTATGTTGGGGCAGACTCCAAGGTAACGCCTTCACAAGCTGCTTTAGTGGCTTGGCTACTGGCTGATGGGCACTACAAGTGGTCTGAACGGGGGGAGGGTACGAGTTGTTCTTTTGGTAAGAGAAAGGGAGTTATCGCAAGCATTGCACAGGCATCCCATAAGTACCAGAAAGAGGTAGAAAACATACTGCTAGAAAACAATATGCCTTGGAAGGAAGACAAACTTAAATCAGCCAATGAGAATACTATAAAATCTTATAGGCTGTCTTCAAAAGAGTTTAGACAATTTTTTGATGAAGTTGTTGGGGTAAGGAAACAGAAGCACGATGTTGATTGGGTTAAGTGGGTACTTAGTCTGTCAAACGAAAGTTTAGAATCTTTTGTCCACAACTTCTGGTTAGCTGATGGTGACTCTAAGGGAAGGTCTGATAATTCCTACATGACCTTTAAGCAGAACAGGGGGAATATATCAGATGCACTTGTGCTGGCAGGCTACTTATTAGGGCATAATGTCACTCAAACAGGTGGGAGATGTAGTCTTATTAGGATGCAGACAAAGAGGAGATACACTACAACACAAAGGTTTAAGGAACACCTTACGAGAAAGACAGAAGTTTTCTGCCTAACTACAGGTCTTGATAGTTTTGTGATTAAACAAGGCAAGGTGGTGACTATAACTGGGAACTGTGTATACGGTTCTGGCGCAGAAACACTCTCTAGAACCTCTGGGATGTCTCTGCCAAATGCTAAGACTTCTATCGAAGGCTACTGGGGACTAAACTGGTCTGTTAAAGCTATTGCAGATGAGCAGTGTGTTGTTACAGATGCTTCAGGTAAGATGTGGCTAGTTAATCCTATCAATGGGTTTGCTTACTCCCTGAGGGGAGAGAAAGATAGGTTCTCAACCTTGTGTCAAGGAACAGGTAGTTACTTCTTTGACATGTGGGTTGATGAAGTGCTGAGTAGGATGCAAGAGAAGTTCGGTGTTAGGAGGCTTTCTGGACAATGGCACGATGAATTTGTTGTATGCTTCAAAGATACAGAAGACAATAGAACTACTATGAAAGGACTTACGGAGTCCTCAATTGAGGTTCTGAATGACAGGTACAACCTAAGAAGAAATCTTGGTTGTGGTGTGGAGTTTGGACACACTTACGCAGACATTCACTAATATTTAACTGACAAAGTAGGAGATATGATATGACAGTAGTAGCAAAGAAATCAGTAACTAGTAAGACATTACCTAAAGCAGTTAGATCAAAAGCACCACCAAAACCTAAGTTTGGTGAACTGGGTTATGAGTTTAAAGTAACAGCTCGGATTGTGGAGGTAAGCCCTGAATACTCCAATAAATATCCTTTTATAATCAATATCGACTTAGGTAAGTATGATGTTTGCGAGGATCAATCTGATGATTCAACAAACTATATGTATGTCACCAAGGATGATTTATTAAGGTCTGTCTCTAAACATGTACCAGCTTTAAATAAATCAATTAAACTTGACGAGCTAAACAAAGCTAAGGCTGAAGTAGCCCGTTTAACAAAAGAATTAGCAGCAATTAAGTAATTTTAAACAACAAGAGGAAAGTAGACATGAGTAAGTTAAACGTAGAAGTAAATGGTAAGAAAACAACGGGTAAGATTGAAGATGTCGTATTTGCATACGTCAAATTACAATCTGGCTCTACTAAGTATCAATCAAAAGATATTGAATACACAGTAGATGTAGTGGTAGATAAAGCCACCGCTAAAGAGTTTAAGAAAGCATACCCTAAGAACTCTGTTAAAGATTTCGATAATGCAGAGTTCACTGAGAAGTTTAAGATTGATCCTCCGTTTCCCTCTCAAGATGAACAGTTTGTTCTCAAACTAAAGGCCGCTGCACAGCTTAAAGCAGCAGCTCCAGCAGCAAACCTTGAAGCTGGGGCTATGATTCCTTATGAGTGGGCTAGCCGCCCAAAGGTGTTTGTCCCCGTTGAAGGGGGAGTTGAGGACATCACATTGACAGTGTTGGTTGCTAATGGCTCCAAAGGAGATGTTGCGTTTACTGTAAATACTAATGACTTTGGTACTTTCCCTCAGTTGACAGGCATCTTGGTTAAAGAATTAATTGAGTATGAAGCTGTCGGCGGGGGAGCTTCTAGTGTATTCGGAACGGTAGTGGGGGGTTATAAATCAGATACAAGTAATGTTAAGCAGATGCCTTCGGTGCAACCTAAAGATGAGGATGATAAGCCCGAACCTGCTCTCCAAGAGATGCCAGACTCATTTGACGGCTCCCAAATGCCCTTTTAGGAGTCCCGATTGAAAGCATGTTTTAAGTGTGGGGCTGAGAAGCCTCTTATTGATTTCTACAAACATTCTAAGATGGTGGATGGACATGTTAATAAATGTAAGGAATGTAATAAGAAGGATGTTAATGAGAATAGAGAACTTAAATATAAGTACTACTTAAACTATGATAGAAATAGACACAACAGCGCTGAGCGAAATATTAAGGCAACACAAAGGAATAAACTAAAATACCCAGAAGATGTACAATTTAAAGAAAGTGTCTTACATTCAAGACGAAAGTGGTTAGAGAAGAATACCTGCAAGCGGAAGGCTCAGATCGCATCAAACAATGCTGTGAGAGATGGTAAGTTGGAACGTAAAACTTCTTGTGAACACTGCGGTACTGACAAGAAGAAATTACAGAAACATCACTGGTCTTATTTAGAAGAGCATTGGTTGGATGTGATTTGGTTATGCACCACTTGTCACGGAGCTGAACACAAAAGATTGAATGAGATTGGGCGTGACCCCGATTCCGTTCTGATCTAACACAACACAATACGGGCTACACTTAGTAGCCCTTTTAATTTAAATAATTGGAGAAATATACATGGCACTACCTAACGACATTCAAAAACGTGACTTGATTAAGAACTACTTAAAAGAAGCAATCAAACACACAAACGATAAAGACCTTGCAGATGTACGATTGAAGCAAGTGTTTGAGGCTGTGAAAGAAAGCGAAGATTCTTTGGGCTACACTACATCAGAGTTTAAAGAAGCTTTAGCGGCTGCTTTAAAATATGAGAAGACTCAGGCACTTGTGGATAAGAAATCTGAAGCTATTGCCACTGTAGATATGCTGGGGCTTTAAATATGAACCTACAAGTAGGAAAGAAAGCCCTTCTTCACACTAACAATTGGTTTCATGCTCCAGATGGCAAACAATACAACAATGTATTCGGTACTATTAAGGCTGTCCTTAGTGATGAAGAAACATTAGGTATTAAAACTAATCGTGGATCTACTAATTGGTACGTTGAGATTGGGAATATGACTATTGCAGGATGTCAGGTATTCTACGGAATCAACACTGACACTTGTAACTTGGGCGAGTATGAGGACTACCATACTTCTGCTGAACACGGTTTAGTTAAGTTTACAAGCCCTTCACGAATTTATAATGCTGATCAGGAGTGTAATTGATGGTTAAAAGTAAATTAATGGTTGTTGTCAGTTGGCTAGTATCTTTGGGCATTTATTATAATCTACCAATTGCATACTGTGTCTATTGGAGTGCTTCCTTTGTAACGATAGTGTTCCTAATCCTATCAAGCTTATATGTTGGGCGTATCACAGCAGACGATAGGGTACGGATTAAGAAGGGGCTATTTAACGTGAAAACGGCAATACAAACATCCTTATGTGTCCCAGCATTCTTATATGCGGTAATAGCAAGTGGTTCTTGGAATACTTTGGGGCTATATCTAGGGGTGGTGGCCTGTGGAGCGTGGTATATTTTCTATGTAACTAAGGAACCTGTATTGGATCGCGGCTAAAACGACCGAAGAAAGAAACTTATAAATAGACATACAAGCTCCTTTGGAAAGTATACTTACAGAAAAGTTTTGAAGGTTTACCCGCAAGTCAACTGTTACGAAGTCGAGGATGTACATGTTGGGGGCAGACAGGGACTTAATCCCCCCCTTTTTTTTTCGTATAGGAGGAAAAGATGACACAAACAAAGTTTGAAAAGATTATTGTGGATGCAGACAAGCACCTAATCACTGCTGCTAAGAGTGTACAGGAGGACTACGTTGAGGTCACATTCAACAAAACAGGGGAGACTTTAGAGTTTCCCGGTGTCCAGTCTTTTTGGGGGAAGGGGAAGGCATTAGGTGGGGAAGCTGAGAAATGGGCCAAGTTCTATGGGGTTCAGTTATCAGGGGATAAGCTAAACGACTTCACAATCGCCCACCACAGTCGTTTACGTGCGGATATGACTGAGCACTTAGAGGAGGCGTTAAAGCAGTTCTCGTACAACGTAGGGGCCATTAAGCGATTACCCTACGCCGAGGACTATGTGCTGTGCTTAGGGGGCCAAGGTAACTTCAGGTACGATGTAGCCAAGATACTTCCCTACAAAGGGATGCGCAAAGAAAAGCCTATCGTATTCCAAGACCTAAAAGATCGCGTATTTGCACAGTACAAAAAGAAAGTTGACATCTCTAATGGGTATGAAAGTGATGACAAGATGGGGATGTATGCAACAGAAAATCAAGCGTACTTTCGTAAACATGGAAAATACAAGTATCTTCTAGCCTTCTGCGATAAAGACCTTAAACAACTATGGGGCCCTTGGGTTAACATTGATAACCTGGACTTAGGTATCATGGAGATAACCCCCTTGGAAGCCTGCCACCACTTCTGCTACCAGATGCTGAAAGGGGACTTGAGCGTAGACAACATTAAAGGGTTACCCGACTTGGCACCAGAGAGTAGGGTTAAGTACGGGCTACGCAATACACCCGGATGTGGAGAAGTAGCGGCAACAACAATACTAACGGGGTGTACCAGCCCAGTTGAGTTGTTAAGCCGTGTAGTTGAAGAATATAAGGCTTATTTCAAAGAGCCCACTACATTCACATCCCCTGTAGACAACCAAGAATACACTTATACATGGAAAGAGTTCTTGAATGAGAATGCCAGGTTGTTGTGGATGTTGAGGACGGAGGACGTAGAGTGGAATATTTTTACTGGATTGCTTGACAAGCTGAAAGTAGAGTATTAAGATTCCCACATGTTCCACTAGCTCAATAGGATAGAGCAAAAGATTTCTAATCTTTAGGTTGCAGGTTCGAGTCCTGCGTGGAACGCCAAATTAACTGAAGGCAGGGGGAAATATGAAATTAAATGAATTAGATACAGACAAGGTGCATGACTACTACGCATGTGATACTGATGAGTACGAAAAGCGCAAAGCCGAGGAAGTAGAGTTGGTGTTTAGTAAACTCTCACCCCTAGCTAAAACAATCGTTAAAGCCCCTGCTAACCGGCACGGACATAAAGAGGTCAGTACATGCGACAAACCGGATATGGGGCAATTGGTAAGTCTGGTGGCAGAGCTGGATGCGTATTACTCTACCCTCGACTTTCAATCCAGCATATTTTGTGCCCTAGAGGCAGATGGCAGTGGTTCCTTGCATGTAAGGGATTATTGGGGATTGGAAGGTAATCCTATAAATCCAAACATAAAAGACTTACTCTTGTTTCAATTTGGCTGTACAGCAGGAGACTGGCTTTACTTCAGCGGGGAGAATTGTAATGAATAAAGATGATATTCTACATCTTGCACATAGAACTGCATGGCGTTACAAGAAGAGTAGTGATCCTGACCAACCAGATACCTATACTTTCAATGAGCATACATTGATGGATTTTTTGCGGAAAATTCAAGACCTATCCCTAGGCAAGTGGATGACTACTTCTCAGGAGGGACAGGGGACGAAAGAAATCCCTACAGAAGCTCTAATACGTAGCTTAATCGATACTACTAGTCCTCCACCTCTCCAGTTGGAGTGTACGTTGACATTAACCGATCTTAAACCCAGTATGATAATAATTGAAGACTTGATCAAGTTATGTAAATTAGATTGGAACCTTGAGGCTCGTTTTAGAGGGGAGGGGGG
>JACCDR011305428.1_pt1 | contig 13683 bp, 11 predicted proteins | sample 7446431 | NCBI WGS metagenome assembly JACCDR01 (sample SAMN15323443, study PRJNA562643) | freshwater metagenome | isolation source: river surface water | place: USA:Blue River Watershed | collected 2017-08-17
CGATGCAGTTGGGTGGAAGGGTTCTTTGTATCCGTGGAAAATTTCTATTTATGATTATTGCCCGATTAACTCGCACAAATATCACATCCCCCCTTCAGGTCACACAATGTTTGTGGCGCAGAACTTCGTGATCTGTTCGTTTGTTGCTCGACCTCTTGAACACACTTCGGAAGGCGTTCTAAAGGTTCCATTCTTCCACTCGAATATCGATTACGATGAAGTTCTTTTCTATCACCAGGGTAACTTCTTCTCGAGAGACAATATCGATGCTGGGGCAATTACATTCCACCCTCAAGGCATCAATCACGGACCTCATCCAAAAGCGTTCCTGAAAGCAAACGAGAACGAATTTACCGACGAATTTGCTGTGATGATCGATACACGAAACTCTCTCAATATGACTCCTGATTTTGATAAATATGAGAATAAGGATTATTGGAAGAGCTGGATGGTCAAGTAAACTTTGCCTTCTGGTAACTTGTGATAAATAGGTGAAAATAAATAAACACTTATTTATCACAAGGAAGTTTATGAAGAAGTTTCTGGTTCCCCTCGCCCTTTCCTTTTCACTCTCGGCCTTTGCAGATCCTCAATTCAACAACATTACAAAAAAAGATGTAGAAGATGTTTCAAAAGAATTTGGAACTAACTTCGCACATACTGTTGTTGCAGCTCCTGAGACAGATGGACTTTGGGGTGTTGAGGTGGGTGTTGTTGGCGGCCAAACAGCTTCTCCGAAATTTTCTGATGTTGTAGACGCTTCTGGTGGTGACGGAAAAGATTTTAAGAATGTTTATCATGCAGCTTTAGCGGCAAGAGCTCACTTCCCTCTTGATTTGTTCGTTGAAGCTTCGTTTCTTCCCGAGCAGGAAATCAGTGACGTAAAAATCAAAAGTAATTCGTTTGGCGTAGGCTGGAACGTTGGTGGCTTCCTTGGCCTTCCACTTGATCTAGCGGTTGGGTATGATCACTCAACATCTGATACAAAATTTCATCAGGACCAGGATGTTTCGACATCAACTCCTGAAGCAGACATTAAACTTAAAACGAAAACTGGTACGATCTGGGTTGGCGCTAGTAAGACTTTTGTTTTTGTTACTCCCTACGTAAAAGTTGGTAAGTCGACAATCGACGGTGACCTCGATGCGAGTGCTCAGATTTTCAATATCTCGGGTAAAACAAGTCAGAGCGTTTCAAAAGACGGAAGCTATCTTGCTGCTGGTTTGAACTTCCAGCTTGCGATCGTGAAACTCGGTGCTGAATTCACTCAGATCATGGGTGTAAAGCGTTACTCAGCTAAACTTTCTTTAGACTTCTAAAAAACGTTAATCGCTTTTCCATACTGAGGCCTATCCACTTTCATTGTTGGGTAGGCCTTTTTCAATTTCTCCACCATCTGTTCAAGTTTTACACCTGGCAGATCCGAATCAGCTCCCTCATTAAAATCAGAAAAGAAATTATCAAAATGTAGAGGCATGAAGAATTTCGGTTTGAACTCTTTCACATAACCATTAAGAATCGTATCGTCTGATTTTCGGTTGGCTATCCCCTGAATGAGAGCATCAACATGAGTTGTATGTTTCTTTAATGGTTCAAGATGAGGTTCAGATCCCTGATCCACAAGAATGATACCTTCAGGGTGTTTGACGAGATAAAACCATGTATCCCCTACGTGATAGTCCCAGAACGAGAGATTTGTATTCTCAGGAACATCCCCAGGCAGAAAATAAAACAAGTGAAGAATCTGTGAATGAACCCGGGGAATCGGAGTAATCAGAAAATTACCAACTCTAATTTCTAGATTGGGGATGATCGAAATTGTCCGGATACGGGGATCATTGTAGGCCTTGGCAATTCTCTCCGAGCTCTTATCAGTATAAAACACTGCCCCAGAGAGTTTTGAAACCATGGGTGCATCCATCACATGATCAAAGTGGGAATGACTCGCAAACACTGCATCAACTTTATCGAGGTAATTTCTCTTCAAAATTTTGGCCACAAGTTTTTCATCAGATCTAAATTCACTTAAGTTCAGCCAATGTTTAATCTCTGGTCTCGTCCAGGCAGGATCAAAAAGGATTTTCGTCTTGCCGTCATCCAGGAGCACCGAAGAAACCGTTAACCAGCGGGCCTGAACCATTGCTTCTGCCGTCTGAATTCCGAGAGTTATGAAAATAAAAAATAGAGTTTTAAACATCATCATGATTCTTATAAAATGTGGTTTATGAAAACGTATCAAACAAATGGTCCTTTTGCCGACAATTATAAATTCCTCATTGGTTCAATCATCCCGCGCCCTATAGCGGTAGTTTCAACAAGGAATATCGACGGGACAAATAACCTTGCCCCTTTTTCATTCTTCACTGCAGTTTCAGCGAGCCCGATGATTATTGCGTTCTCACCGATGATCAGGACATCAACTGGCGAGTTTAAGGACACAGTTAAAAATATTCTTCGCGATAAAGAGTTCGTGATTAATTTTTGTACGGAAGATAATTATTCAAAAGTAAATCTCGCTTCAACTGAACTCCCTTACGGTGAAGATGAGTTTCAATTCGCTGGTCTCACTCCTGTTGATTCACAGTTGGTCAAAGCAAAAAGACTTCTTGAGTCCCCCGTGCAGTTTGAATGCGTTTTCAGAGATATGCTCTGCTACGGAACAACTCCCGGATCAGGCTCGATCATCACAGGCGAAGTAAAACTCGTCCATGTTGATGATAAAGTCATGCGTGATGGAAAAATCGCGACTGATTTATTGAAGGCAGTAGGACGTGGAGCGGGCAATGACTGGTTTAAAACAGACAGCCGCTTCGAAGTCGAGCGGCTGACGAAAGCACAAATTCAAAAATAATTTCCTGAGTTATTTACAAGTTACGTTTGTTAAAGCGACCTGGCCCATTTGAAGAGTGATAAGTACTGAAGCCGTTGATAATCCTGCAGCTGTTTCAGTGAGGTTTACTTCAACCATATTGTTTGAAACTTGCGCGTATTTGTTTTTATCGTTTTGAACAACATCCTGACCATCAGCTTTCTTGATAAGTGTGGCGACGTCATATCCGATAGCTTCTGCGGCCATGTCCTGATCGATCACAGGTGCTTTCGGATCCGTTCCACACGTAAGATTCATCGCAGAGCCCTCTTTTACAGAAATATAGCTCACGACACAAGGAAGTGATCCCATGAACATCCCAACACACTGACCTTGTTTTTCAATTTTCTTTGGAGCGATGACGATACGACAAGAACCAGTTGCTCCCGTCATTTTTAAAACTTCCGGAGTAGAACAATTCACTTGAAACTTTTCTGCCAGATCAGCGTGAGCAATGGTGCTGACAAGAGCGATAGAAAGAGCAAGAAGAGTAGATTTCAAGTGGGGCTCCTGGAAAAGTTTCGCGCAATATACTCGAAATCCGTTCCAGGAGTTGAGATCCTGTAAAAATAACCCTCTAAAATCGCCTTATTGAGCGCCTGATTGCCTCATTTTGAGGTCACCATTCATCTCAAAGGCATCGTTATCATGCGGAATTGCAGGAGGTTGAGGGGCACTGGTTAATTCGCCTCTACCCAGACCAATTCCACGAGTGGCACGGGCCATTGCCGTGAGCGTGAATTTAGGCGTGCGATCGGCCTTAAAGAGTCCATTTGCCTCTTGAAAGGTATCTGTGAATTGAGTGTAACAAAAGCCGCAGAACAATTCGATTCGATGGACAGCATTCATGAGCTCTTCATAACGACGTCTGTATTCTTTTGATGAAGTTGCAGCTGAGTAACCCCATGTCTGAGTAATCTCATGGTCTGGCTCTACAAAAGAAATACCACCAAACTCAGTGAGCATCACTGGTTGACCTTTGTGAGCATAGCCATCAACTGTAAGTACTCGACCACCTGGACGATAGCGATTAAGGACCTCTGTCACACTTTGATGCCCACTCGACATGTATTTTTTAAGAATACGTTCTGGTTGATCATCATAATCATGCACACCAATGATGTCGGTTGCAATCGCTTCCCAACCATCATTACCAATACATGGTCTTGTTGGATCGAGAGTTTTTGTCAGATGGAATAATGCCTGCACACAGTTTTGGTGAGGGATTTTATCAGCAAGATCCGGTACTCCCCACGACTCATTGAATGGAACCCAGACAATGATACAAGGGTGATTGATGTCGCGATTCATGACCTCAATCCATTCACGTGTCACACGCTGAACAGATTCATGCGTGAACCTGTAAGCACTCGGCATCTCTCCCCACACAAGAAGACCCATCTTGTCGGCCCAATATAAAAATTCTGGATCTTCAACTTTCTGGTGTTTTCTGACTCCGTTAAAACCTGCAGCTTTAACAAGCTCAATATCTTTCCTGATCGCTTCTTCACTTGGAGGAGTCATGAACGTTTGTGGCCAGTATCCCTGATCCAGCACGAGTCTCATGTAATAAGGACGACCATTCAAAAGAAAACGATCCCTGTTGTAAGTGACTGATCGAAGCGCCGTATATGAATGGACATGATCAATCTTCTTACCATCTACCCAAAGTTCTAATTCAAGATCAATGAGAGTTGGTTTTTCAGGTGACCATAGAAGTTCGTTTCGGAAGTCATCAATTCCAGGATCAGAGAGAGCGATCCTTCGATGAACCTCTTTGTGTATGACTTCATAGCGATCACGAGCGAGAAGTTGTTCTCCACAACGAAGAGAGATTTTAACTTCAAGCCCCTCAGGACAAGGACCTTCGATGAAAACTTCGCAACCAATTTCCCATCTTTCAAGTAGTGGTGTGCATCTGAATTTTTCAATGAATGTTACAGGGACTTGCTCTAACCAGACTGTTTGCCAGATCCCAGTGGTGCGAGGATACCAGATGCTGTGAGGATCTTTCTGCCAATCTTGTTTTCCACGCGGCTTCGTAAGATCGAGAGGATCATCGTCGGCACAAAGAACAATCGTTTGTTCATCACCCTCAATCAGGTAATTAGTAATATCGAATTTAAAGGGCGTGTGACCGCCTTCATGATTGCCAACATAATTTCCGTTGAGCCAAACCTTGGCTTGATAATCAACGGCACCGAAGTGAAGGACAAGTCGATCCCTGGAGCCAGAATATGTGAATGTTTTCTTATACCAGCAACGATGATGATAGTTTCTGTCATTGATGCCGCTCGCCTCAGTCTCTGGAGCGAATGGAACTTTAATTTTGTGCGTCCACTGCTTGATATCATTCGGAGTATTAAATTGCTGTTCATGATCAAAACAAAAATCCCATTCCCCGTTCAACGATTTCCATTTATCTCGACGAAATATTTTCCTCGGGTGATTTGCCCCGCTGTCGTCCAATATTGCCTCTGTGTTCATCCCGCAGCCCCTTGGAATTTTCATTAAGCTCTAAGTAATTTCCTAACATATCAAAAGCCATGCCTTTTAAATGCCGACTGTTCTGGGTTGGCACTGAAATGGCATATGTCCGCCGGTCAGTCGAAGGAACATTTAGTCTTCAAGTTTTCTTAAACTATGTACATTCTGGAGTTAATGCTATGAACACAAACTGTGAGACAACGGATCTGTTAGTTTTTTCTCATCTACGTTGGGATTTCGTTTTTCAACGTCCACAGCATTTGCTTACAAGACATGCTAATCACCGCAGAGTTTTTTATTTTGAAGAACCTGTCTTCGGAATGACTGAAGTTCCTCGCCTTCATCTTCGTGAAACCTCAGAAAACGTACTCGTGGTCGTCCCTTATCTTCCATCGAATATTGAATCGTCTCAAGTTGAAGCCGCTATGATTGAACTCGTGGATGAGCTCGTTTATGAAGAAGAACTTATCGACTACTCAATCTGGTATTACACGCCTATGGCGCTTTCATTCTCAAGACACCTTGAACCAAGAGCTGTGATCTTTGACTGCATGGATGAGCTTTCCCTATTCAAAGGTGCTCCTCAATCCCTGATTGAAATGGAGGCAGAACTTTTAAAGAAAGCTGACGTTGTCTTCACAGGTGGCCACTCACTTTATGAAGCAAAAAAACACAGCCACCACAATATTCACCCATTCCCAAGTTCGATTGACTTCAATCACTTCTCACAAGGTAGACAAAAACTTGTAGAACCTGATGATCAAATCAATATCCCTCATCCTCGTATTGGCTTTTACGGGGTGATCGATGAAAGATTCAATGTAGATCTATTAAAAGAGATGGCCGAACTAAAACCAGACTTCCATTTCGTGATCGTAGGTCCAGTAGTGAAGATCGATGAGAATACACTTCCTCGTCGTTCAAACATTCACTATCTTGGGAAGAAAGATTATCAGGCCCTTCCACTTTATCTCGCTGGTTGGGATTGCGCGATGATGCCTTTTGCTCTGAATGATTCAACAAAGTATATCTCACCAACAAAAACGCCTGAGTTCCTGGCTTCAGGAAGACCAGTTGTTTCAACATCAATCCGTGATGTCGTTAATCCATACGGAAATAACAAGCTCGTTTACATTGCTGACGATGCAGAAACATTTGTTGCAAGTATTGAAATGGCGATGGCAGAAGCAAAAACTCCTGAATGGATGGATCGCGTAGATCACTATCTAAGAGATGATTCTTGGGATAATACATTCTCAAAAATGGCAGCTCTTGAAATGTCTCTCACTCGTCCGAAATCAGGCACAAGAATTCACAAACCAGCTTCCGACTCAGTTAGCGTGAGCGGAGTGATGTAGTGATGCCTTTGGAAATGTGGGGCGGTCTTGAATGTACCTTGAACCGGGTTGGGGATAGGTACATCAATCAGTGCGACAAAAGCGGCCACAATAAACGACTGTCTGACCTTAAACTGTTTCATGATCTTGGAATTAAGAAACTCAGATACCCATGTTTATGGGAACTGGTAGCACCTAAGGACCTTGATCACTGTGATTGGAGCTTCCTCGATGAAAGACTGGGTGAACTTAAACGCCTGGGTCAGGATTTCATTGCCGGTTTCCTCCATCATGGTAGCGGCCCTTTTTACACAAGTTTAATTGATCCGGATTTTCCGGAGAAATTCTCGACATACGCCAGACTCTTTATCCAAAGATATCCGTGGGTCAATGACTTCACTCCTATCAATGAGATTAATACAACGGCGCGATTCAGTGTCCTCTACGGACACTGGTACCCACATTTGCAGGATGAATCCCTCTACCTTCGCTCAATGATGCTTCAATGTAAGGCAACTGTTCTTGCGATGAGAGAGATCAGAAGAGTTAATCCTAAAGCAAAACTGATTCAAACTGATGACCTTGGAAAATGCCAGAGCACGGAAGAAGTGGCAGAGCAAAGAGAATTTGAAAATCACAGGCGATGGCTTGCCTGGGATCTTCTTTGCGGAAAAGTGACAAAGGATCATCCTCTATATAATCGTTTCCTAAAAAATAAGATTAGAGAAGAAGATCTTCAGTGGTTTGAGGAAAACGCCTGTCCTCCGGATGTGATTGGCATCAATCATTATCATTTGAGTAATCGTTACCTCGATCACAGAATGGAACATTTTCCGACATGGTCTCACGGTGGGAATGGAGAAGTCGCATACGCTGACGTTGGGGCCGTAGACACAGGTTTTGTGGATCCGGTTAATCCTGAAGTCATCATGCGTGAAGCTTGGGAAAGATACAATATTCCTATGGCGATCACTGAATGCCATACCATGGGTCACAGAGAGTCGCAGCTAAGATGGCTTAACCAAATGTGGAGAACATGCCAGAAACTCAGAGCCGAAGGTGTTGACGTAAAAGCTCTTACGGTCTGGAGCCTTCTTGGAACTTATGACTGGCATAACTTGTGTACAAACTGTGAGTTCTTTTATGAGCCCGGAGTTTTTGATTTAAGAAATCCTCAAAAGACTCCAAAACCTACAGCTCTCACCAAAATGGTAAAATCTCTGGCCACTCATGGCGAATATGATTTACCAATTTTAAAATCTGAAGGCGTTTGGAATACTGGTCGCAGGATTCTCTTTAGCGTTAAGCATGGCCAATTCAGTTCACTTAATCATAGTGAAGAAGTACGACCTGTGCTCATCATCGGAGGGACTGGGTCTCTTGGACAAGCTTTCGCCCGCATTTGCGGTGGAAGAAACATCCATTACAAATTCATTAATTCAATTGATATTTCTAGCAGAAATTCGATTGATGACGCCATTGAAAGTCATCATACGTGGGCTATCATCAACGCAGCTGGATTTGAAGAAGACAATTGTAATGCCGGAAAACTTGATGGAGCAGTTAATCTTGCACGAGCTTGTCGGTTTTCAGAGATTCGATTGATAAACTTTTCAAGCAATACTGATTGTGAGGAAGAAGTTTTATCAATCTATCCAGAATCATTGATGATCAGAACCAGCGCCCATTTCAGTCCCTGGGATGATTTCAATTTTGTTACTCAAACTTTAAGATCACTCGCAGATAACAGCGAGGTAATAGCTCCCAATGACATCTACATCTCTCCTACTTATGTTCCTGATCTGGTTAACGAATGCCTGAATCTACTGATTGACGAAGAAACAGGGATTTTCCAGATCACGAATATGGGAGAGGTGTCTTGGGAGCAATTTGCACTTTTGGCCGCAGAAGTGGCGAAAGAAAAAATTGCTATCAACACTGATTTGATTAAAGGAATGAGCGCTCACGAGATGACCTGGAGAGCGAAGAGACCAATTAAACCAACGTTAGTGAGTGAAAGGATTCAAGAGCTTCCAACCCTTAAAGACGCAATTGGCAGATACGTAAAAGACCTTCAGGTTCCTATCGAATTTAAACAGGAGATTTTGTAGATGAAACAGCATATTGGTATCGCAGGTGCAGGCTTTGCAGGTGCAGTTTTGGCCAGAGAACTTGTTGAAACAGGCAAATTCAGAGTCACAGTGTTCGATGAAAGAAACCATGTTGCAGGTAACTGTCACACTCAAAGAGATGAAGAAACCAAAGTCATGGTTCACCAATATGGCCCGCATATTTTTAATACCAGCCGTGAAGATGTCTGGGAGTACGTGAATAAATGGGGCAAGTTTGAACCATTTGTTAACAGAGTTAAAGCTCATACTGCAAAAGGTGTTTTCTCACTTCCTATTAACCTTCTCACGATCAATCAATTTTTTGGAAAGAAACTCACTCCTGCAGAAGCAAGAGATTTTGTCGGTAGCCTCGGGGATGATAGCATCAGAGAACCAAAAAGTTTTGAAGATCAGGCGATGAAATTTCTTGGAAAAGATTTTTACAAGAATTTTTTCTACGGCTACACAAAGAAACAATGGGGAGTTGAACCTTCGGAACTCCCGGCTTCAATTTTAAAACGTCTTCCAGTTCGTTTTAACTATGACGATAACTACTATAACCAAAAGTATCAGGGTATTCCTGTCAGCGGTTACACTGAAATCGTCAAACGTATTCTAGATCATCACGATATCGAAATTCGTTTAGGCCAAAAACTTGAGCCTGAAAGAAAAAGGGATTTTGACCACATCTTTTGGAGTGGGCCCATGGATGGGTTTTATAACTTCCAGCTTGGACGACTTGGTTACAGGACTCTGAAGTTTGAACGTTTTGTGGAAAATGGTGACTATCAGGGTAATCCGGTTATCAACTATTGCGAGGAAGAGGTTCCATTCACACGAGTGGCGGAACACAAGCATTTCACTCCATGGGAATCCCATGAGAAGACGGTTTGCTTTAAGGAATACTCAGCTCTTTGTGGAGAGAAAGATACTCCTTACTACCCTCTTCGTTTGAATAACGATAAAGAGCTTCTCGAGAAATACGTTCGCATGGCCGAGAAAGAAGACAAAGTGACATTCATTGGTCGCCTTGGAACTTATCGCTATCTTGATATGCATGTTGTGATTGGCGAATCCCTGGATCTTGCCAAGAAACTACTTGTAACAGACAAGGCTCAGTGGCCGAAATTTTCAGTTCATCCACTCGAGGTTTAAATGAGAGTTCTAGTCACCGGTGGTGCTGGTTATATAGGTAGTCATGCTGTTCGTGAGCTTATCAATTCAGGTCACAGTGTGACTGTTTTGGATAATTTATCAAACGGTCATGAGGAAGCCCTGGATCCTAGAGCAAACTTTATTCACGGTTCTACTGGTGACATGGATTTGTTACTACAAAGGCTTCATGCTCATCAGATTGAAGCTGTGATGCATTTTGCGGCCGACATTGAAGTTGGTGAGAGTGTCACGAATCCATATAAGTACTATAATAATAACTTTTCTCATGCCTTGAATCTTCTCCATGCCATGATGAAAGTTGGAATTAAGAAGTTCGTCTTTTCATCAACCGCAGCCGTTTACGGTAACCCGGAAAGAACTCCGATTGAAGAAACACAAAGACGCCAACCGATTAATCCTTACGGCAGAAGCAAAATGATGACTGAAATGGCGATTGAAGATTTCAGCCACGCTCATGGTTTAGCATACACGATCCTTCGTTACTTCAATGTCGCTGGAGCGAGTCCTGATGCATCGATAGGTGAAGACCATCAACCTGAAAGCCATCTCATTCCACGTATCCTTCAGGCAGCAAGAGACGGTGGCGAAGTGAAAATCTTCGGAACTGATTACGATACAGAGGATGGAACTTGTATCCGCGATTACGTTCATGTCGTCGACCTAGCAAGGGCCCATGTCCTCGCTCTTGAAAAAATGGAAGAAGGCAAAGGGAACATCTATAACGTTGGATCGGAAAATGGATTCTCCGTCCGCGAAGTGATAGCTGCCTGCGAAGAAGTGGTTGGGAGAAAACTTCAGGTCAAAGAAGAGCAAAGACGCCCAGGCGACCCAGCTATTCTCGTGGCAAGCTCAGCATGCATATGTCGTGAACTTGGCTGGAACCCGCTCTATCCAAAGATCCATACTATCGTTCAGCATGCATGGCACTGGCACTCGACTCATCCACACGGGTATAGAGGCTCGTTAGAAATTCAGGATGACGCCGTGTCATATCTTTCTTAAATAGTGGTCAAAGTCACCCCTCACTTTTAAAATTTACTGATTCAAAAAGTTAAGGGGTGACCATGGGTCTGATACTCAAACAATTATTCGCGTTCATAAAGTTACTCAACTCTGATACCGGAAACATTTCGCTTGCTGCTGGTATGACATGTGGATTTATTCTAGGAATGACTCCAACTCTGTCTCTTCATAGCCTGCTTGTGTTTTTGATCCTGTTTTTTTTCAGGATCCAGATCGGAGCAGCTCTTGTCACGGCCTTCTTCTTTAAATTCGTGGCGTTTCTTCTGGATCCAGCTTTCGATGCCGTCGGTTCAAAAGTTCTTGAGATGGAATCACTCGCTCCATTCTTTACTACACTCTATAACATGCCATTAATCCCTTACACACGATTCAATAATTCAATCGTCATGGGATCTGCAGTTGTAACAATCATTCTCTCACCAGTTGTTTATATCTTGAGTTCAATCTTCATCGTTAAATACCGCGAGATCGTTGTTGCACGTTTCAAGACGACCAAGATCTGGAAAGTCGTAGAAGGTACGAAGTTCTATCAGTGGTATTACAAATACGATCAATATAAGTGGAATTAATTTTATGACTGAAGAAACTAAGAAAAAAAATAAGAAGAAAGGTCCAATTCGCTACGAAGCCATCATCCCGGTTCTCGTATTATCTGCTCTGACTTACGTCTACTTTGCCTATTACTTTGATCATCACATGAAAAAACTGATTGAGTACGTAGGAACTGAAGCAAATGGTGCTGAAGTAAACGTCGATTCTGTAAGAACAAGTTTCCTGAGAGCTTCATTCGATCTTGATCGTCTCCAGGTGACGGATACAGAAAGACCTACTCACAACTCTCTTGAGATCGGGAACGTCCATTTCCAATATCTCTGGGACGCACTTTTACGTATGAAGTTCGTTGTGGAAGATGCGAGTATCAATGACATCAAACTCCTTTCTAAACGCTCAAGCCCTGGTCGAGTTCTTCCTCCGAAGCCTGCTTCGCCAAGTAAGATGGAAGCAATCCAGGCCCAAGTGATCAACCAAATCAAAAATAAATACGGAGCGAATGTTCTTGGCGACGCCATGACTCTTCTTGAAGGTGGCGATTACAAAGAACAAATCCAGACGATTCGTGAGACTTTAAAATCAGAAGCTCGTGTAAAAGCAATGATCACGGATGTAAATTCGAAAAAGGAATTCTGGGACGGTAAAGTTAAAGAGCTCTCAGACACATCAAAGCTTAAAGAAATTGAAACAACGATTGCTGAAGTTCGTTCAGATAAAAACTTCATCAACCAGGCAAAGGGCGTTCAAAAGCTTTCTGACCTCCTAAAAGACGTTAACAAGCAGTATAAAGAAATCGAAAAATCATCAAAACAATTACAGGCGGAAGTGAAGGCCGTTTCTAACTATCCAAAAGAAGTTCAGGAATTGGTGAAAGAAGATATCGCCTCTTTGAAAGACCGCTTTAAAGTTCCAAAAATCGATTTCAAAGAAATGGCGATGCATCTTTTTGCCGGGGAATTTGCTGAATACATCGCAAAAGCGAGAAAGTATCAGGCCCTTGCGAAACAATATATTCCAGAGAAAAAAGAAGAACAGGATGTTGTCGTTCCACGCAAACGTTCTGAAGGTAAAAACTACGACTTCCCTGTTACGACAGGTTACCCACTATTCTGGCTTAAACGTGCAGCCATCAATTCTAAAGGAACTGCTGATTCATATTCCGGCCAGGTTTCTGGAGAACTGACAAACGTTACGACATCGCCAAAACAAATCGGTAAACCTATCGTACTTGATATGCGCGGGGATTTCCCCGGTGTGCAAGTGATGGGTGTCAAAGCGGTTCTTACAGCAGACTTCACACGAGCAGTTGGAAAGCAGTCAGCCCTTATCCAGGTTAACTCATTTGCAGTTCCTCAAAAGATGTTTGTTAACGATGAGAAAATGAAGTTTGGGTTTCAGAATGCAACTGGATCTTCAACGATTTCGGCTTCACTTGAAGAGCAGAACGTAAAAATGAACTGGACGTCGGCCCTCACAAAACCAAAATTTGTAGTGGAATCGAAAACAAAACTCGCTCAGGAAATGCTATCAAATATCGTAAACAACATACCTGTAATTACGATTAACGGATCAGCGTCTGGCCAGTTCTCAAACCTCAACATGGCAATCTCTTCAAACCTTGGCGATGAACTTTCAACAGGGTTCTCGCGCGAACTTCAAGCGAAGGTTGATGAGGCACAAGCTAAGATCCAGTCTCTGGTTGATGAAAAAATCAATCAGCCCAAAGAGCAGCTCATGGCCGCGATCTCAGGCAATAACAAGAACCTTTCTTCACTTGGAAATCTTCAGGATGTTTACAAGAAGAATGAGGATCGAATTAAGGAAGAGATTGAGAAACTGAAAAAAGGCGGCACCGGAGGACTTAAAGAGCAAGGTAAGAAGCTTTTAAAAGGCTTTAAGCTCTAGGGTCCTACGCGTTTGAAAGCATAAATAAATTCATTCTTTTTCTGAATTTCATAAGTAAGAGCTCTTTTTCCAGGTGAAACCACCTGTAAAAGGAGCTTCTTCGTTTTACCCTCTTTATTCATCACTTCCTGCATGACAGTTGGATTCTGATTCAGATAAACATCCGGGTCTTTTATAATGCTGTCATGGACATCGGGCTGAACATTGATTCTCATGACGTCAC
>JACCDR012111160.1_pt1 | contig 13682 bp, 27 predicted proteins | sample 7446431 | NCBI WGS metagenome assembly JACCDR01 (sample SAMN15323443, study PRJNA562643) | freshwater metagenome | isolation source: river surface water | place: USA:Blue River Watershed | collected 2017-08-17
CGAAGCGACATGGAACACACGACGCGTCTACAAGCGCTGGAGCGGCGAGTCGATCAATTGGAATCTCGGAGGTGAGCATGTTTATCGACAACATCCGAAGCGCTTGGAAGATGCTGAGCGTGTGGGTCGGCACCTTTGCTGTGGCTTGGGGCGTGATGCCCGTGGAGCAGCAGAAAGCCATCCTCGACCTGATCAACCTGCCGCCTGAGCGCATGCCAGCCGCTCTTGGGATTCTGTTCATCGTTTCCCGCCTCATCAAGCAGGCCAACGTTTCCGGCCCGCCCAAGGCTCCGTAATGGCCCGGCAGATCACCGAGATAAACATCCACTGCGCCGCAGTTCGCGCAAACTGGATGGCCGGTCGATCCACGAAGGAAAAGATCGCGGAGATTCGCCGTTGGCACGTCGAGCAAAACGGCTGGGCTGACATCGGGTATCACTTCATCGTCGACCGCGACGGCACAGTCAACAGGGGTAGGCCGGTCGACAAGACCGGCGCATTCGAGCCCAAGGTCAACGCGCGTGGGATCGGGGTTTGCCTGATCGGCGGCTATGGGTCAAACGCGACGGACTCCTTTGGGCAGCACTACACCCCAGAGCAGGACGAATCCCTTCGGAAGCTGATCCGCATCCTCCAGCACCAATACCCGACGATCAAGGCCATCACCGGGCACAACGACTATTCGAGCAAGGCATGCCCAGGCTTCAAGGTCTCCCGCTGGCTGGCCGGTGCGGCCCCCGCCAGGACCTTTGCCGAGTCGGGTACCGCCCAAGGTGCAGGCGTTGCAACCGCAGCCGGTGGCGGGCTTGCAGTGGTCGAGGTCGCCCGCCTCGTCTCCGATGCAACGCCAGAGATCAAGACCGCGACCGCAGAGATCCAGGCCGCGAAGGTCGAGGTACAAGCCGCACCAATCGACCCGCTGCGCTGGATCCTTCTCGCCGCCATCGTCATCGGCGCGGCCTATGCGCTCTACCGGCGCTGGGTTGACTGGAAAGCCGGTCGTCAGTGATCCCCGCCGCGCTTCTCGCGCCCAAGGTCATCGGGCCCATCGTCATTGGCGTCGCCATCTTCGGCGCCGGTTGGATGGCCAAGGGCCAGATTGCAGCCGCATCGATCGCCAGGCTCGAAGCATCTCACGCGCAAGCCATCGGCGCCGCAGAGAAGAAAGCCCGCGAGGCCGTCGAATCTGCGCGCAAGCGAGAGGCCGACCTCGTAGACCAAACCCGGAGCATCGTCGATGAAGCCCGCCAGACCATCCAGACCCTTGAGCGCTCTATCGCTGCTTCTGACAGCGCTTCTCGTGGGCTGCAAGACGCTGCCCGTAGAACCGTCAACCGTTGCGCCCCAAATCCGAATCCCGCCGCTACCGGGGGAAGCCCTGGCGCCATCGTGCCCGGCGGCATGTCAGACGGAGATCGGCTCCTGTTCGTGCTTGGACAACTTGACGGCGCTGCGGGCGCGTATGCAACAGATTCTGGACGGGCAAGAGCAGCCCGCAACGCCTGCGAAGCCGCGTACAACGCAGCCATGAAAGCCGCCAACCAATGACCCGCCTACTCGTTCTCCTGGCCCTGGCCATGCCCGCCTATGCACAAGCACCAGCCCACGCCGAAATCGACTGCGGAACCCTTGAGGGTGCGGGCATCGTGCGCGTGATGGTTGACGGTCGCATCCTTCGGGTCGATGTGAACTGCGGCAAGCGCATCTAGCCGTGAACCATGACGCCCTGGCCGCGTTTGTGTTCGCAGTCTTCGGCATCGCAGGGGGCACCGTCTCGGTGCTGCTCGGCTGGCTTGTCTTCAGGGTCTTGCAGGCATCATTCGACCGGGGCGCAAACCGGGGCACTTTGACCGACTGAAGGCCGCTTTTCGCAGGTGGGTTCTTTTCCCTCCGGGCAGACTTTAGGCGAGTGCAAGACGGGGCAAGACCCGACCTAGTTGCCAACCCACCGCGCACGCGAATAGCGCAAGACCTGTCCCAGTCGTGACCGTGTTTGTCCCTACCCAGCCTCGCCGGGACCGGGGCACAAAATCCCGCTCTACCCCGGTCGAAAGCCAAACCGGGGAACAGCACAGAGGCGGGAGATGCTCACGGATTTGGATTGCAGGGCGGCAGTCTGCCCACCTGATCGCAAGCGGATACGGCTCACGGACGGAGGCGGGCTTTATCTAGAAGTCGCTCCGAATGGCAGTAAGCGATGGTTTTTTAAGTTCTACCCTGCGGGCAAAGAGTCCCGGATTGCACTCGGACGATACCCGGAGGTAACCCTTCGCGCGGCTCGCCTTGAGCGCGATGCGCAGCGACTGGCCTACAAAGCCGGGGCAGATCCATTGCAGGCCCGCAGGCTCAAGAAGATCGCCCTACGCTCTGCCGCGACCGGTACCTTCGAGGCCGTGGCCCGCGAATATCACGCGCTGAAGTCCCCCGGCTGGTCGGCCACCTATTCCGAGCGCTGGCTCAGGCAATTGGAGAAGGACACCTTCCCGTGGATCGGGAATCTTGAGCTTCGGGACATCACCGCCCCGATCCTGCTTGACGCGCTGCGAAGGGTGGAACGGAGGGGGGTCAACGAACTGGCCCACAGCATCCGGCAGGCATGCGGCCAAATCATGCGATACGGTGTCCAGACGGGGCGCTGTGACCGGAACCCAGCCACAGACCTATCCGGGGCACTGAAGCCGGTCAGAACGCGACACATGGGCGCGTTGCTCGATCCGGCTTCAGTCGGTCAGCTACTGCGGGACATTGAAGGATTCACGGGCCAGCCGACGACACGGGCGGCCCTCAAGCTATCGGCTCTGCTGTTCCAACGTCCGGGCAACATCAGGGCCATGGAATGGGCGCATGTGGACTTTGCCGGGGCCATGTGGACCATTCCATCGGCGGCGATGAAGCGGCAGCAGCACGAAAAAGAGAACGGCCGCCCGCACTTCGTGCCGCTGGCAACCCAGGCCCTCGACATCCTGCGCGAGGTCCAGACCTTGACCGGTGCAGGGCGCTACGTCTTCCCGGCGCTGCACACGCGGAATCGGTGCATGTCAGAGAACACCGTTCGGGCTGCACTCAGGCGCATGGGCTACGGTAACGAGGACATGACCGCGCACGGGTTCAGGGCAACGGCTCGCACCTTGATTGCCGAGCACCTGAACGGGGTTTCGCCTGATGTGGTCGAGGCCCAGCTTGCGCACGTCAAGTCCGGGCCGCTCGGGTCGGCCTATGACCGGGCGGACTTTATGATCCAGAGGCGGGTTTTGATGCAGAGATGGGCGGATTACTTGGATGGGCTGCGGATGGCCCGCTCATCCTGAGCTCTGCGGCGCACTGCTTGAAGCTCGATTCGGCGACGCCAAAAGCAAGCATGGCGAAGCCGTCAACAATCTCGGCGCACCGCTCTCGCTCCTTCGCTGCCTCTGCGGCTGCGTAGGCTTGCATTTGGTCGGATGTGAACAGGGGCTCTACGCCATCTCTGAACGGCAGATGCGTGTACGGCTCAGGCAGCGCTTCGGGTTGCTTGCTCATACCTTCACCCCTCTAGACGCATCAGCGCCTGACAAATGCTCACTCACGACCCTCGCAGGCCAGTACGGGCAGTTCGGCCCATCGTACTCGGGCTGCGGGAGGGTCTTCTCCTTCACCCTCCGATAGAGCGTGCTCCTCCCGATGCCGTAAAGCTGCATCATCAGCGGCACTCGGACTCTGGCGTGTGGGATGTTCAGAATCGCGGGGTCTTGCTTCATGTCCTCTATCCTTTCAATCCGCCTAACTCTGCGTCCGACCGGACCCGATGGCCCGGTCAACTTCGGTGTTAGCCGGCTTGCGCCTCTCGTTGCACCGTGCGCGCCAGCACCCAGGCCCACAACGACCCGCCGCACACCTTCGCCAGCAGTTGAAGCCCTGCGATCTGCGCCACCACTTCCAGCGGCTTCGGCGCGGGCGGCAGCAGCACGAATGCCAGCGCGGAGAAAACTGCCGTGTCCACCACTGCGCCCACCACGTTGCTGCCCAAGCTGCGCCGCAGCCAGGAACCCGACAGCCGGCTGAAGGCTTGCCAGTCCACCAGCGCAGCCAGCGTGAAGGCAGCAGCCGATGCAATGACGATGTGCTGAGCGCTTGGGTTCAGCGCATAGGTCAGCGCACCCGATGCACCGATCAGGGCCAGCATTTGCCACGCCTTCAGGCGCATGTGCAGCCAGTCGCGCAGCGCCAGGTCCAACCCGATCAGCAGAAAGGCATTGATCGGGCTCACCCACGGGCCGAAGTGGGCAATGCTCAGGTTCGCCACGGTCATGGCGGCGGCGTAGATCAGGATTGCAATGGTCAGCATAGAGCCTCTTGAATTGGCCGCTCTGTCCACAGAGTCGGCGGGTTGATGGAATCAATACGCTGCGCCATGCACTCGGCGCAGACGTGGCCGTCCTTGAAATTGCGGCCCACGTTGGTGCTGTCGGCACTTGCCAGCGGCCACGGCCCGGCAGCTTGCCCCAGCATGCGCAGCCCGTGCAGCCAGGGCACGCGCCCAAACTGTTGCACCAGCGCGTTAAAAGTTTCGTCCATGCGGCCAGCCCAAGCGGCAGACCCTACCTGCCAGAACTCACCGCTACTGCCAATGCACACGCGGGGCCAGTCGTTGCACAGGTCGAACAGGTATTCCAGCGGCAGGCCCAAGTGCCACACCGGGGCGCCGTATTCCTTGCGGTGCGGCCATGTCGCAACCATTGCGCGTTGCTGCTCAACGGTGCCGCCAATCTCATCAGGCACCACAGCCCAGTGCGGGTGCGCCAGGTGCGGCTCAATCCAGGCGTAGAAGCCGGGCATGTCAAAGGCAATGCCCCGCGTTTTCACACTGAAGGCCCCGTTGTCCAGCATCACGCTCTGCCCAATGCGCAGGCACGTCGCCAAGTCCTGCGGCGCTGCAAAGCTCACGCAGAACATGCGCCCGGCCATCCGCACAAGCTGTGCGCGTGGCGTGATCGGGGTGCCGTGGTAGTGCAGCAAGTCAAATCCTCACGCTTCGGAAAGAGCCGGCTAACACGCAAATCAAGCTGAGCCGTTACGGCCTTCGGCCTTCACGCCCAGCTTATTTGCAACGTTAGCCGGCTCGTGTTGCAGCCACCAGCCTTCGACGCCGTTGCCGTATGGGCTGTGGCCACGCCAGCAGCGGAACTCGTAAGGGCCAAACTTCACGCGTGTCGGCTTGCCGTCATCGCCACGCGACAGCACCTCGTAGCGGCACTGCGCGAAAAACGTCTCTCCGTTCCATTCGCCCATGTCATACGCCCAGTGCGGTCGATCCGGCTCGTCAATCAACTCGTACCACGGGCACGAGTAAGCCGTGGGCGGCGGACTCGGCAAAGGCTTCTTGCCAGCGCGCAGGCGCCAGAAAAGGCGGCTCTTGCAAATGTCGGCGCCGCCGGGCAGCCAGTCTCTCCCGTAGTGCTTGCGGGCAATGGCAATCCATGCGGCCATTGCGTGGCACAAAGCCTCATCGCGGCGCGTCAGGATGGGCGGCCCGTGGTGCGCTACGCCGTGCTCTTGTTCGTGGTCGGTGCTCATTCTTCTCCTTCGCGCCGGGAACAGCCGGCTAACTGGTCGCTCAAGCCGAAAACCAACGGCTGGCAACAGTGTCTCGTTACTCGGGCATTGGCGCGGCCGTTGTTTTCGGCTTAGCTCCAACGTTCTGCCGCTCCCAATCATTGGCGGCTCTCAGCTCAAGCTCAAGGCTAGCCAGCAGGTTCCAAGCCATCTGCGCCTTGTGCAAGCATCCGGTGTCGGGGTCGATCTGCTCACCACGGGCCAGAGCGAGCGTGTGGCGCCCGAAGGCTTCCATGTACCGCGCTTCGCCTTCCGGAACTTGTGTCCAACCGTTGGGCGTGTACTTCCTGGCGCCTTTCGTAGTCACGTCAGCCACTGCCGCCAGCGCGTGCGCGAATCCGCTGATGCACAGCCATGGAAGCACCTTGCCGGCGTCCAGTTTTGCGCCTGGCGCGTGCGGGTCTTTCCCGTGCGGGTCTTTCTCGGTCACTCTGTTTCTCCGTTTAAAGCTGCATAACTCTGCGCTCCAGACGGACCGCTACGCGCCGGTCATCTGGGTGTTCTGCCAGCAGTTCTGCCAGCGCCTCTTGGCAGTGCCTGTAGGCTGGCTGGTCGCCGTCGTCAATGGTGTCAATGTGCGCGATGCACTCAGTAATGGTGCGCTTCCGCTCTGCGGCCACTGCCTCTGACATCAAGCGCTCTGCTGCAGCGTAGACATACGGCTTGAGGTCTTCGTGGCCCGGCTTTATCTCAAACCCGGACGAGAGGAATATCCCCCGCACAGTGTCTCTCGGCAGTGGGCCTAACAAGCCGGTCGAAGCCGACAAATCGCTATCGCTCATTGCTGTTCACCTTTGTCGTTCCGCCGCCGCGTCACCCATACCACCCCCGCCAGCAGCAGCGGCCAGAATGCGCCGACAGCCACAGCAAATGGCACAGAAAGCGCCAGGTTCCGCGCGCCAGCGTGCGAGAAAACCGCGTGCATGTGTCCTGCCGCGTAGGCCGCTGCGAGTGCGTAGAGGATGATGGCGAGTGTTGGGTCAATCATGCCGAGGTCCTGTTTTAGTGGACGGCCTTGCGGCTGGTCTTCGTCGCCTTCTCCCGCACGCCAGCGGCAGCCATTGATTCACGAATCCCGGCTTCGAGTTCGGCTTGCTCGCGGGCTCCGTCATCGTCCTGAACACCTCCGGCGCCTTCACCATCCGCGCCCGCAGTGAACATGTCCGTAGCGTCGGGGTGGTCCTCCTTGAAGGCTTCTGTCGTGCCGTCGATCGGCTGATCCATAGGGATCAACGGAGCCTCAAGCGTGGCGATGACTTCCTCGCCTTCGAGCGCGCAGATCTGTCCCACCAGTTCCGGCGTCATCTGCTTGTTCGACGCAAGGCTGAAGCCGATCGTCGTGAACCCGCCGTCCTTCGCCTCGACCGTGAACTTCGAAAGTTCGCACGAGTAAAGCTGCAAGGCGCTCGAATCATCAATGCCATGCTCAATCGTCAGCGTGTAGCCGATGAACTCCATGTCGACCTTGATCGGCATCGCCACGGACGGCACGCGGAGATGCTTCTTGACCATCGGCATGCCTTCAAGCTCAAGCTGTTGTGCTACCTCGGGCGGCGTCCAGAACAGCATGTCGAGCAGGCCAGGCGCGAGCATGTCCAGGGCGGTGGATTCCATGGGCGCCCACTCGAAGCGAAGGCTGATGGCTTGGATCAGGTCCTGGCCGTGGTTCTCCTTGCGTGGGGTGACTTTCTTCAGGCCCAGGCGGGCCAATTGCGGGAGGTCGAAGGTTTTCATGTGCTGTGTCTTTCGTGGTTGTGGTGAATCAAGATGCGCGCTCTGCGGCGCTTCCAATGGTCCTGCCGTACTGGACCAACTCCGAGAACAGCGCCGATTGACTCGCGCCATTCCCAAGGATCTGAAGAGTCGCCATAGCCCCGGCGTAGAAGTCGCGGCGGCTCTGTGCCTGCGGTGTCGGGGCTGGGCGTGAAAGCGCTGCTTCTGCCGCGCGCTGGTCCCATGCTTCGGCCAGGGTTGTTGGGCGGGTCATGTGCGCACCTGTTCAAGCGCCTTGCGGGCGATGTTCACGCACTCAAGCGCCATGTCGTTCGGGCCCATGAATTGGGAAAGCGTCAGCCCGGCGATCTTCTCCAGGGCGCTATGCATCATCGGGGCGTGACGCTGCACGATCTGCAAAGCAATGGCTTCCTGCTCGCGCCCAAATGTCTCAGCGGCTGCGATTCGCTTGCGTTCCGCATCCGCCTCAGCCTGCTGGCGGCGAAGCTCCGCGCGCTCGGCATCAATCTTTGCCTGCTCGGCCGCTCTAGCCTCTGCCGCGATGCGGTCGGCTTCGGCGCGCTGCTCGGCCGCGATCCGGTCGGCCTCTTTGCGGGCCTCGGCGGCTTTGCGGTTCTCTTCCTCCTGGGCAGCGCGTGCGGCTTCTTGTTCCTTGGCGGCTTGCTCGGCGGCGATGCGCTCGCGCTCGGCCTGTTCCGCGCGCAGTCGGGCCAGTTCGGCGCGCTCGGCCTCGATGCGTGCGGCTTCTGCCTCACGGGTCACCGCAGCCGCGTGCATGTCGCGCAGGGCCTGCACCATTGCCGACTTGGCCGCCTGGGCCTGGGGCTCGAATTCTTGGTAGAACTCACCGATCACCACAGCTTCGGCCTTGGGGATCAGCGCCTCGATCTCGGCCGCAGATTGGTTCGCCACGAATGGCGCAACGGTCAGGCGCTTGATCCTTTCGAAAATGCCATCAACGCGGGCCTGTTCCGCCGCGCGCTTGGCTTCCTTCTCGGCCTCCTTGCGGGCTTCCTCGGCCTTGATCTGGTCGTCATAGTTCGACTCGCCTTCGAGCAGCTTCTGCTCGATCTGCGCGGCGAATGCGTCAATGCTTCGACCAAGGGCAAGGACTGGCGCCTTCGCAGCTTTGCGGGCCTTCTCGACCGCGATTCGAGGGTCGCGCCATGCCGCACGGCCAGCGATGGCCTGCTTCATGCCTGCCGGTGTGCGGACATCGCAGGCCAGGGCCTTCGGATGCGCGGCATCAATGGCGGCGATGCCAGCGGCAATCTTGTCAAACTGCGCAACCGCGCCGCTGACGTTGTTCAGTTGCTCACGAACTGCCGCGACGACTTCCTCGGCGCGCTCGATGGTTTCGGTTGTCATGCTGTTTCTTCCTCTCTGTGTTGCTCGGCATCGAACACGACGCCCCATTCGCCAGCCGCCTCGGCCTGGCACTTCTCCATGTACTCCCCGAACTCTTTCGAGTCGAGGTCTGATGTCCCGATTGCAAGAATCCGCTCACCGCTCGGCAAGATCGCCCATTTGGACTTCCCGCTTGCCGTCACCTCTGGCAAATGAGCACGCTTGAAATACTCGTGCAGCGTCTCCGCGCTGTACCGCTGGCCTTTGATGGTCAATTGCTGGACAACCGGATCAATGACCGCCTTCCACATGTAGCGATTTGCCCTTTGGCTTCTGGTCTCCACTCGCTGCGCAATCGTCACGAGCAGAGGCTTGCCAGCTTCAGCCGCAGGGCCTGCCGTGGCCTTGAGGACCGCGATCATCTCGGCCGCGTCTTGCGGGGTGCGCAGGACGAAGGAGCGGATCGGGTGGCTCGTGGTCATGCCTCAAGCCTCTTGAAGGACACGCACCACACCCACGGGTTGACGTCCCATGACCCGGCCCCGTTGATCTCTTCCCAAAGGGATCTATACCAGCCGGTCGGGTTGTATATGCAAGGCGGCGAACCAAGCTCGAATCCTTCCGCCTCCGCATCGGCCTCGCTGATGTCCTGCAAGCGCTCGACTCGGATGTCTGTGATCTCCAGCGTGATGCGGCTGGCCCATCGCGGCATGTGGATTGACGGGCGCCACTTCTTTGGGCCAACTGGCCCAGCGCCGTATTTGGCTCCGGCGAACGTCGCTTTGTAGGCAACACGGCGGCGCCAGAAATCGCGCAACGGGTGGCCTTCCTGAAGCAGCTCGTCGCAGTAGGCTCTAGGGCCTGGACCCTCGTTCTTATGCCAGTCGTCGTAGTCCTCGCCAGAGCATTCGGGGTCAAAGTATCCCCACGTCTCGCGGACCCAAAGCATGGAGCCGGGCTGGCCGTAGGGACAGCGCACTTCGCGGATGTCGTTGTCGTGCATCGAAAGCACGCCGTAACCATCGATCGCACCGGAACTGACAAAGACACCTGGGGCCTTGATCACCCGCCGCGTCTGCGTCTTGGTGCCCGCAAGAATGGCGCGGATCATGGGCGCGCTGAAGAGAATAGGCCGCTCTTTCACGCCATCACCTCCGCCAGGCGCCGCGCCAGCTTCTGCTCATACTGGCTTACCAGCTTCTCGAAGGCCACGAGATCCGCCTCCAATGCTTCGATGGCGTCGTCGTCGCGCTCGATCCTGCGAACGGTCATCTGCAAGCCCGCTGGCATGTCAGGCGCCCACGCGATCAGGTCGCACCACTTGCGGCCCGTGATCCAGAGGCAGCCATTGATCTGGTCGATGTAGGCGCTGATGTCGCCGTCTACGGCAGCGGTGAACAGGGTGTCGCTGCTCACCATAGTTTTGATTTCCACCATGCCGTCATCGCCGACAAGCCCATCGACAGAGCAGCCGTAGCGCCGGTCATCAGTGCACATGAACCCAGCCCCGTACACCAGATGTCCGGTCTCGGCTTCGTACTGCGCGCGGGCGAAAGGCTCCTGCTCTGAGCCGAAGCGCATGGCGGCCGTCTGGTACACGTCCGCAGGCTTCCCGCCGACTCGCTCGCGGGCCGTGTCCATGCAATACAGCAGCGCGGCCTTCGACAAGTCGCCGTTGCGCAGGCGCTCGCGGCACGTCTTGAACTTGCTGGCCGTGATCACCCCTCTCCTGGCAGCGAACCACGCATCTGTCCCTTGCGGGTCGGTGTAGACGATGGTCATTGCTGGCCCTCCGCTTTGGCGATGGCGGCGTCAACGGCTTGCAGCGCGGCTTCGTCGTGCTCTTCCCACCCGTTGCCATGCCCTGGAAAGAATTTAAAAGCAACGAGGGTGCTCTTCGCGCTTTTCAGCGCCTCCAGCATTTCAGGGGACGCCGCCATGAGTCGGGCGTTCGCGGCGGTCACCTTTCGATCAATCCCGCCCTGAAAACGCGGGTGCGGGTCACGCTGCGTTGCCGATCCGATCCGCTGGTAATAGTCGCTTGCCCCATCACCCACCGGCACGCCGCCGAGCGCCTTGATGCTCAGGCAATTCGCCCCGATGTCTTCGACCGCCCATGGTCCAGGCGTGTGCCCGCTCATGCTGCGGCCCCTTCCGTCTTGCCGTCGAGCGCGTCGATCCAGGGGTCTCCAGACGATTCCGGCACGACCGCCGCTGCCTGGGTATCAACCGGCGCAGCTTCGACCGTCCTGGCCGCGTCTGCCGCTTCCGTGCGGGCCTTGAGTGCGTCAACGTGGCCGCGCAGTGAGCCGCGCTCGGCGGGTGTGAGTGCCTTCCAGAACGCTCCGAAGGCTTCGCGGCCATTGTCGGCTGCTTCCTCGGCGTCCTCGACCAAATCGGAATTGGGTTCAACCGGCGCAGACTTCGGAACGACAACAGCCGCTGGCGATGTGCTGAAGTCCTGATGATCCATAACCTCTTCGGCGATCTGGATGCCCTTCAGCACATCGGCGAACACGTCACGCAGGGCAAAAGCTCGAGCCCGCATCTGGCGCATGCGCTTCGGGTACTGGGTCCACGGCCCTTGCTTGCCCAGCAGACCAGCCGCTTTCGCGTCGTCCATGCTGAACGTCCGAACCTGCTCGGCCTCGCCGCGCCGCTTGACCGCACAGATCGCGGCCTTGCCGTCATCCGTCTCGGTCACGTACTCGCAGACCGAAGACCCGCGCACCAGAGCGATGACCGCATCGCCCCACAGGCACGGGCGACCGTTGATGACCGCGATGTTCTGGAGAGACTGCATCGGCTTGAGACCGATCTCCATCCCCCACTGCATGGCGACCATGACATTTCCAGGCTTGCCGCGAAAGTCCTTCGGCACGAGCTCAGAGTCGGCCAGCATTTCGGCAAGGCGAAAAGCCTCCTCCATGTTGCTGGGCTGCATGGTGAAGCCCACAGGGCGGGCCTCATGTTTCGTGACTGCATTCATTCGCTTCAACTCCTCAAGCCAGCGCAATGGCCAGCGCAATAGATACAACCGCCACCACCGCACACACCAGCAGGCGCAGCGCGCCAGGCGTGAAGATGGGGCCCTTCTCGTGGTCACGCGCGTCCTCGAAAGACATCTCCGGGATCAGCGTGTCCAGCGCAGAGTCGCGGCCCTGACGTTTTGCTCGGGCTTCTTCGTGCATGCGCATTGCGTCGGTCATGACCGAACCCCTTCCAAGATCCCGGCCACGATCTGCCAGGCCAGCCAGAAAATCAGCATCATGGCCAGCGCTCCGACGATCACGCGCTTCACGAGGCCGTGGCCTCCCGCGCATGTCGTCGGAGTCCTGCACTCCTCCCGGCCCTGTTTGCAAAGCCCATGGCACTCGGGCAAATAGCCCCGGTTGCCGTTCTCGTCTTCGATGTAGACGCGTCGCATAGAGTCACCCCCAGAAGATCCCGGCCAAGGCAAGGCCGATGACGATTGCGAGACCAACATCGGCGGCGCGCTCAAGCAGACCCCGATGCGTGTGACTCGTGAAAATCATCCGGTCGATCCGGTTGAAGAAGCTTGGTCTCATGCTGCCGCCCGTTCCGTTTGGCCGTAGTGCTCACGCACCATGTCATCCGCATCGCACCAGCCCTCGCGGGTCAGGACAGAAGCCTCGCCGTGCAGGCCCATGCCGCGCAGCCGATACCGCGCGCCCGCCTCGTACTCCTGCGCGTCCCACATCGTGCGAAAGCGCTTGGTCGTCTTGCCGACATTCGGCGCGTACTTGACGTCACCCGTGCTGCTGTCGCGCACTGGCAGCGGCCAGGGCAGTTCGTGGAGTTCGAGGCTCACAGACGCCTCCCCGTGATCGCACCAATGAAGCCCATGAACGACTTGACGTTCTCCGCCCCGCCGATGTCGAGCATCCGGTCCTTGTAGATCGTTGAATCACGTTCCTGCTGGCGACGCTTTGCCTCCAGGCCGCGCAGACCGCGAGCCAAGATCCAACCCTCGACCGCGCCGACCGTCCCGAACGCCTTCACCGGGCACTGACCGCAGACCCAGCCGGTCACGATTGCCAAGTCGCTGTGAGGCTCTTCCGGCAGATGGCCAGACAGGTTGAAGGCGTTGTACAGATTGCCATCCAACACCGCCTGAATGAAGGATCCAGGACGCTCGCCGCGCTCGATGTACGCGCGCATTTCCTCGCGGTACTTGGCAGGCAGGGTGTCGTACTGCACTTCAGATGCTTCGATTTCGCGGTTCACAGTGAGAACTCCAATGAAAGGTGAAGAGCATCCGAAGCGCTCGGCTTCGACGGATGCTTCGGGATGTAGGAAAGGCGCACCGCGCCAGCTTTGACAGACGGAACCAGCAGCGGGGAAGGCTTGCCGTACCCAACGACGCCCCCGATCAGTAGTCCAGCCGAAACACCGAGAACCTTCGGGCTCTCGAACTGCTTGCCCGCGAACGCAGCCGCGTCCCCGTGGCTGTTGCTGTAGACCCCTGCGGTCAGCCCTTGCGGGCTCACTGCGTAGACGCCCGGGGTGAAGGGCTCATAGCCGCCATTCGTGTGAGCGCTGGCCAGCATCAAACCGACCGACTGCACGGCGCAAACGATGATCGAGCAGAGCATCATTCGGCCCCCACAAGCATGTCCAGCTTTGCCGACACAGCCGCATTGATCTCGCCCGCAAGCTGCTTCTCGACCCGCTCGGCAAGCGCGTAGCGGCAGCGGCCAGAGGTCTTGTCATCGCCGAAGAACAATCCATACAGCAGCGCGCCAGCCGGGGCCTTCGGGTTGAACTCGCCGTCAGCGTCGCGGACATCCGCCAGGCTGAAAGCGTCCCAGGTCCGGGGCTGGCCAATGCCGCCGCGCGGGTTCTTGCCGGTGAATGCGCCAAGCTCTGCGAGAGCGCTTTCGATGTTCGCGGGGTTGCCCAGCACTGAGGCCGCGCAATCCATCTCGATCAACTCCAGGGCTTCTGAGTCTTCGTTTCTGTTGGTCCGGTTGTTCACTTGAGGCTCC
>JACCDR011746301.1_pt1 | contig 13680 bp, 12 predicted proteins | sample 7446431 | NCBI WGS metagenome assembly JACCDR01 (sample SAMN15323443, study PRJNA562643) | freshwater metagenome | isolation source: river surface water | place: USA:Blue River Watershed | collected 2017-08-17
ATATCGCTAATGCTGTCCCCGATGCTTTCATGAGCGAACCTCTTTGACCCAACGTTTCAACTATTACACCATAGCTTGTTTTTATGACTTCTTACTGTTTTACAACAAGAAAGTTTTTCGCGAGATGTTATGTGTCAATTTGTTATACAGAGAAGGATAAAAACTGTCTACCTTCTGGGGCACTAAAGTGATAGGTCGAGGCACATTTGCTGTTATTTGGTGAAATAACAAACATTTATCAATAGCTTAGATTGTATATATCCCCAAAAGTGAATACAGCGACAACCTAGAGCGACATCCTTCATGTTCGAGAGAACAGAAATGGTGCTAATAATGGTATTGGGGCGGGTAGCGATTAAAGCCGCAGCATAAAGACGTCGTCTTATCATAGAGACTTACGCCCATGCCACCATAAGCTTTGCCCTTATCCGCAGTAAGGCTAGAGCGCTATTGCGTATGATGTCGCGGCAAATGAAATGAATTCTTTGCAACCAATAAAGCTGCCGCTGAAGTCAGTCAGCGGCAGCCATTCTCAAACCAGCTAGATGAATTAACCTTTGGGCTGTTCTAACAGCCACAGCATGAAAGCATATTCTTCTGCCGTTTCCTGTAAGCGGGCAAAACGACCTGACTTACCGCCATGCCCAGCTTCCATATTAATACGGAATAACAATGGGTTTTGGTCGGTTTTATGCGTCCGCAGTTTAGCAACCCATTTTGCCGGCTCAAAGTATTGCACTTGTGAATCATGCAAACCTGTGGTCACTAATGTGGCTGGGTAGGCTTGTTTTTTCACTTGATCATAAGGGGAATACGACAGCATGTAGTCATAGTATGCTTTTTGTTTCGGGTTACCCCATTCATCAAACTCATTGGTGGTCAGAGGGATAGACTCATCCAGCATGGTCGTCACCACATCAACGAATGGCACATGCGCGGCAATACCCCGGTATTTTTCTGGCGCCATATTCATGATCGCGCCCATCAACAAACCGCCAGCGCTACCACCCACCGCAAATACTTTATCTTTATGCACCCATTTTTGCTGTACTAAGGTATCAGTGACATCGATAAAGTCGGTAAAGGTATTAATTTTTTTCAATAACTTACCGTCTTCATACCACTGCCGTCCCATTTCTTGGCCACCGCGAATATGCGCAATCGCGTAGACAAAACCACGATCGACCAACGACAGTGCCGTGCTGCGGAAGCTTGGATCCATCGACGAACCATAAGAACCGTAGGCATATTGATAAAGCGGCGCTGTACCATCTTTCTTCAGGCCTTTTTTATACAACAAACTCACCGGAACTTTGGTGCCATCGCGCGCTTCAGCCCATACCCGTGCAGTTTCGTAGTTGTTCTTGTCAAAACCACCCAAGATTTCTTGTTGTTTTAATAAACGTTTTTCGCCGGTTTTCATGTTCACTTCAAAGGTCGACATCGGCGTAGTTAACGAGGTATAGCTATAACGCAGCCAGTGCGTATCTTGCTCTGGGTTTTCGCCAATATTCGCCACATAGGTCGGCTCATCCGAGGCGATATACTGCGCTTTACTAAAGTCTTGCCACGGTAAAATACGGATCCGGCTTAAACCATCGCTGCGCTCATTCACCGCCAGATAATCTTTAAATGGCTGGATCCCCTCAATCAAGATCGCCGGGTCGTGTTTTAACAGCTCCTGCCAGCGATTCCGATCGCCAATATCTGCATCTGCGACTGTCATAACACGATTATTTTTCGCATTCCAATCGGTCACAATAAGCCAACGGCCCTGGTGATGGCTCGCACTGTATTTAAAGTCGCGTTGCCGCGGTGCTAACACTTTTAATTCACCCGTTGGTTTTTTCGCATCCAGTACCCGCACTTCGTCGGACACTGTACTGCTGAGGTAAATCACCACGTGGCTTTTATCTTCCGTATTACCGACACCCATATAAAAACTGTTGTCAGTTTCTTTATAAATGACGCTAGCGGCACTTGGCTGCGCACCCAACTGATGGCGTTTAACGGTATTACCTAATAATGTCTGTGGGTCTTTTTCAATGAAAAACAGATGCTTGCTATCAGCAGACCACGCCAGCGAGGCCTCAACACCTTTAATTTGATCCGGTAGATCTTTGCCGGTGCGTAAATCGCGAATTTTGATGGTATTGCTGCGACGGCCATTTAAGTCTTCGGTATAGGCCACTAATTGCTGATCCGGGCTCACCTCAAAATTGGTGATACTGTAGAAATCTTTGCCTTTCGCCATTTCATTGACGTTTAGCATAATTTGCTCTGGGCCACCGGCTTTGGGTTTACGCGCATAAATCGGATACTGTTGACCCGTTTCAAACCGAGTGTAATAAGAATAATCGCCCCGAGTTACCGGTAAACTGCTGTCGTCTTGTTTAATGCGGCCAATAATCTCGTCGGTTAATTGCTTTTTCAGGCTGTCAAATTGCGCAGAATACTGCTGGTAATAGGCATTTTCCGCATTAAGATACGCCAGCATTTGTGGATCTTGTCGCTTATCATCACGCAGCCAATAGTAAGGATCTTGCCGATCGCCATGTGGCGACTTCACCACATAGGGTTTTTGCGCGGCCACCGGTGGCGTTACCGGTGCAGCTGCATAACTTTGGCTGGCACAAAACAGGGCTACACTGCTGCACAGCAAGGATATCTTTGCTTTTACAGACAGCGTTTTTGCAGAAGGTGTTGTTACAGAGAATTTTTTCACGAGGTGTCGGCTCCACACGAAGGCTAAGGAAATTGTCGACAAACAGCAGGACAATGAGGGTATTCGAGAAATTAACATAAATTTATCGTAAAACAAACCCACTGCGATAAACCAACAAAAATTCACTGCTGGGTGGTTTTCCATAAGGTTCACTATTCACAAATAGCCATTTGTGGTCTTAACTAAAACGCACTGCCCATGGCGTTTTGAGAGAGAGAAAGCATGACACTGATGACCGTTGCTGAAGTCGCCGCATTTTTAGGCATTCAGGATATTCGCGTTGAACGATTAGCGCGGGAAAACTTATTGGTTCCAGCCGGCAAAGACGACCAAGGCAAGCCGATGTTTGCCGAGGATGATGTGAAGCGTTACAAAGTGTTGGCCGAGCGACTTGGCGGCATTTAACCCACATCGGTAATATGGTTTTGATGCCTTATGGCGGTTGATGACACGTCCAAACCTCAGGTTTGGACGTTGCATTTATATTAAGCTTCATCCGTCAATCATGTTGAGGTGCAAGCTTAGACGACGGTCCAATCTGATTTTCTATGGTCGTAGCGCGAGATAATGGTCCAGCCGCTGTTGGCTTATTGGCAATTGTGCACTTTGCATCACCTGACACCACAACCAACAAAAGCCAGCATAAATGATCTTGGCCAATGCCAACCGCTCGGCCAAGGCTAAACTTTTCGGCCGTATCGTCAAATACATCGCTAACAACTGTTGCTGTTGGCCTGCATCTAGCTGCCATTCCACACAAAGCGCGGCGAGATCCAAGCTGCTATCGGCTTGCTGACAATATTCAAAATCAATCAGCCATAAACGCTGCTGTTGCAGCAAAATATTTCCGCTATGCACGTCCAAGTGGCACAGTACGGCATCACTGGGCAAGGCAGCAAAGGCATGACAAACCTGCATCAAGGCCGCAAAACGCTGCTCATCGGCGGCACGCCAATGGCTGGTATCGCTGGCAGTATTCAAAGCGTTCGATGCCACAACCGACGTCAACCGCGACGGGCTTGCCAGCCCTGAGGTGCTGGATTTGAACAGCGGTGTCAGCGCTGGATTGCTGTATGCGTCATGCTGCCTTCGCTTAGCTTGCGCGGAGCCCTCCACAGTGGCAGGCGAGAGCGACTGTGCTATCGCTTGCTGGCGCAAGTGATATAAATAAAGCTGAGGATCTAACCACGGCGTTTGTACATCCAGTTGATGCAAACGAGCAAGATGGCTGATTAATTGCGGCAAATGTGCCTGGTGCGCCGGCCAGCGCCATGGCACAGCATCGTGGATAAATTCAGAAATCAGCACGCGCTGATGGTTATTCAGACACAGCGGTGCTGGGGCTAAACCGGCCGCGGCGGCCGCATGTTGGCAGCGTAGCTCTTGTTGCCGACACACTCCCGCCACGGCTGGGGCATAATGACGCAGGACAAAATGGCCTCGATCGGTATGGATCAAGAAGTTATCGTTGGTACTACTGGCATCAAGCGCCGCTAAATGGAGCGGTTGATGGTCAGCAAAAAACTCTAAGCGCTGGCAAAAATGCCAGATTGATGCCGCTGTTGAGCAAAGCTGCGTCGCCATGTTAAATACCCCATAGTGGCCATCGCGGTATAAATCACAAACAGTAACGCAAAGAAATACAGGCCACTGCTGACATAGACATACACCGAAACCGCATCAATCACAACCCAATACAGCCAATTCGACACTACTTTGCGGGCAGTTAAAAAGGTACTAACAATGGCAAAACATGTCAGCTGTGCGCCCAACCATGGAAAATCCGCCTGCCAAATGGTTGCCATCAAATAGCCTAGCAACACCCCTGCTGCCGCCGTCACCACAATCAATGACAAATGTTGCTGCCACGACCACTCTTGCATCTGGGCGCTGCCACTTGCCGGCATCGGAGAGGACGCCAGATCCGAGGTAGCGCTTTGGCGAATCGTCCTTTGCTGCGCCAGTTGTCGCCAATGCCACCAGCCATAGATGGCCATGCCGGCATAATACAACTGCAAAATAGCATCGTTAAATAACCGCGCATCCAGCATCACGTGCATGGTTAGCACACTACTTAACAGGGCGGCTGGCCAGCACCACAAACTGTGCCGGATCGCCAAGGCGGTATAACACAGCGCCAGCAAGGTCGCCATCAGCTCAATGGCGCTTTGCTGGTTAAACCCCGATATGATAGCGCCAAGCCAGCTGGGCAGCTCGCTCATGGCTGTAAATCGCCGTGGATAAACTTACACACAAAGATCACTTTGCCGTAACGTTCAAACGACCAGCGAAAACTATGCTGCAAAGCGGCCATCACCACATCGTAATCGCCAAACAATTGCGTACTCATGGTATTGGTGATTACCCGCAACCCAGGCTGCTGATTTAACTCAGCAATAAAACCTTTGATAGGTTCGATGTAATCGCTTGTCAGCGGGTATTTACTGATCTCAACCGATAATTTCATGCCCCACCTCGCTGTTAAAATTCGTAACGCACCGTGAGCCCCACACGACGTGGTTCACCCAATTGCTGCCATTCTTGCCGTGACCAGCCATCACGCGGATCGTTGGCAAAGAAGAAACCACGCACACCATAATCACGGTTGAGTGCGTTACGCGCCCACAGGCTAAGATTGACCTGCTCCCACTGGTACTGCCAGCGCATATTCAGCAAATCAACATCTTGTGCTTGGAAGAAGTGGCTATCGGAGTAGTAATACCCCGCTTTGTATTGCCAGTTCATATCCAGCGCCGCTCGCTCGGTCATTTGCCATGACCAACCCAAACTAGTTTGGCGCCGTGGTGCATGCGCTTGAGCGCGCCCTTCCATCGACACTAACTGTTTATTGATTAACGCACTATAACCGCGTATTTCGCTATCAAGTAACGCTAAGCTCCATTGTAGGCGGAAATTGTCGGTGGCTTGCCAACTGGCTTCCCACTCCACGCCTTGGTTCGCACCTTGGCTCGCATTGCTGATATAACCGGCAAAACGGGTACCTTGGTTGATCCAACCATTTACCTGCATATCGTGCCGCAGCATACTAAAGAGCGCGATCCGGCTCACCAAGCGCTGGGACCATGCGGTCTGTTTGATACCAATTTCGCGGTTTAATAAGGTCTCAGCCCCAAACGTCGATTGACGACGCAGAAAATCCCAGTACTGGTTAAACCGTGCATCAGCAAGCTTTAACAACGCCTCACCATTGACGCCACCAGCTTTGTAACCGCGCGACACCAATGCATAGAGCTGGGTATCCTGATCCAAACTATAATTGAGCGCCACTTTCCCGCCGAGCATCCAATCATCACCATCCACGCTGGCCTTGGCATTATCCGCATAATCATCGCTGTAGCGCTCCGCGCGCAGGCCAGTGGTCAGTTGCCAATCATTGGCCAGTTGCCATTGATATTCGCCAAACAGGGCAAATTGCTGACGATCGAATTGGCTTTGGAACAGGGACGTACTGGCTTCAAAATTGTCGGTATAAAAACGGTCTAAATCGGTTTGTTGTACCGCTACATAAACCCCAGCCACCCAGTGGTGCTGAGCATCCGCCTTGCTTTGGAAACGCTGCTCCACACTAACATTTTGCCGATCGCGCACATAGCGGTCGAAGGTTGAATACGCCTCGGGATGAATAGCTTTGAACGACCAATCTTCATCGTAGTTATAGTCGGTGTCTGCCAGCAGCGCGGTGATTAAAGTGGTACTATCCATCAGCGCTAAGCCACGGTAATCCGCTTTCACGCTAAAGGCGTTGATTTGCTGCCGATCTTGCCCTGGCTGATCAGACAGTGTGGTGCGATTGTTGTTTAAGGAAAACGCATCGTAGCCGTTATCGACATGATGATGGTTCCACACGGTGTCGATGGTTAAATCGGCGCTGGCCAGATAGCGCACTTTGCCGTGCAGGTGCTTTTCATCGATATTATTGGTATCGTCGCGCTGCAAAAAAGTATTGCGGATAAACCCATCCGAACGTTGCCAATCCAAGGCCAACCGCGCCGCGACTTGCTCTGAAAATACCGCATTGTGCGTGGCTTGCAGCTGCTGGCTATTGTAATTGGCCACGGTGGCGCTCAGCGTCGTGGCACTGCGATCAAACCATGGATCTTGGCTGCTGGCGTAGAGGGTTCCTGCCATCGCGGCCGCGCCAAAACGTGACGACTCAGGACCGCGGAAAACCTCAATTTGCGCCAGATCCGTCAGGCCACTAAGGCCCACCGAGCTATAGTCGATGCCATCAACAATCACCCCTACCGATGGATTGATGGTATCGACAAACTCGCTACGCTCACCAATACCGCGCATTTGCAGAAAGCGGCCACGTGACGCACCGGCGGCAAAATTGACATTCCCCATGCCTTGTAAAATATCTTCTAAATGCTGCGCGGATTGCCGTTGCCACTGCGCCTCATCCACCACCACTAAGCTGCCGGCCACTTTTTGTAGCGATTGCTGCCGATAGGTACCGCGGACTTCGATGCGCTCGACCTCAGCCTCTGTCGCACCAGTGCCAGCAGCAGCGCCAACCACCGTGGTTTGGCTCTGCGCCATCACCGGTAACGCCGTGGCGCTGATACCAGCGGCACAAAGCGCAACCGCCAGCGCCGATACCTTAAACGATGAATGCACAGCGCTAGCTGCCTGAGATGACGTGTAAGATGCCGATGAAACAGCTAACGTCGCTTGAGAAGAAGAAAACAACGACCGCATAGAACAACTCCGTTTCCAGTTAAACGGATCGCGCACGTCGGCAGAATTGGCTGGAAGATTAGCGGGTGAGTTAGCATTAAATCACTGCACTCGCGCTGCAAGAAAAGCCCATCCCTACGCCGGTACGATCCGGATCAGGTTCATAGGGTTTGCCGATGGCATCTCAGCAACGTGACTACACGCCGCACCCCTTGGTTTGGCGCGCAGTGTAACTACTTTTGTGTGGTTTGCAAAGCGTAGCCAAAGCACTCGTGATGTTGTTCATCGCAGGTGAGTGCCTGATCGGCATGATGTATGTCTCATAGCAACATCATCATCCGCGCGCCGTGCATCACCGCAATATGGGGGCACGCCGCCTCAGGCCATTCAGGTCATGCATCGAGCGGCGCGTTACGCCAGATGCAAATACCAACGCGCCAGGGAGAAATAAATCACCACCCCCGCCACATCCGCGATGGAGGTGATCAGCGGGCCACTGGCGGTGGCGGGATCCAGCCGAAATCGACTGAGTAAAAATGGCAGTGATAAACCGATTAAACTCCCGATTAACACCACCAAAAACATGGTGAGGGTAACGACCACGGCAATACTTTCGCCGCCACGCCACAGGCCCAAACCACTGACGGCCAACGCCATCGTGACGCCGAGTAAACTGGCAACCACCAGCTCTTTGCCCAGCATTCGGCCCCAATCGCGTAGTTTGACATCCCCAGTGGCCAACGCCCGCACCATGAGCGTACCGGCCTGAGCACCGGCATTACCGCTGCTGGCTATTAATAATGGTAAGAAAAACAATAAGGTTAACGAGCTGGCGATGGTTTGCTCAAACATCGCCATTCCCGCGCCAGAGAAGATATTGCCAAACACCAAAATCACCAACCAACCGACGCGTTTTTGGTACAAAAGGCCAATAGCAGCATCTTTTACGCTGCCATCTAACTTACCGATGGTGGCGGTTTTATGAAAATCTTCCGTCGCCGCCGCCGCCGCTACGTCCATCGCATCATCGTGCGTCACTATGCCCACCAGCTGATGCTGCGCATTGACGATCGGCAGTGCTATCAAATCGTAACGCGCAATTAAATCCGCCACCGCCTCCTGCGGAGTATCAACGCTGGCCGATATCGGTGCAGTGGTCATCAGTTCATCCACCCGCAGGGATGCTGGTGCGAGGATCAACTCACGTAGTGATAGCGCACCAATCAACCGACGCTGTTCATCAATCACGTAAGAAAAATAAATGGTTTCTTTGTCAGGGGCTTCACGGCGCAGTACATCAATGGCTTCGCGTACCGTTAATGCTGGAGAGAGTGCTGCATAATCCGACGTCATCACCGAACCGGCGGTACCTTCTTGATACGACGCCAAACGTAATAAATCTTCCCGCTCCGCTTGCGCTAACGCAGGTAACAGCATTTCGCGCTGCGATTCGGTTAACCGATTAAACAAATCGGCCCGTTCGTCCGCCGACATTTGTCGGATCAAGGGCGCAAGTTGCCGGCGACTGACACTGATGGCCAATCGCACTTGCACTTCTGCGGGCAAATAACCAAAAATTTCGGCTTGTGCGCTTTTGGGTAACACGCTGAGCAATTGCCACAAATGCTGCGGCGCAAATTCGGCCATGGCGGCGGCACAGTCGGCCGGATGTACGTCTTCTAAACTTTGCCGCAGCGGGTATAACTGATTGGTTTCCAAAGCACTGCGCAGCAATTGAATTAAATTATTCGGCTCCATGGCACCCGCCCCCCATATCAACAACTGCGACTCACCTCTGGCGGTGTTCATACCACGATGTCACAAGCACGACGCCAGCCCAGTACTAAGCATGCAAATTGTAACGGATCCCTGCCACAAAGGCAGCTGATTCTTTGCCGACCTAGGCCAATGTGTGGGGCGGGATATCGATTTTTTATTGCATTACGCGCTACGGTCACTCTAAGCTAAGGTATTGACCTATAGCAGAATTGGTGTGATTGGATGAAAGCGATGCAGGTGCTGCTCGGAATGATGCTGTACAGTGGTGCAACCCTCGCATCCCCCTATGACAACACGGGCGCCGAGATATTGCCCCCCCCCGATCCGGCGATAGCGCCAGCTGGGCAGACGGACACGACGGCAGCTTGTGCGGCCGCAAGCACTGCATTAGCAGACAGCCAATCCGCCAGTTCAAGCCAGGCCGCTCCGGCAACAACCCGCTATCAGGTGCGAAGCATCCGCTTTGAACGCAACGATATTTTTGACCTCAATGCGCCCGACAGTTTTTGGCTGCACCGTATTGCCAACCAATACCATGTGGTCACCACCGAGCGCACCTTGCAAGAAGATTTACTGTTTAGCGTAGGAGAGCATGTCACCCCAGCCTTATTGGCAGAAACTGAACGTCTATTACGCCAACGCCGCTACCTACGCCACGCCGAAATCCATATCGTCCAACACTGTGGCGATCAAATCGATATTGTGGTCAAAACGTGGGATAACTGGTCGCTGCTGCCACGTATTAATCTGGGGCATGAAGGTGGGGCCACCAAAAGCAATTTGGGGTTTGTGGAAGACAACCTGCTCGGTACGGGCAACTTGGTGCAGCTGGAATACTTCAATGATAGTGAACGGCAAGGCTATCGCAGCCGGTTTGAATCGCCGAATATTTTTGGTAGTCATTGGAATGCGGGCGTGGCGTACGCCGACAACTCCGACGGCGAAAACTATTTTGTCACCGCCAATAAGCCGTTCGAAAAAATCGACAGCACTTGGGCTGTTGGCACTTTACTGGCCAAAGACAGCAAAGAATTAACCGAATATGCGCTGGGCGATGAAATTAACCGCTATCAAAGCAAGCAAAGCATGGCGGAAGTGGAAGTGGCGTGGCGCTGGGACAGCGCGGCGACGTGGGCACAGCGGATCCATCTTGGGGTGACGCTCAATGATGAGCACTTTGAGACGCTGGACACTACCACGCTTGGCTTGCCGGCGCGTCGAGATCTTTCCAATCTATGGCTGCAGTGGAGTTTCTTGCAGGCGGATTATCAAAAATTCACCAACTTCTTTTTATTTAATCGTACCGAAGATATCAACTTGGGCTGGCAACTTAGCGCGCGGCTTGGCAAGGTGCTGCCCGCGCTTGGTGCCTACCAGCAAGGCTGGTTACAACACCTTCAAGCCGATAAAGTCTGGCCAGTGACGGATCATAGTTGGCTGGTGATGCAGCTGAGCTGGTCTGGTTTGCAACTGGACAATGTCCCGCAGGACAACCCACAGCTAGCCGCTAACTTGCTACCATCTGGCCAATTTTTTGCACCCGCCCCACCGATGGCAGAACACAGAGCACCGCTACGCCAGCAGTTATGGCACAGCCATCTGTATTACATTCATAAATTTAACGAACGGCATATTCTACTCACGCAGGTACAGCTGAATCGTGGGCGTCAGTTGTTTCGTGATCAATTGTTTAGCCTCGGCGGCGACGATGGTATGCGCGCCTTTCCGCTGTATTACCAAAATGGGCAAAAATCCTTGGTCACCAGTATGGAATACCGCTACATCACTGATTGGCATCTGTATCAGTTGATGGATGTCGCCATCGCGGGCTTTGTCGATAGTGGCCGAGCTTGGGATAACCCTTACTACCAAAATCCGTTAGATCGGCAGCGGCTGCATGGGTACGGCATCGGCCTGCGGTTGTTACCCAGCCATGCCAGCCGCGGCAGTATCATCAGTATCGATTTGGCCAAGCCTGTCACCGATAACCCCGAGCTATCCGGTTGGCGCTGGCGTTTAATCGCCAAACGGCCGTTTTAGCGGCTCCGACGTGGCATCATCTCGGTACTTAGGCAACAAGCCTGGTGCCGTGGTTAACGTGTTGATGGCAGTCCACGAAGACGGGCCACGAAGACGGGCCATGAAAACGCTTCATGTAGACGCTATGATGCGGACGGCTGGCACTGTGGGCAATACACAGTGCTGCGCTGACCTAAACGAATCTCATCCAGCGGCGTTTGGCAATGCAAACAGGGCTGACCGCCTCGGCCATACACCAGCAATTCCTGTTTGAAATAACCCGCCTTGCCGCTGGCATCACTAAAATCTTTTAAGGTGGTGCCGCCTTGCACAATGGCAGCCGCTAAGGTTTGTTTCACCACCGCGGCCAACACAGTGCACTGCGCCAAACTCAGTTGCCGCGCGGGTGTGGTCGGCCGGATCCTGGCTTTAAACAAAGCTTCATTGGCATATATATTCCCTACCCCGACCACCACATGGTTATCCATCAAGACCAATTTAATCGCGCTGCTACGGCTTTGGCAGCGTTCAAATAACAAGGCACCATCAAAGTCGTCGGTCAAAGGTTCCGGCCCGAGCGCCGCCAGTAAGGCATGTGGCTGCGCGGGTTGTTGCCACAATACCGCGCCAAAGCGACGGCTGTCATTCAAACGTAAACTTCGTCCATCCGCCAATACCCAATCGACATGGTCATGCTTGAGCGGTGGCGTGCCCGCAGGGACTATTTTCAAATGCCCCGACATGCCCAAATGCACAATGATGCTGCCCTGCGGCACATCGATCAGTAAGTATTTTGCCCGCCGCCGCACCGCTTGCACCGGTTGCTGCTTCAGAGCGATGACCTCCGCCGCCACCGGCCAACGCAGCATTGGCTGGCGCACAATGACACGTTCAATTAGATTTCCTTCCAGCGCAGGCGCTATACCTAAACGGGAGACTTCGACTTCAGGCAATTCGGGCATGGCAGCATCTCTTTGGCAAAACTATGTTCGAAAATATAAGGTGGTTCATCTATCGAAGACAGCTATGTCGTTGACAGCTATGTCGTAGACTACGCTCTCATGGACTCATATCACATGCACAGCTATCACGCTTCAACGACACGCAATATCGCATTACATTCGGTTGGGAAACAGCAGCGCAACTTGTTCAGCCGTTACGGTATAAATCGCCGATTGGCCTTGGCGCTGCAGAAAAAACGCCGTCTCACCGGCCGCTGGCATCGCGTATAACCACCACTGCTGTGGTTGCGGCTGGGCATGCAGCAAGATGGCGGCGCGCGCTAAGGGCTGCGTTGGCAGTTGCGGCGGTTGTGGCAGTGGTGTCAGCTGCAATTGTTGCCATGCCGACAACACCGATATCGCGGCTGGCCACTGCGCTTGTGCCGGTTGGAACTGCCACTGACCCGCACCGGCCTGCACTAATCGTGCGTCGCCGTAATCGATTTGCAGCAACAGTGCATCGCTTGGTAACACTTGAACCGATTGCTGCCGGTTTTTCTCGAGCTGTGCGGGAATTAAATAAAAAATCAGCATCAAACCCAACACGGCAAACACTATGACATTGTTCCAATCACGAGTGGTTAACGCGCGCATCGACTCTCCTTCGACTTGTTCATCTGATATGCATCAACGCTGCTGGCAGCATAATGTGAATTACTCGAACTTGCACCAAACCTTCGATGTTGTACCGCAAATCAACGCCGACGCGGGCAAAAGGTGGTGCATGGCATCGAATGTATCACCCAATTGCAGGAAAAGGTGACAGATCAGGGCAGCGTTTTACCAACCTATAACCACAACAGCATCCAGCGCCAACACGACAACATGCAGCTCTATCACGAATGCATGCATCGACCAAACGGCTGGTGTTAAAACAGCAGATGTAAAACCGCAGTTCGTAGAAAAAACAAAACCCAGCCTAGGCTGGGTTTTGTCGGTAGAAATCATTCGATTACTTGATTTTCGCTTCTTTGAAAATCACGTGCTTACGCACTTTAGGATCGAATTTTTTGATTTCCATTTTTTCTGGCATGGTACGCTTGTTCTTATCAGTAGTGTAGAAAAAGCCAGTACCAGCAGTAGAAACTAAACGAATTTTATCGCGCATTTGTTAAGTCCTTAAACCTTTTGACCTTTAGCACGCAGGTCAGCTAATACTGCATCGATACCATTTTTATCGATGATACGCATTGCTTTTGTAGAAAGGCGCAGCGTGACGAAACGGTTTTCGCTTTCAACCCAGAAACGGTGAGTTTGCAGGTTAGGCAGGAAACGGCGCTTTGTTGCGTTGTTGGCGTGTGAACGACGGTTACCTACCATCGGACCTTTGCCAGTGATTTGGCACACTCTAGACATGTCAATGTATCTCCAAAATTACTTCAGCTCGAGCTATCGTCATCCTTCTGGCCAAGAAGAATGCCCCGGATTTCTGAAAGGGCGCAATTTATACACGAT
>JACCDR011920083.1_pt1 | contig 13680 bp, 28 predicted proteins | sample 7446431 | NCBI WGS metagenome assembly JACCDR01 (sample SAMN15323443, study PRJNA562643) | freshwater metagenome | isolation source: river surface water | place: USA:Blue River Watershed | collected 2017-08-17
CCCGCCCGTTTCTATTGCTCGTTGCGTCTTGGATAAACCGAAGTGGAATAATATTCGTCCCATTCGAGCGGTAGTTCCATTCCCACCAGTCTCAATGGATGGCTCTATTTCAACCTTAAAAGGTTATCATCCAGATACTCAAGTATATTATACAGGAAATCTTAAGCTAAATATTCCAGATAAACCTACTCGCGAAAATGCAAAAGAGGCAGTTAAAACAATTTTTGATATCATTTCAGATTTTCCATTTGCTACCGAGGCACATAAGTCAGCCTGGCTAGCTGGGCTTTTGACGCCATTGGCTCGGTTTATGCATGACGGAAATACTCCCATTGTTCTTATTCAAGCCAACGCTCCTCGTGTTGGTAAGACCCGGCTGGCCCAGATTATTTCATATATTATCTCGGGTCAGGAATGTCCAGTTGTCGCACATTCTAAAACGGAAGAAGCGGAAAAGAAACTCATCTTTTCTCATCTTCGTTCGGGCCGATCTATGGTTCTCATCGATAATGTAGTCGGTCAATATGGTGGAGCAGTTATGAATGCCCTTTCTACCTCTAGGTCGATAGAGGATCGTGTTCTTGGTCATACCAAATTAATTCAGGTAGTTAATGATACTACCTGGGTAATAACTGGAAATAATATATTACTCGCCCCCGATACCGCAGAGAGATGTTTGCATATAAGGCTCTTATGCCATGATGAAAAGCCTCATCTTCGGAGTGGATTTAAATATCCAGAAATATTCAAAGAGGTTTCAAATCGTCGAGAAGAGCTTCTTTCTGCCGCATTAACTATTTTGAAAGCTTATTGTGTCGCTGGGCAACCACAACAAAATATTCCTCCTTGGGGTTCATTTGAAAGTTGGTCACGAGCAGTGCGATATCCTATCGTGTGGTGTGGCCTCCCCGACCCAGCAGAGACAAGGGAAGAATTGGAGTCAGAGGCGGATATTACCAAAGACACCTCATGTTCTCTTATTGACGGTTGGCTTGAGCTACAATCAATGACTGTCGCTCCTAACGGAATAACAGCTCGCGAAGCGTTCGATCTCCTGTCCGAGGGCGCCTATGCACCGCTTCTCCGATCTGCATTTGAGGAGATTTCGGGCATGCCTGGCAGGCTACCCAATGCCTTGACAATCGGAAGACATTTGAGAGAGATTAGAGACAGAAATTATCAAGGTAAAATCATGAAATGTATTCCGGACAAGAAGCTGGGCCATAGGTGGAAAGTGGTTGAGCTTTGATTTGGCACGAACTTTGCTTGCAAAGAGTTTGGCATGGAGCTTGCTTGCAAGGAACTTGGCACGCTTCTTGCCATGGATGAGCTGTGGTGTAGCGGTGTAGAGGGGGTGCAGGATCCGGCCGTGAAATTGCGGGCGCGACCTCAAGCATTCCATAGACCATTTGACCTGATCCATAACTTTAGCATGGAAATCAAGAGGTTGTCCAATCATGATCCCTTGCAAGGTTTGCATCAAACTTTTTGCTCTTTCTCTCTCTTGCTCTCTTGACCCGGCTTAACGGCGAACTACAATGATGGGTGTCGAGGCGAGGCGCCGAAGGAAAAACGGACGCGGCGCTTCGGAAGCCTCTCAAGTTCAACAATCTATCAAAGCTAATGGAGATAATCATGGCTACTTCTAAAAACACCTCGTCGTCTTCTTCGACTGTTCCGAGCGCTCTTCCGGGGACTTTCTTCTCGCAGTTTGCTCAATATGATGCAAAGGGCTCTGTTGATACCAAGAAATCCGTCAAGGCTTTCGAGGAAGCCTTCAATACCTGGCTTCAGGAACAGGCGGAAATCAAGCCTGCGGTTTTGGCCGAGCTCGCGCAACATGATCGGCTTGGCGCGAACAACCTTTTCATGTTCGTTGCGCATCGCCTCTCTCTCAAACCCACCAAGGAAACTCAGGACCGGATTAGTCAGGCAATTGATGAGCTGGTCCGGGCGGGCAAAATCAAGTATATGACTGGTGAAAGCGGGGCAAAGCGCGGTCGCAATATCGGCTATGTCCTGGCCGAAAATGCAAATGCCTGATGTGTTTGGAATTTAAATTCCAAACCAAAAGAGTAGGAAGGTGTGGGGAAGGGTAGCTCCTCCTCACACCTTTCTTTTTTTATTTTTAAGCGGATTTGCGCGGCCAGCTGCGCTTGAGCTATCTGCGGCACACTTGACCGATCGGATGAGCAGTGCTATGCCTCCCCGTCGAAGGTCGAGGGTGCCAAAATGACAAAGCCTGCTTTTCATATTATTGCTAATGCTATTGTTTCTACTGCTGAATTACATGTCTCCAAACAAATGATGCCGGGCGAATGTCCGGATGCCTCTATTCGAGGTAGTCTGTTATATGCAACTATCTCAACAGAGATCTCCTCTGGAACATCCAGAGAAGATTTATTACGTATTGTTGGTCTTCTTTATGATGTGCTTGCCGAACCGGATTTAGCTCAACAAAATTAGGCCCATGAGGGGCCGAGGAGGTAGATAATGCGTGCCACCTGCACTGCCGTACTAAACTTTGGGCTCCTACCAATATCATTTAAACTTTATTTAGCCGCATCTGCCGAGCGTCAGAGTTTTTGTTGGATGACGCCTCGCGGCAATCGGGTGCGACAAAAATATGTTGATGAAAAGACGGGCGAGGAGATATCCAGAGATAAGATAGTATATGCGGTCGAGCTGGGCGATAAACTTGTCCAGATAGATCCAAATACTATTTCCTCTTCCAAAAAGAATAAACTTGAAATTCAAGAATCAATTCGCTCGCTCAATCTACGCCCCGAGGTAGTAGAAAAAACTTATTACCTGGGTCCCGATAAAAATGATAAGGAGTATCATTTACTTTATCAATCACTTTTTAAAACCAAAAAAAGTTTGGTTTGTAAATGGTGGTCGCGGGATCGTGATCATTTAACTGTTATAGCGACAGGGAAAAAAAATATTTTAATGCTATACCAGCTATATTATTTGTCTGAAATTCGTGAGCCATCTATATACTCTTCTTCGGGTGGAAGGCCGATTATATCTCCTACCAAAGAAGAGATAAATTTAGCAGAACAGGTAGTCAATGACTATACTAAAAACAGTGATTTAAATTTATCTCTCTATCAAGATGAGTATGGTCTCCGGCTTTCAAAGGTTCTTTCTCAAATAAAGAAGAATGATACTTCAATTAAGGAGTGCCTTCAAGATAGTTTAAGTCTCTAATTTTGGGGGATGGCTTGCCATCCCCTTTTTTTGTGCCTGATGTAGTCAAACTCCCTACATGTCGGTCTAGCAATTTTTATGCCACGGCATTTTGCCGATCCTTCGCACTTCGCCCCGCAAATTTTGCAAATCGTGCAAATCTTGCCGATGAGGTTTATGATAGAGATTACAAGCACTTAGGCCGAATAACTGCGGTTGAGGTTAGAAAAGTTTTCTGGATCGCGGTCAGCCATGGAAAAATGCCGCGGTGCATCCTGCCTCGCTACTGAACATTGTATCATGCAATCTTGCGACGACCGATTTATCCTCATCATTTCAAGCGGTTGCTATGCTTGAGCCAGCCTGATCATTTGCATCAGATCCAATGTCGCGAGGCGCCTCAACATTTGCTGGCACAACTCTCGCATTGAGACAATATGCACCGAGGCAAAAGGGAACATAGGTTGTTCCTGCCCCAGAACGACGGTTCACATGCTCGGTCAGGATGACCGAGCAAACCCCGCAGATCTCCTTCTTTTTTACTTTTTAAAAGACATCTAAATTGGTTCTCAAAAAAGTTCTTGACGGAGGCGGGGCGGTCGGTTATCATAGAACAACGATAAACGAAACGAGAAAATCTAATGCCAGAATACAAGATGACCCCAAAGAGGTTTTTACAAAAGAATTTATCCGGAAAAGTTAATTCTAAATCCTTTTTGGATAAGCATCTTGAGTTTCTGCAAAGCTTTTCGTTTCTCAAAGAAACTATCGATGATTATCTTTGTGGTTCTCTTCTTCCGACACCAGCACTAGAAAAATGTCGAAAGGCTATTTTCGATTATGTGCGCGCGGAAGAGCTTAAGAAAGCCCAGAAGTCATTAGAGAAATCTCCGAAACAGAAAGAGAAAAGGGCATATACTCTTTCTCTGCATATTAAAAAATATAGCGGCGATAAGATTGTTGGATCAGAGATTGACGAAGAGCATATTTATCAAGCTGATACTTTTAGCGAAGCTCAACGCAAAGCGGATAACATTTTATTTAAGCAAGAAAATTCAGTTCAAGTCTCTATTATCAATAATATTGGCAAAGCGATTACCTCGGTTATAACGAGAGATGAGGCGCTGGGGCGCGTCCTTCGGCCCAAACGATCTCAGGTTATTAAAATCATGGGAAAAAGAAGTTCAAAGCTTGGCTTCGGCTGCAAATCTTCTTTCAAGAATAAAATCTCTTTCTCACGAGGGTAGATCATGCAAATGATGAAGCTTGGGATTTGATCAAGTAATAAAAGGGACTTGGAGGGATACAATGATTATTTCTGACATTATGCAGATCATCAAAGATAATGCTTTGTTTCCTTGTAAAATTAGGACGCCGCGTTTTGCGGCAGGAGAGTTCATCGCCATAGAGGATGAAATTCCCTCCTTCTTTTCTTCTGATCTTGGTTCTTTTACTTCCTGGTCTCCCTCCCTTGAAGATCTGACTGATCCCGGATGGGAAATAATTTCAATCTTCTAATACCTTTCGCTAGGGCGAAATTGCAATCGTATGATTGCAATCGGATAGGTGTGGCCTATCCCTGATGATTGCCTAAAGGTTTCATTAGAATATAAAATCAAATAACATATTTTCAAAAAGGAATAAATAAAATGGATACGACTGAAAACAAGAAGACTGGCAGCTATAAGATCAATTGGAATGTATATGCGGAGCGTGTTGATGGAGATATCTCTGTCGAGGCAACCGTTGCTAAATTCGAGCGCGACCTTAAGTCGTATCTCGAAATGCAAACCAAGGATCAGCCTGCAATTTTTGCAGCTATCGACGCTGTTTTGGCCGAAGCTGCCAAGAGCGGTGGGGCACTTAACAAGCCTGCCTTGATTACCTTTACCCTTTCCCACCTCGGATTTACCACTGACACTTTTAAATCCCTCGAGGAGCGGGTCAAGCATGCAATCGAGACCAACCCCCGATATTATTCGGTCAAGGGAGCTGGTGGCGGTGTTCGGCGTATGTCGGACGATGAATTTACAGTATTCGAGGCAACGGGCAAAAATCCTGCCGATCTTGCCCGCGACGCCAAGAAGAACGCCAAGGCCTGATAACTTAAAAGGTTTGCAAGTTTTTCCTCGGAAAACTTGTGCTCGCCCAAATATTAAATACTATTTGAGCGAGACCATTATAGCTTGCAAGAAAGTCCTGGCACGACTTTAAACTGCCTTATGCCCCGAGATAGATAACTCTTGATTGGGGCTCTTGCAGAGGATAGCAAATATAATTCGATATCTTATTTGCTATCACAGAAGATTATTCATCAACATTGAATATTCAAATTGGGTGCAATTCCTAATCTCTGCGCCATGAAGAATAAATGGGTTATCTCTTTTAAAGATGGTTCTTTTTGGTCCAATGGATGGGGAGTTTCTTTTGCAGCTGCCTATCGATTTACCTCTCTAAAAGAAGCCGAAAAGGAAGCTCAAAATTATTACAATATTCTTTCTATTATCAAGGAAGAAGATTATATTGAGCCTTCTGTTCGCCTGACCAACGATCTTATCTCTTTAGTTAATGAAGCAGTTGATTGCGGTTTCAAATTGGAATTAGCTTACGAAGCGGCCCAAAAAAATATTCATAATTACCAATATTGGGGCAATGAAGAATGGGATCCTATCCAGGAAGCACGCAACAAGTTGAGCGCTTGCCTCGATAAATTGAAGTCTATAACTCATTCGTCCAAATGAACCCATATCGCTCTCTTTCTATTCGAGAAGAACTACATGGTCCAAGATGGAGAGCTACCTGGTTTAATAAAGCATTTGTTAAATATCTATACAAATTTATATGTAATAAAGAGCTTAAAAAGCTAAATTATGCTATAAATAGATGGATGTTTAAATCAATTAAAACTGATGAAAAAATAAGAGAAGTTCTGGTTATATTTGACAAAAATTTTCAATTAAAAATAAATTATCCTCTTGCCTCCGTCCCCGCGCCACGTTATATTATTCGTTGGCCACAATGAACGACAACCACAAAGATACCGAGGAGCGCGCCATTTTTTACAAGGGACAATCTTCTGGGCAGCACGAGGAAAAAGAAGCCATTCTTAATTTCCTCCGTCTTGAAAAGGAGCGAGTTCTTAAGGATCCGCCGGACCTGCTCGCCTATGCTATTGCCGAAAAGATGGCAGCACTAATTGAACATCTCATTTCATCTATTGAGGCAGACGATCATGTTATTAAACTCTCCTCAAAAAAATGAAATTACAGCATCTCTTTCCAAATTTCATCATGTCATTGGGCATGCTGATAAAGATGGAAAGATTATTTTTAAGGCCGGTTATCGTTTGGAGCGGTTTTGGTATAACCTCCGAATGATGCTGGCCTTTTTTATTTGTCCAGAAATGCGCTGCAAGATGCAGCAGGATCGTTTTAATTTGGATTATATTCATGCCATTCGTCGAGAGCATGCTAAAGATATGCGGGCTCGAGATAAGGCAATAAATCGATTGCAGAAAAAGATTAGACAATTAAATCATATTATTCGAGAGTGGGGACTTCATTGACAACTCTCTTTCTCGAGATTAAAAGAAGAGATGGGAAACTTATTTGCCAGCTACAGCAAGAAGCTGGGAATAAAGCGACCTGTCTTTTTGCAACTCCGACAGTTGAGGAAGACACTACTCGTTGGATTGAGCGCGGTTTTATTGGAATGTTTGGAGAAGAGGGTTCTCGTCGCTCCATGCATTTTCCATCAGACCATCCTGAATTCTTAAATAGAATTGCAGAAATTATAACCAAAATGGGATTTGTCTGTTCAATTAAAGAAGTTTAAAAATGAAATCTAAATTTCATACTGTTATCATTGATATTGAACTTGATGATGATTTTGATAGCATTGAATTGTCTAATTGCATTCTAAAATCACTTCGAAGCGATAAAATGCCAAATGGTTTTGCACGAGTTTATGCAGAACCAATAGATATGGATTGTTTATCTAAATGTGCCTGCGGCACCTCACGAAAAGATTGTATTTATCACGCACCAAATTAAGGAAAAATCTTGAGGGATAATTTAATTTCTACATGGAGAGCGGCATTATTTTTGATATCAATTTTATTGATGTTTTATGTCGTGTGTAAATGAGTGATTATACTTCTGCAGAGGAATGGGATGAATATGCCAAAGAAAGGTGGCCATGGATGCCATCGTTTATGCGTGGCATGATTTACATTTTCTTTGTTGGCAAATAAGAATTGCCCGGCACTGCTGTAATTGGAAGCCAGGACGCACTCAAAATGCGTTGCCCGAAAGGGCGTTTCGGTTCAAGTCCGAAGTGCCGGACCACATCTAATATTATTAAACATCATTTTTTATGAAATCCTGAACTTAAAAATAGAATAGAAAATACTTATTAAGTATAATATAAAACCATAATACGTTTGGCACCGTAGCCCAAAGGCAGGAGGCAGGAGACTTAAAATCTCTACAGTGTGCGTTCGAATCGCACCGGTGCTACTATGTCCGATCTTTACTGTAATTCCCGTGAGGGTTCGACCCCTCTCGCCCCCACAAAAAATCAACTTCTAATTTTAACCAGGAGGGCGCAACCATAAAAAGGTTGCGCTATTTTTTATGAAAAAATTGGTGAATTTTTTTAGCGTGACAGCTTGGGTCAGCGCACCCAGTGCAATAAATGCATTTAGCAACCACAATACAAGCACATTTTGGCGTATTTGTTGTATAGTAGCCTATATTGCTTGGGCTTTGCTTTCTTGGCATTATTCAAAACTTTTTGCTAAATTAGAAGAGAAATGAATATTAATGATTTAGTTAAGGTTGCCAAGCAACCGGAGACGGGGCCGTATATCGAAGGCTTGCTTGGATTTATTGAAGATTTAAGTTCTATTGATGGAATTGATTATGCCCTCTTTTATTCTTTAGGCCCGGAAGGATCTTTTAAAGGATCTGGAAGCGTCCCTCTCCAATGTTTATCTCTTCTTTCTGGAGATGAAAAAGATAAGGTTGCTGGCTGGAAAAAAATTCGGGATGATCGAATTGATAATTTTATTAAAAATTCCAATCATTTTATGAATTATTGCGATCGTCTTAAAAAGAAATATTTGCGCAAAGCTTTTGAAACTGTTGGTGTTGATTTTGATATTATCCGCCGGTCTTTCGTTATTTTTGAAGAATATATTAAAGAAAAGAATAAGGCGAGTGATGATTATTGTAATGGTCGAACCGACTGGGAAATATGATTTCTACGATTAAAAATTGGTGGAATAATATTGGATATTGCTGGTTTGATCGCCATGGCAAATATTGTTCTTTTGGGATAAGATTATTTGGGAAGCGTTGGTTCTGGTTCGTCATTGATGATAGTGATACTGCGGAAAAGAGGAAAGAATGACCTGGCAACAATTCATGGAAGGCGTTCCTGTTTTGATTGCAGGCGTTCTCGGTATTTTCGGTGGATGGTCGATCGGTCAGGTATGGCCCAATAATTGTCCTGTCTGCGAAGCGGTTGATAATTTTAAAAATAAAAAGAAATAAAATGATTGTTGATAGTTCTTCAGCTTTAGATCTTATTGTAAAATTGTCTTCTTCAATTAATAATTGCCCAAATAATGAGATGGAGCTGTTTGATTTAGCAGTTCAAAAAATTATTTCGGAAATTGATCCAATTATAATTTCTTCATTTTATAATGGAGAAAGTTCGGCATTTGAAAAGGTATGTCAGCAAGAAGATAATATTTTTGTTTGGGAATTAATTGAAGAAGTAGCCGATCATTTAGAATTATAATGGCTTATTGCGATTATTGTTCATGCCAAGATTGTAGGTTTGGAAGCAAATATATTTATCATGCCAGGACAGAAGATGGTAGATGGATTTGTGATATCTGCTATCTTTATGACCTATGCACTAAAGGCCCAGCGCGTCATAAAAATCCGTGCAATGACAAAAATTGCATTCATCGTCCTCGACTTGTTTCTAGCTGGATTAGGTAATTATGGTCTATCGACAGCCAGCTATTCTTCCTACACATCCAGTTTTAGATGTGTCTTGTCGCCGTTGTGATATGTGGGGACATGAAGAAATTTATTTCCCTGGCTATGATAATAATGGCGTTATTGATGGTGCTGGTCCATTTTGCTATCATTGTTTCATTAAATGGAGAGGAAAGTCTCGCCCTCGCTTTGGAGTAATTAGAGCTGGTGGCCGTTCGGAATGGCCTGTTGAATTTTTTAAACGTAATTATTATAACCCGACCTATAAAATAGTTAATGTATTTGGAGAAAGATTACCTCCTAATCCTGAGATAATTAATCCTCCGCTTCTTAATACGCATGACAAACCGGTTTCTATACTTGATAAATTTCTTATTTTCTTGAGCAAAATTTGGACTTCGATTGCCACTCTGAAAGAATAATATGGATCAAGACGCTCATAATAAAGTTCTGGCTAGTATCGACATCATTCTTTCTCTGGCACACGAGAAGATTGATAACCATTTGGCCGCTTTAAAGGCCTCCAAAGAAATTAAAGGTTATGGTATAACACAATTATCTAAAGATGTCGCAGCAGAAACCGGCAATACTTTTACCGTTGCCTATGCTGTCATCTCGACCTATATTGATGCCAGAACAGATATTAAGGTTCGTCCGGGCCGGGGTGGCGGAATTCAACCAATCTGATACAGATCATGAATTTTTGGGATTTTCTAGATAAAAATATGGGAGATGTATTCGTTATAATTATTATGTGCAGCTGTTTTGGTGCCGCTGCACTATCCGATGTAGCTGCCGCTTGGGGTGCGAGGAGAAAGAAATGAGCTTCTATCGAGAGCCAGGCCGGGAAATAGATGCGACCGAAATCGAAAAAGCTAAGATCCATGAGGCAGCAGAAACCAAGCGCAAGAAAATGGAGTTAGTGTATCGAAATAAAATGGACCGTCGTAAGTCTTTTATTGAGCTTTATCATAAAACTGACGGTGTAGGTGTATTAGTAGCGCTTATATTTGTATTTTTTGCCGTTCTATTTTATATACTAGTCCGCCTAATTCATGGATAAAATATGTGGTATGTATTCGTTATAATTATTATGTGTAGTTTTCTTATAGCTAATGCACCATCCGATATGGCTTTTATAGCTTTAAAAAGAAAAATTTTACAGTGGCTTTTTCCAGAATTGACAAAGGTTTTGCAAGAGTTATACTGTTCTTCGCGCTCTGAGGATATATTCATTAAGCCTCCACGCATTTCAAATAATTTGCGTAAAATTATACAATGACAATTTTAAATAAAAGTGATCTTTTAACAGATAAGGTATTTGATAAAATTTCTTCTACCATTTTAGAATTAGCATCTTCTGGAAAACTTCCCGAGGATGTCATTTATAGTATAAAGCGTTTTATTCAAGAAAGTCGCTCTTGTCGCATTAAGTTTCTTGAACAAGAAGATATTCTTGAAATGTGTTGTGGTGGATGTTCTCGGCCATTAAACGATCATATTTTTACTTATGAATTTGGACCTCCGACGCTCAAATGTCCAGTCTCTTCTTTTGAAAAGGAGATAAGGGACCTTTATCATCCACCAAATGACCCGGCAAAATATTTTGAGAAGATTGATTTAAATCAATTTTTGACGCATTTAAATAGTTTAATGACTGAAGTTAAAAAGCTTCGACACGAGCACGCAACAGATCTTGTGCAAATCAGAATGTTAGAGGTTTTAAGACAGAAGCGAGCTCCTACCGATGCGGCTGTAGTCATCCGGGAAGATTTTACTCCCGTTCCAGATATTGCAAGCAAGGTTGCTAATACAATACAGAAGAGCGATTTGCTACCAAAAGCAAATAAAATAGATCATTTGAAGTGTGATGCGGCCTGCTCTCTTGAATGCGATCTTGAGAACCGCGACGCGATGCTAAATAAAGAGAGGATTATTAAAATGGAAAATCCGAGGTTTCATGCCGCTTGGAAAGAAGCTATTGCAAAAGCAAAAGCCGATCCATCAAAGAAGGATAGAGTTGAGGTCATTGAAAAATGGGCGCAAGAGCAGCAAGAAGAAGAAATGAAATTGTATCTATGCGGATCTTCTAAGGTGGCTAAAATCTACTATAAAATGGTAGAGGAAGATCTTATTGAAGAAGTTGAGGCGTAAATGACCGACAAAGAGATCGTTAAGCAATTACAAGAAGAATTAAACATTGCTCGCGAAGATTATGATAAAGCATTTAAACGAGTTTGTGCTTTGAAAACCGCAATATATCGAATTCAAGACGATATTGCTCTTGAAAAAGCAAGGACCAAATCTTCATCAAAATGAAAGTTAATATAACTTATTTTAAACCTCGAAGTGGGAAATACTACATAACTGATGAAAATGTAGAGTGGCCAAAGGATCCAGAACATTATAGTGGATTTATTCCATTTTCTTCCTTGGTCCGCATTAAAGATATGATTGCCGTTTGTATGGAAAATCCATTAGGGTTTCCACAGATGCATGTTCCAGAAGATATTAAAGATTTTGTGTATCGAACAAGAGAATAATGGATCCGTATCGTTCTCCGGCCAAATGTCCCTCTTGCTATGGTCAGGGTTATCATAAGCATAACCAGTGGCCGGAAATGTGGTTAGCGCAACCTCCAACTAATCATCAATGTTGGTATTGTCGAGGAACTGGAGAAGAAAAGCCTAATTTTACATATGGCATTCCATATATCTTTTCTTTTAAGAAATCAGAAAATGAGTTTCAAATAGAGACTGTTTATCAATTCATTTGATGATTTCTAAAACCAATCTATGGTCCCATCATCTAACGGTTAGGATACCGCCCTTTCACGGCGTTTATACCGGTTCAAATCCGGTTGGGATCACTAATCATTATCGCTTCTATGAACGGCTCTCTTCCTACCTATCCTTTGGATGACTATTGGATTTGTCCGTTATGTCAAAATCTAATACCAATTTACACTTGGTGCGCATCCTTATATCATAAGGATTATAAGATTTATTGCTTCTCAACTATACCAAAATTTAGAGTTATTTCAACAGGTATTGGCGCAAAGTATCTTTTGAATGATGGAATAATAGAAATTGATTTTTTGAAAGAGGAAATTTATTTCGTTGGACTTAATTTTAAATTAAATTATTCAAATATCTCTTTAGCAGAGATTATTAATTCATCTTCTTCTTTCTGGAAGGAGATAAGATCCATTCAAGCATTTATTTAATATGTCTTTTAAATTATTTCATATAGCAGTCGCAATTATTCGATCATTGGTTTTGGGGTTTTTGTTATGTATTCTATGGAATTGGTTTATGGCGCAGCCCCTAAATTTACCTCCCTTGCACTTGCCCAACGCTATGGGCTTCTCAATGTTCTTTAATTTACTTATTTATGCCGAGAACTCTTCAGCTACTCGAAAGATGCTTAAGAGGGAGCACCATTTGGAAGGGAATGCGTTGGAATGGGCAATGCATCACTATCATGGATTTGTATTTATTATATATTTTATTTGTGCTTTATTTTGGTATAAAATGATTAGATATATGTAGGATTTTAAAATGTATGTTGTCTTATTGGATGATAAAAATATAGTTGCCCTTCGCGCTCTCATGCCAGAACTTTCCAAAGCATTTCCCAATGATGTCTTTACTATCGTTGGGACCGAGGAAAAGGGATATAAATTAAGAATTGAGGGGGCGGGTGATGAAAAACCGCCCAGAGTTTTTGCAGCAAATTTTTTGAAAAATTGGAAGAAAGAACATGTTTAAAATTATTTGGCTTATCCTTCGTCTAGCATATCAAATCTGGAAGAAATGGTTTAAGAAAAAATGAAAGAATATCCGTCTATCCCCAATGCTAATGGGACTTCTTTTAGAGAAATTCTACAGGCTTATATTATGGATAAGCTTGATGGAAGTTCGATGCGTTCGGAATATTCTAAAAAGAAGGGTTGGTATAAACATGGGAAAAGACATGGATTAATTGATAACTCTAATCCACATTTAGTTCAAGTTCCAGAGTTATTCATGGAACAATTATCTGAGCCATTAACTAAAATTGCGGTAGATAATAAATGGGAAGGCCTTATTGTTTTTTATGAGTTTTGGGGCGCTAAAAGTATTGCCGGTCTTCATTTCGAAGATGATAAAAAGTTTTTGACCTTATTTGATGCGGCACCTCATAAGCACGGAATTTTACTTCCAAAGGATTTTTTAAATGTTTTTGCTGAAACCGTTCCGTGCGCCCCATTCCTTGGAATAAGAAATTTTACTCGCGGTTTTGTTGAAGAGGTTCGTTCAGGCGTTTTCCCAGGTATTTCTTTTGAAGGCGTTGTAGCTAAAGGTGGAGCCAAACATAACAACCTTTATGGGAAAGCTAAAACACAAAAGTGGCTTGATAAAGTTTTAGAAATACATGGCAAAGAAAAAGGACAGAAGCTTATTACGAGCTAAACTTCGACAGATTTTATCTTCAA
>JACCDR010738712.1_pt1 | contig 13679 bp, 26 predicted proteins | sample 7446431 | NCBI WGS metagenome assembly JACCDR01 (sample SAMN15323443, study PRJNA562643) | freshwater metagenome | isolation source: river surface water | place: USA:Blue River Watershed | collected 2017-08-17
GGTTGTCAGGTACGCAGGCCACGCAACTGGTCGAACTGTGGCGGCGTATGGGGCTGGATCCGGCAGCGCCGCTGGTGGCGACGCCGACCAGCATCGAGGCAGGCACAGGCATAGAAATCGCGCTGACCGGCGACGGGGTGAGCAACAGCACGGCCACCCGCCAGCCCTGAATTAAAGGACAATCGACATGCACAGCCCGCTTGCGTTGGTAACGCTGGGCCAGATCGGCGTGCCCGCAACGATCACCTATTTGCAGGGCGGCACCGAGATCTCGGTCGAGCTGCAACCGATAGAAGTCGAGATGATCCTCGACGCTGAAGATGCTGCGTTTGCGCTGGATGCGATCGCGGTCGACATGGCTGAAGAGCCGATAGACATGAAGGTAGAGGCAGATGAAATCACAGTCGAGGCTTGATGCTGTTCAGGGCGATACCGTTGGTATCTGGAAAGTCAGCCACATCACCAGTGCCCCCGGCGTGAAGCCTGTTGTGCGTGCGACCCTTTCCGGTGGCGTGTATAGTTGCACCATCAGGGCGGTGTATGCCGATGGCACGGTGGCGGTGGCAGAGCGGGCTGTAACGGCACTGTCTGACGATAATTTCTATTTTCTGGCGGCGTTGCTGCCCAGCGAAATGGCAACGGTCAATGTCGGGCCGATTACCGTGGGCATCCAGCTGGTCAATGCAGCCCTGACACCGCCGCTGCGCAAGGAACGGCACTATCCGGTGATGGTGCATCCGAGCATCAACGCCAACACCTGAACCACCCGAAAGGACAGATCTATGAACCTGGCACGATTCCAGGCGTGGCTAAACGCGCATGGTGCAAATATCGGTGTGGATGGCAAACCGGGCCCACGGACGCGGCAAGCCATTCTCGATGTGTTTTCCAATCTGAAGGCGGAGCCGATCACTGGCGCGCAGGAATCAATCTTTGCCGCGCGCCTCGGTGGCACGGTGAAGCAGCTGCGCGCGGTCGCCAAAGTGGAAAGCAGTGGAGGTGGCTGGAACGATGATGGCCAGCCCAAGGCGCTGTACGAACGGCATTATGCGTGGCGGCGGTTGCGGCTTAACATTCCGCTGCTGTCCAACCCCGCGCCCGGGGGTTACACGATCGATGCTGATCGCGATGGCATCAATGACAGCTGGGAGAAGGTTGCCGACATGGCGCTGCGCAACCCCATCGTGGCGTTCGAGAGCGCCAGCTTTGGCAAGTTTCAGATCATGGGCGCATGGGGACCGAAGCTGGGTTACGCCAATGCGATCGAATTCGCGTACTCGATGGTAGGTAGCGAGCGCGGGCATTATGAGGCGCTGGTCCGATACATCGAGGTGTTTGGGCTAAAAGCGGCCTTTCAAGCGCTGTCGACCGATCCGGTCAGCTGCCGCGCCTTTGCCAAGGGGTATAACGGCCCAGCCTATTGGAAAGCCAATCCGCCCTATAACGTGCGCCTTGCGAGGGCGATGCTGTGAGCGGGTTCTTCACGGCCGTATGGCATTTTCTGACAGCACCTTATCGGATGCTGGTTGGCATTCTTACTGTGTTGGTCAACCTCAACGCACGGCAGATGCGAGCGATATTTTCGCTGTCGATGTTGGGCGGTATCGTGGCTCTGTCGTTTCAGAATTTTTTCTACATTGCGTGGGCGAAAAAGGCGATCGAGCTTGGCACAGCCTATTTGCCCTGGTTCGACCTGCTGGCCGACCAGATCCAGTTTTACAGCTGGTTGATCGGTATTCTTTCGGGGATCGTCGCGATGGTCGTGATCGGCGCCGATTGGCTGCGTGCCAAATATGGTGCGTTCGAGGTTGGTTTCGGCAGCGGATCCGCACCGCAGGAAAAGAAGCTGCCCGACGATGTGCCGGAAGAGCAAGAGCTGGATCTGGCCGGCGCGGAGTTGGACCGGTGAGGTTGCTTCGATGCATTGTGGACCACTTTATAACCCGAGCAATGGCGAGGGAAAGCCATCCTCTTCGAGTCGTGACGCACGAAGACAGTCGACTGTTATTGCATCGGTATCAGCCTTTCTGGCCAGACGAGTTTGTCACAACTGGCGGTGATTCCCACTTCCGCCCACCTTGGTGGCGACCATTCAACATATTGCTGCATCATTGGCAGGCCTCGCATCGCGAGGAAATGCACGATCATCCGCGCTGGTCGATCACGGTGGTGCTGCGTGGGCAGCTTATAGAGCACACCCCGTGGGGCAGCCGTCATTTGACCCCGGGCTCTCTCGTCGTTCGCAGCCGCAAAGCTATCCATGCGTTTGAGATGGTTGGCGGTGAAGATCCGTGGACGTTGTTTATCGTTGGCCGGCGGAACCACAGGCAGAACGGTTACATCGTCAAACCATTTGGAGAATATAAATGATCGGGCAGGATCTTCGCAAGGAAAGCCCGGCGCTGCGGCGGGCAACACGCGCGTACATCGATGCGATACTCGAAGAAATCCTGCCGGCGCTGCGGCGCGCGGCGATGGCTGAAGGGTATGCGATCACCGTGCACGGATCGCTGGCTCGCGATATCGACCTGCTGGCGGTGCCGTGGGTTGACCATGCGCGATCGCCCGAGCTGCTGATCACCCACATTCGCGGCATACTCGCCGGCATATTTGGTGCCTGTTACGTTTCCGCGGAACCAACGGTGAAGCCGCACGGAAGACTGGCGTGGACGTTTCATTCCCACACGATGACGGCCGAAATCGACTTTAGCGTGATGCCGCGCATCGTTCCCGAAAAGGAGGTTGACCAATGATCCCGTTTCTTTCCCCGTTCATTCTTCGCCTGATCGGCGGGAAGTTGAAGTGGCTGGCAGATCTGCTGGCAGTGCTGGCGATTGTCGCGGTTCTGGTCGGTGGGTGGAACCTCTGGCTGCACTTCCACGACAAGGGCGTGATTGCTGACCATGAAGCAGGTGTGACTGCCCAGGTTGAAATCGTCACCGATGAAGCCAGCGAAGAGGCCGACGCCGAAGAGGCAGCTCGGCAAGCCGAATTTGAGGCCGAACAAGCCAAAGCAAAAAAGGAGATCGAAGATGCAAAAGCTGAAAATCGCAGCCCTTTCGACGCTATGTTTCCTTAGCCTGTCGGCGGGATCCTGCAACAAACCAATTCGCATAGCCAAGCCGCCGGCGGACAAACTGGTCTGTGCCGAACTTCCGGCATCGCCAAAGCTGACGGCGCTCGATTGGGCCGCTGTTCAGACGATAGATGAAGCCAAAGCGCTGGTGTTCAAACGCGAGGGCGAGGTTGCGGATTACATCGTCCAGCTGCGCGGTGCGTGGTTCAGCTGCTCCAGCACCGTCGAATGGCACCGCGATTACAATGCCGTGCTGCCCGGTTGATGCCGGTTAATCCCGCCGCCTGAAGCGGTGGGGCTGGGTGCGCCAACACCCAACCCGACGGAGTCGACCCGTCCCTTCCTGTCAGGCCTGACCAGGCCGGCACCGCACCCTGCAAGGGCGGTGCGTGTTTAGAAGGACGCGTGCACCTATGTCGACTCCGCTTTTTTCGGACATTGTCTCTCAAACCCACCCCGCCGCCGGCTATATCGGTGGCAAGCGCAAGCTGGCGCGCCAGATCTGCGCCGCGATCGATGCGCTGCCGCATCGCACCTATGTCGAAGTGTTTATGGGCATGGGCGGCATTTTCCTGCGCCGTACCCGCGTTGCACCGGCAGAGGTGATTAACGATCTGTCAGAGGATGTGTCGACCTTTTTCCGCGTGCTGCAGCGGCATTATGTCGCGCTTATGGATATGCTGCGATTTCAGGTGACGTCGCGGCGCGGCTTTGAAAAGCTGGCGGCGCTGGACCCCGAGTCGCTGACTGACCTCGAGCGGTCGGCACGTTTTCTTTACCTACAGCGACTGACTTATGGCGGCAAGGTTACGGGCCGCAGCTTTGGTGTTGACCCAGTATCGCCTGCCGGCTTTGACATGACGAAGATCCCCGCAGTGCTGGAGGCCATTCACGAACGCATCGCGCCGGTGACGATCGAGCGTTTGAGCTGGGATCAATTGATTCCCAAATATGACAAGCCCGAAACGCTGTTCTACCTCGACCCACCCTATTATGGCAGCGAGGATGATTATGGTGCCGCGCTGTTCAACCGCACCCATTTCCACCGAATGGCTGCCATGCTGCGCGCGATCGATGGAAAGTTTCTGCTCAGCATCAACGACCACCCGGATATTCGGGCAATCTTTGCAGGCTTTGCCTTTGTCGAAGTGGAGTTGACCTACACGATCATGGGTGGTGGCGGGGATCCCGCCCGTGAACTGGTGATTTCCAATCTCGATCAGGCGCATCTGGAAAGGGTGATGCAATTGCGCGGGGCGAAACGGTGAGCCTGTGGCGGATCCACGCGCTGGTGGTGATGGGATGGGTCAGGCGCGGTGTCGGATCCATCGCACGGCGTGGTCCTCGGTCCATAGCGGCCGCCAGACGCCGTGGAGATAGTGAAAGCGGACCCAGCCCGTGCACTCTGGCGTCAGGGTGCAGCGGCATCGACGGTTGACCAGGCTGTAGCTGCCACCCACGCGATCACGCAGCACCTCCAGATCCACTGGCTTGCTGGCATGGCAATCGGTGCAGCTGCCCTTCACTTTCCGCCCGACCTCTATCAGGCGGTTCAGCGTCTGGCAGGATTCAAAGATGATGTGGGCGGACATAGGCGAGCAGTGCTTCCAGCTCGCTCAAAACCAAATCGATGTTCTCTGGTGGCAGCAGATATCCTTTGGCGTTGCTTTTCAGCGACATTTTCAAGTGGTCACGTAGCGTAACCAACGCCGCGGTTGCCGGTATGTTCATACGGTCGCCGCTGACAAAGAATACCTGCGGTGGGTCACCGTTAAAAGCGATCGGCCGCCCAGATTGTTCGCTGTATGGAGCGCCCGCAATGTCGGAATAATTCAAACGCGAGCAAATGTCCGCGGCCATCGCGTCATCATTGGCGGTCAAAATGAGGGACGAACGTGTTTTGCCATAGACCAGAGGTCCAATCGCGTAGAGCGGGAAATCATCTTCAGTTAGCGGTCTCATCGTTTCAACTCCTCACCTGCAGCGTAGCCGCCCATACCGTTCGACGGCAAGCCCGCTGGCGACCATCGCACAGCCCAGATCGACGCCGCTTGCCTCACATCGCGCCAGCAGGCGGCCATAGCTGTCATGCCCGGTGGTAATGCAGGTCACGCGCTTCCCGCGAATCAGTTTCGACAGCCCGCGTTTCGACGCCGCGCCATCGCCCGGTGTGCACACCCGCCCGCGTCGACAATGACCTGGCATTTCAGGCGCATCGATCGACAACAGCCGCACGCTGCCCACGCCCTTGCAGCGTAGGGTGTCACCATCGACTGCCACCGGCGCGGCGCAGGTGATCAGGGCCAGCGCCATCAGCATGGCTGTGCCGCAAAATGTGCCATCACCGTGCCGCAATGTGCCGCGTTTTTCCGCTTTGTTCCGCTATGCCTTGACATCACCATTCCGCCTCTATAGCCAAAATCCGCAGAAACCAGCGGTTTTTCAGCGCGCACCCGTAGCTCAGCAGGATAGAGCATCAGATTCCTAATCGTTGTAAGCCGCACCATAACGCATTGATATATTATCAATAATTCGATTGGTGTGTCGTAAAATGTGTCATTTTATGTGAGGCGTTTGAAATTTCTGTGGTTTTAGAAAGCGGCGTTCACTGACTGAAATTGAAAAGCTGCCATGCGAAGTGTCAATTTCGGAAACAGGCACATAATATACAGCCTGAATATCAGGGCAGTATACCGCGAATCCATCAATTAATGTCAGGTCATAGGGCTTTCGAAGGTATCCGCCTTTTAATGGCTGTATCGCCTTTAGGCTTATCGTCAGAGTGGTACTGCGCCTCGGCAAAGAACGAAGTTTTACTTGCCATCTTATAGGCGTACCGTTTTGATCGATTGATACTAAATCAGCGGGCGTATGGCCCGAAACTGGTATAAAAACATCATGGCCGTGTGCAGTAAGATCGGCAATCACCATTGCCTCGCCTAATGCGCCTCGATGGTAAGAAGTTTTTCGACTTAACATGCCGCTGACGACAAGATTTTCTCTGCGGCAATCCAACGAATTTTTGTTGGCGAAACTTATACGTTCATTGTCGACGCCCGCAATAAGTCGGTGCAGATAAATTACCTCAACTTTTCCTGCCCGCCGTTGTTTTGTAATCGCATACACTTTTTGCCCAAGGCGGCGAGCATGCCATGAAAAATCGGCAACTGAATGAAAATCAGAGTCGTCAACCAATGCAAAAAGGCCTGCGCCAATATCAAGTTTATAGGTCATTTCTGCACTTTGGCCTTCCGCTTATTGGAAGTGCTGGATTGTGCCAATTTGCCTGCGACTTTGTCGAAAACGGTGGCGGTTTCCTCTGGCTCTATGTGGGCGTAGCGCATCGTGGTTTTGATGTCGCTGTGCATCATCGCATCCTTGATCGCGGGCAGATCGACGCCGCGTTGGCGGGCCCAGGTGCCGAAAGTGTGGCGCAGATCGTGCCAGCGGAAATCGACCATGCCAGCGGCCTTGCGCACAGCCTCCCACCGTTTGCGGAAATTGCGCCAGTCAAAAACATCGGCATCGCCCAGCTGCGCGGCAGTGCCATCGGCCATTGCCTTTGCGATCGCGGCGGTGCGGCGGCGTTCGAGCATTTCGGCCAAGGGCGCGCTGATCCGCACCGGCATCGGTTTACGCCCCTTGCTGCGCTTTATCGTGATGGTGCGCCCGGGTAGATCGACCATGTGCCATTTCCAGCGCATGTTGCCGCGGCGCAAACCGGTGATCACGGCGGCAAGGATCAGATCGGCCATATCGGCATCGGCCTTTGCCACCAGGTCGGCAAATTCGGTTTGCGCGGCATAGCGGATGCGCGGTTCGGGCTCTTTATATTTCAGGCGCGACCAGTGGATTTTGGGCGCGGCCTGCCCGTGCATATCATCGCAAAAGCGGATTGCGGCCTGCAGATACGCCAGATCGCGGTTGATCGTGGCAGGCTGCACGCCTTCACCACGGCGGCGCGCGCGAAACTTTATCAGTGCATCATTATCGAGGCGGTCGATCGGCAGCGTGCAATCAAGGCAGCGTTCCAAATTCTGGACGTTTGACCAGATGGCATCGGCGGAAAGGGTGTGCTGCGCATGTTCATCATACCAGGTGCCAAGGATCTGGCTGACCGTCCACGATTTGCTGCGGCCGCCATTGCGCTTTGCCTTGGCCAGCAGGTTTGCGGCCTCTATTTTTGCCGCGCGGCTTCCCGTTTCGCCCGTAGAGCCGCGATATCGACAACCGCCGATCGTGAAGTCGTACCACCAGAACGGGCTGCCGGGCCTTTGGTAGAGTCGCATCGGGTGCGCCTTTCGTCGATGAATCGGGCAAGGTCGGCGATGCTGTAGCGGATCGCGCCACCAAGCAAGACAAATTCGATTTCGCCGCGCTGGCGATAGCCGCGCAGGGTTTTGGTGCAAATGTGCAGCCGCGCCGCCGCCTCTGCCTCTGTCAGCAGGGCATCAAGATGGGCAGGGATGGCGGCGGGAGCGTTCATTTCAGCTTTCGCCGCAGCCAGCGCCAGGCAAGCCGGGGTTTTCAGGATTCACAAATTCTTTCGAGCTGCGCCAGCCTTGCGGGCAATCAAAACCCCATTCGCGTATTTTTGGGCCGGTGATAAAAAGGCTGATCGCAGGGCGATTTTCAACAATTTCGAGCCGGTGCAACGCTTCTGCCTCACGCTGCACAAAATCACCAGCAACACGCGCAACGGCCTCACCGCCGGGCAAATGCTCGATATAACCGCCATCGATCACAAAGCTGCTGTTCGCCCAGGGGTGATCGTGCAGCGCGCGATCATCATCGCTCTTGCGGATTTCGTGCAGATATACGTTGCACCACGGGTTGCGCGGCACCACCCACCAGCGGCGCAGATAATTGTCGCCAATGATAAAATCCGGTTCGCGCAGCATCACCGCACGGGCCCATGCCTGCATATCGGCCAGCGATGCCATGCTTTGTTCGCCATCCGGGCCGCTGCGCTGAAACAGCGGCAGGCGTTCTGGAAAGCCGACCTTTGCGCTCGTGGCATTGAATTTGTGTTCAATCGCCGCCGCCAGATCAATGCCTTCACTGGCGGCCAGAATGTCGAGATAAATCGCAACATCGGCAATTTCATCCGCCAGATCGGCGCGCAGTTTTTCCTCGCTGATATCGCCGTTGCCCGTCATCCCGTCGCGGATGCGGTTGAGTTTCTTGCCGACATTGGCGGCCTCGCCCAGCTCGCCCATTGTCGCGGTAAACCAGTCTGAAAGCGACCATTCGTTGATGCCGCCGGGGTGCCAGCGTTCACAGCGTTGCAGGGAAACGTGCCGCAGCTCGGCAAAGGTTAAACCATTGGCATTCACGCCGCTATCCTTTCGGTTTGGGCCTGTGCCCGCAATTGCAGGGTCAGGCGGTGGTTGCGTTCGATCAGGCTGGTGGGGGTCAGCGGGCTTGCGGTTTCATCCCACGGGGCCAGCTGACGGTGCATTTCGGTAAGGCAGGCATGGGCATCGCTGCCCGGCTTTGCGCGGGCCATTGCCTCTGCGATCGCAGCCTGCATTTCGCGGCGGCGGGCGGGCAGTGGGGGGATTTCACCACCGCAAGCCACCGCACCGAACAGCAGTTGCACAGCATCGAGGCAGGCCAGCGTTTCCGCATCGGCACCGCCCTTAGCCGCGCGGGCATGAAGCACCCGAGCCAGATCCGCCATCGCAGGATAATCGCACCAGTAAGGGGGCAGGGGCCAAGTCATGCCAGCCCACGGCGCTGCAAAATGTGCATTTCCGGTTCGAGCAATGCCCGCCACTGCCGAACCGGCATGCTTGCAACTTCATCTTCATTATTTGCCCATTGCGCACCGTTTGACCAGCAAGGCGGATGTTCGCCTTCGAGTACTGCCTGCCACTGGTCACAGACGTTTTCATCTTCATCAACCGATGCGTCTTTTACGTAACGCGCCAAAAAAGACATGCCATCGCCGACTAGCACGCGCACAGGCGTGTTATATTCCGGCTTCAAATCATTCGCCGAAAACCATTTCAAATCAGCCATCGATCAACCTTTCAAAACAGGTTGCCCTGCCCGCGGGAGAGAGGAGAGAGCGGGCAGGGCTGTGCCTTTGCAAAACCGCAAGGGCACGGGGGGAAATCATAGCTGCAGCCACCGTTCGATCGTGCTGGCCGAAAGGCCGGTGGCACGTTCGAGGGCGTCGCGAAAATTATCGCGGGCGAATCCGTGGGCTTCCTCTGCCCGTTCGAAATCGCCGATTTGTGCCTGACCAGCATCGCAGCGTTGGATTGCGCCGGTCAGCGTGCTGGCCGCGCATTCAAGGGCAAAGCCCATGCGGCGCAGATCGCGGCGTGCATCCTGCATCTGTTCGAGCTGTTCGGTGACATTCGGTGTATCGACAAGGCGCAGGCTCATTTCGCACCGCCTTTCGCAGCGTTGATTGCTCGGGCGACGATGCCGGTATCGACCAGAAAGCGCACGGCAACGCCCAGCGGCACCCGTTCGACGCGCGCCAGATCGCGGATTGCGACGGCCTGGCTTTCGGTGAAGGCGACCGACAGGGTCAGCGCGGCGAAAGGTTTGGGCGGGTTTTTCATGCCGCCGCCTTTCCTGCATCGCCATCCGCCAGATCAGCAGGCGTGGTGATGTCAAATGTCTGCGCCTCAACCAGTGCAATTTCGTGGTGCACGCGCTCGATCGATGCCGCAATCAGGGCACCGGCGCGGGCCAGCGCGGTTTCGGACAGGTTGACCTTCCCCGTCCACGCAAAGCCGTTTTTGGTGCGCTGGGTGGTGCCCTGATAGGCTTCCTGCCCCATAGCCTCCAGCCTGCCCGCCATTTTCATGGCATAGCAATTGGTGCAGCCTGGGCTTTTGAGCGAGCAACCGACGATCGGGTTCCACGTTTTCTGCGTCCATTCGATCTTGCTCATTGCAAACACTCCTGCAAGCCTCGATCGCGGGCTACGTTCAGACGCGACATGTCAGAATCGGTGCCGCCATTGTCGGGGTGAGCCGCGCGGGCGAGGCGGCGATAAGCTTGATTTATTTCGGCCGATGTCGCTGTCGATGTGACGCCTAGCACCTGCCACCATTGCTCCGCTGATGGCAGCGCCTGGTACCCGGCAAAGGCCTGTGCAACGGATCCAACGCCCCAGCGATCGATGCCGCGCAGCGCCTCAATGTGTTTAGCCAGCGCGGTGATATTATCTGCCACGCGATCCCATTTGTCGCACGCAAGCGCCGTGTCTTTCCCTTTCAATCGGAAATAGACAGCCGCGCCGGGATCAGCTGGCGGTGATCGGTCGCTGCGTGGCATGCCATCCAGTCGCAGTTCGACGTTGGTTGACAAGGTCACATTGTCGACGCGCAGCAGATCCAGTTCACGTTGCAGCCGTTGCAGTGCATCGGCTACAGTCAGGCTTTTAGTGTCGTACCCGACTTTCTTGCTGAAGCTGGAACGGCGACGGGCGTGCGACGCTGTGCGCGGCCAACCGGCAGGCCATGACAGGGGGTAGCGTTGGGTCATGGGCGCAGCCTTTCGTAGAGAGAAAGAAAGCGCCGGACTGCGTGATCTGCGCTGGGCCACGGGATAATTTCAAAGTCGAACGGGGGATAACCGTCCAGCATTTGCCAGGCATCATTCCCGCCCTGTGGCATCAGGTCGCGCTTTTCCGTGGCGAGCATCCGGATGTCGTATTGTTTCAGGATATCAGGCCACATTCCCGGCGTGGCATCAAAATATTCGGCAATGATATCTCCCCACATTTTGATGCGGGCTTTCGCATCGCCGAGATATCCTTTGGCTGGCGCGGCGACATCGGGAAAAACAATCTCGTCGCTTTCGTGCATCAAACCGGCGAAGCAGACTTCATCGGGGTGGCCATCGCGCTGCATCTGTTCGGCCATGCGCACGACATGTTCGCACACAGTGTAGACGCAGCGCCGGTTTCCAGTAAGCCTGCAACGAGTCTGGCCGGAAAATCGGCCCTGTGATGCCAGCGCCCAAGCATAGTCTTCAATTGTCATGCTGGTGCCGAGCGGGTTTTCATAATCGAAATAGCTGCCGTCACCCATCAAGATGGTCGGACCCATCACACGGCGGATGTGCGCATCTGCAGCTTTTGCGTTTTCGGTAGCGAGTGTCATGCCAATACCTCCTCAAATTTAGTGGTTTCGTTGCCCCAGACATCCCAGCCCGGCATTGATGTGCGGGCGAAGAGTTCAGCGCGGGGGATCTGGCCAGCCTCCAGCCCGTAGAGGCGATCGAGGCGGCGGTAGGTTTCGATAGGTTTGCGGCTGTGTTCGCGCGGGGCCTCGATAATCAACTGCCGCACGTCATGCGCTTGCACGGGCAGACCCTTGCCGCGGGTGAAGAGAAGGCAAGGCTCGAGCTGTTTGCGGCTGTGATAGCCCATCGACATTCTGGGTTCGCAAATATCGCCGGTGAAAATGTTAACCTGCATGGCGTCGATCAGCTTGGCTTTGCACCACCAGAAAAGATCGGTGGTGTAGGAAAAGCCCCAGCTAGTGCCGAGTTCGATGGCCTCATCCAAATGGCTGCCGACTGCCCACATCGCGAGCAGCGCATTGGGCGCGACATGTTCCGCCACCGGCAGCGCGGCCATTTCATCAAGCGAGAGGGTATCGTAGTGATCCTCTGCCTCGTTGAATTTCTTCTGTGTCGGCGTGCGGTTCTGACCGCTATGCGTGCGGAAAGCCCAAGCCGGATCGGCAAGCAGGAATTGGTAGTCTTTGCGGGGGAGGAACATCATGCGGCCAGCGCCTCCATCGCCTGCCCACCCCATTGCCGTGCCATCTCAGCAGCCATTCCTTGAAAAAAGCGGCTGCGTTCGCGTCCGCGATTTTCGCCAGGCGGCATCCGAAACACTCGATCGAGAGGCATTTCATCATTAGGAAGGCCCAAGGCAGCTCTTGCCGCGGCCAATGTCGGATAGGGCAGCAGCAATGGCTTCAATCCTTTAAGCCAAAAGCAGGTGCGCTTTTTTTCCCAATCTCCAAATTGCCACGGTTGAACCGATTGACCAAAATGCTGATAGTTTACGATGCGTTCTTTGGCATGGCGGTGCATCACAGGGTTTTCGATAGCGATCCGATCAATCGGCGCATTCCAGCAATCAGAAAACAGTGATGCACCAGCATCCAACTCTGCCCACATTTCCTTTTTGGTGCGGCCCGGTGGCGGCGTGGTCAGCCAGCGCACACCGCTATTGCAAAGGCGCGTGCACGGCGGATGCATCACTGCCAGCAAATCCCATCCTTCATTCAGATGGTCGCGGATATCGCCCACAATATGCCGATTACTGGCATCCTCTGATCGCTGGATATCGACCGACCATGCATCGTGACCCAACGCGAGAAAAGCGCGGCGCACAATGCCGGATGTTTCGCAGGCGACCAGAACGCGCATCAGTCCTTGGCCTTACGCAGGCCTGCCAGAGGCAGTTTGTATTCGGGGTTCGGTTGGTGTGGTTGCGCGCGGAAGAAACCCCAGTGGTGGGTCAGGCTGTAGGCGCGGAAATAGAGGCGCTCTCCATCCTCGGTCAGGATCCAATCACCGGGCTTGACGGGGTAGGTTTGGTTTGTTGACGGGGTTTGAACCGGACTATTCGACCCACCGCGCAGAAATGAATGCATTGCCCCTCCGCAGTAAATCAGTGCGTTGGTCGTCCAAATTTTGACGCAGTCGACGCTCTCGCTCATCCCGCCAGCCTTTCGGTAGCGTTGATCCAGTCGATCGATATCGCGAGGGCAGCCAACACAAGGCAGCTGATGGCGACCGCAACCTCGCTATCGAGAAAGCGGCAGGCGAGCGTGCGCAGGGGTTAAGCGCGACGTGTGCGAGGGCGGTTCATTCGTCTGCCCCTGCTCGATCGTATACTTCCTGCAGTTTTTGCTCGGTTTTTTCCCGCTGCTCGGTGATTGCCATGCGCTTGTTGCGCTCCACAACCTCAGCCAGTTCCGTCGAAAGCGGTTCCAAACGATCTTCATCGATCCATTCGACGGCATTGCTGCTGCGTGTACCCATGCCACCGATCGCACGGCTGACATTCGTCCAATGGATCAGGCCCCATCGGGTAATGCCGTGCAGAAATTGCGTGCGGCCATATAGCAGGCCAACGAAACCGGTGATCTTGTCCCTCGCAAAGTCACCCAGAACGAACGGGCGGCTGTTGCCGCCTGGTGACTTGGTTGTCTGCTTATTGTCGTTCAACTGAACCTCCATCATCAATCTGGGGAGGCTGAATAGTGTCAGCTACAGCAAACAGTCAATAGAAAATGTAAGACAAAGCATACATTGCAGCCGACATTACGCTGCGGCAGGATTAGGATTGGCGGAATAGCGAAGGATTTAGAGTGTCCGGATTATTGCAATCGTCATTAGAAAATCTGGCGAAGTTGGTCGAAGGCAAGCGTGTTTCCCCTGCGTTTCCTGAAGGTCGGGAAGCAGTTGTGGCTGAGTCGGAGGCAGATGAGGCTGTTTCGGGACCAATTCAGGAAGCCGAAGCGCCACTGGCAATGTTTATCGTTTATGAGGATGCAGCTGGTAATCAATCACAGCGCCGGATAACCGTGCGCCAACTTATCGGAAACCCGCCAGA
>JACCDR010594677.1_pt1 | contig 13674 bp, 25 predicted proteins | sample 7446431 | NCBI WGS metagenome assembly JACCDR01 (sample SAMN15323443, study PRJNA562643) | freshwater metagenome | isolation source: river surface water | place: USA:Blue River Watershed | collected 2017-08-17
ACTCCTGAGATGTTAGCTAAGTTTGTTACTTATATTTCAGAATTTGGCGAAGCTGCTGCACAAGGTTTTATCGCAAATGGCGAGCCTCAAGTAACAGAAGAGGAAGCGGAAACTATCGCAGATATCGCGCTTATGTGGGTAGAGAATATTCAAAAAGGCATGGAAAGCACAGCAATTGCAGACCCTTTAGACGGTTTGTTGTAATTGCGAAGCATTCTGCAAAGCATTCTGCAAAGCATTCTGCAAAGCACAGCATAGCAAGCCCGGCCCTCTTAATTGAGGGCTTTTTAGTATGTAGGATATTTCAGGCAAGGAATGTACTTAGGTCGGAATGGTTTGGATCAGCAATAAAATCCTTGCCAAACTATCCCGCTTGCATATCCTACATACTAAAAACAACAACAACCCATATAGGTGGATACCATATGCTAAATATCTGCAAATATACCGGCCTACAATCTAGAATTTTTGGCGAAGGATCTAAATCCCTAAGCATTCCTGAGCCATATTCCAATCTATCCCTTTCCGATATAGCTAAAATCCTATCATCCGATTGCGAGCTAACACATAAAGAGCAACACTTGCTATATGTTTCTTTGCTGCGACTAATTCCGAAAATTAAATTTAATTCCCACTTCCCTTTGCAAGCTACTGCATTCTATGAATCGAATACTGGTAGCCTATACTCTATAGCTTCTAAGTTTCATAAATTCCCTTCACAAGCCAATAGCCTTCCCGACTTCGCTATTAATGCTTTTGCCTTGCAAAATGGTGCTAGTGATCTTTTAGATTACCTAGATGCTATAGCTAATAACTTGCCAATAATAACCGCAGCTAAATCGTCACAAGATGATCCAGAACTAGAAGCTTTAATAGAGCGCATATTTAAATCTAAAATTATTCGCGAGCGTTCCGATTGGGTGCGTAGTAAATTGCGCCACTTGCCACAGCATACTATAGATTCAATTATTAAAGTTTTAGAATCCTATACTGTAAGCCCTAAAGCTAACTTAATGAATACTAAGAAGTTCCTATTAGATAATATAGAGCTTCGCAGCCAGCATGATGGCAGCATGTTACAGTCTACAATTCGTGCACTTGATAAAGTAATTATAAACTCCCTAACAGTGGAGCAAATGTTCGGAGTCTATTCCCTCAGCTCCACTGAACTAGAAGAATTAGAACGCACTAGCCATATAGATTTAAAAAGTAAAATCCAGGTACTTAAGGAAACTACAACCTTAACTATCCCTAAACTTACTAAATCCCCTGAGCGTTCAGAATTCCCTAACGAGACTAGATATAAACTAGCTTTAGCTAGATGGAAGGCTCAAAATGTATAATAAACTTTACCCATTAATCCTTTGTATTCTAGCTGCATGGATAGTTTCTTTGTGGATTGCTAGCGCTAGGCAAGAAGTTAAAGATAACTTGCAGCGGTCTATACACTGTAACCCAGATAGCAGGCAGCCCTATGATTACAAATAGCCCTGCAGAAATATTAAAAAACTCTATCGCAAATTCTCTCCTTACTCCAGTCGAAGGTGAGCTAGTTAGATTCTGCAAACATCGCGTAGCGGAAATAGTAAAAGCCCATACACTTTGCGACCTTCCGATTAATAAATCTAAACTATTTATCCTACATTACACCAAACTAATCCCCGAGATAGAATTTGCATACTCTATAGCTAAAGAAAAGAAATTTTGCGCTAAGTATTATATAGATCTAAGGCGCGAGGCTAAAGCTGCATATAAAGACTGCAAACTTCTAACCCTTCCAGAATATCGCAAGCTGCTCTTTATAATAAACCTAGCGATAGAGTTTAGCATTGAGCAGCACAGAATTATGAGTATTAAACAATGCCTATAGAATCTAAACAGCAAAGATTACTAAATGCCTTAGCTCTAGCTAAAGCTAAATATGGCAATAGCCCGCAAGTAGCATCTACTACAGAAGTGGAAACTAGCTTAGCAACCTTCAAGCCTAAGTATTACACTGCTAAAGGTGATCCATTAAACGAGCGCCAAACTCTAGCAGTAGATACTGCCGCAAATGGTGATAGCTTTGTACTTATCGGCGGTGCAGGTTGTGGTAAAACTGCTACATTAACTGCAGTAGTTCAGGAAGTATGTAGAAAGTATGGTGGGCCTAGCAAGGTGCAAGATGAAGTTGCTATAGTTGCATTTACTAGGCGCGCTTGCTCTAACGCTGCTAAAGCTATGGATATTATAGGAGCTAGACACTTAGTCCGAACTATCCACAAGCAGCTAAAATACCAACCAATAAGCAAACAAGAACGCGAGCTTACAGGTGGTGGACTTTACGCCCCTACTGTTACTAAATACACCCCTAATAAAGACTGTAAACTTATAATTGTTGAAGAAGCTTCAATGGTAGGTTACGAGACTTTGTATCGGCAATTAAAAGAAGGCCATCCAAATGCTAGATTTATTTTTGTCGGTGATCTAAATCAGCTTAAACCTGTAATGGGACATAGTGTACTAGGCTTTAAACTTACCCAATTGCCAGTTATTGAACTTAATATCCCTTATCGCCAAGCACTTGATAGCGATATTATTAGCTTTCAATATAACTACACTTTAGCAGGCCGCGTCCCTACTCAGGCTCAAATAGATGTATATAGCCAAAAAGGCCAGCTTAAGTTCTTCCCAATATCTAGAATGCGCTCAACCATGCCAGATTTAACTGAACGTATTTGCCGACGGCACATTATACCCCAGATAGAAAATGGCTCCTATAATGTAGATACTGATATTATATTAATTCCGCAGAATGTAGGTTTTGGCCAGATTGCTATAAATTGTCATATAGCTCAATATCTATCTAAAAAATCCGGCAATCCTACATATGAAATCTTTTGCGGAATCAATACTAAATATCTAGCTGTAGGCGATAAAGTCCAGGCCGATAAGCAGGAAGCTATCATCACTAAAATAGAATTTAACAATGATTACATCGGCAAGATGCCTAGAAAGGAATCTCTAGATCTAGACCGATTTGGAGTTATGCACAGTGCCAGTAAGCTAGAGTTTCTAGAAGTTACTAAATCTAAAGAAGAAATCTTAGCCCAGCTAACTCAATCTATCAAGGAATCTAAAGATGAGGATGCAGATGAGAAGCGCCAGCCTGCTAGCCATAAAATTACAGTTTATTTTCCAGATCTGGAATGTGAGTCTACTTTAGAAACTAAGGCTGAAGTAGCTACTGTAGATCTAGGCTATGCTTTAACTGTGCATCGTAGCCAAGGCAGTGAGTGGAGGAAAGTAATTCTAATCTTACACTGCAGCCATCATAGAGGGCCTTTATATTGCAGAGAATTATTCTACACTGGAGGAACTCGGCCTAGGGAATTATTGGAGATATTATATACTCCTGATAGCACTATAGGCGCTAGAGATAGCAGCATTGCTACTTGTATTACCAGACAAAGTTTACCTGGAAAAACTTGGCAAGAAAAGGCTAAGCATTTTGCAGATAAGATGGAGTATTTGGAATGGAGAGATTAGCCCCGCTAATATTTAATGTAATGCTAACTCAGTTGCCTACATTATATTCTAATCATCAAGCTATGGTTAATTGGCACACTATATTTAATCATTACTTCCCACGTAGCAATCAGCCAAATTCAGTAATAAGATTTAGCTATTGCATATGCCCTGGATGCTTAAAAGTATGGAAGCTGCCTAATAGCAACATGATCTTACCTAATAGATATTGCTGCCAGCGTAACAGTATTAGTTGGCAGATTGGAATAGTATTAGGAGCTATAGATCCTGAAGTAGAAAGGATGATGCAGGAAGTATTAAAGGGTTTATTTGATTATCAACAAATTTATAGGTTGTAGCTATATGAAGCTGAAATCAGCTAGAAATAACTTCCCAGCTACTTGTTGGGTACTTTTCACAGTTTATAGTAAACTTTGCAGGAAGTAATTATATGTCTAAACTTGAACAAGACTTAAAACTTTTAAGCATGGACTTAGCTAAAGTACTAAATATTCATGGAGCAGATTCTGCGTTTAATATGCCAGACTTTGTTCTAGCTAATAACATAACTACATACCTTCTAGCTATATCTCAAGGTTGGGTTCTAGTTCCTCCTAACCCTACAAAGGAGATGATAGAGGCGATGTACATACAGTTGGAAGTTACTACTAATGGAAAAGTGTACGGACTTACAACTGCCTGGAGGGAAGCTCTAAAACGTGTAGATCTATCTGCAGTAGAATGTAAATTGCCTTCTAAAGAGACAAGTAACGCAAATTATTACTAAAGAGGTAGATTAACTGTATGGCACTATATACCGGTAAAACTCCTTCAATTCTAATTGAATATTTCCGCAGGGAATTCCCTAATCTATATAAAGCTTATGTAGAATCTGAAGTTGATGGATTACTTTAGAAGGAGAAATTATTCCGGAACCTTTACCAGAAGATAAACTATTACCCTTAATTCCTAAAGAGGAAAATTAATTATGAATACCAATTTAGACCCAATTTTAATTATTGTAGCTCACTCAGAGTTTGAAGGCGGAGTAGGATTTTTTATTACTTGTGAGGCTGAGCTAAGCAGTATAGATCCTTCCGCATTAAGTAAATTTGAAATTTGGAATGGACATAGTGAAATTCCTGAACAAGATTATGACTATCTAGCATGCACACTTGATGAACTTGAGCAGTTAAGTATTGCTCAGTTTGCTGGAGAAGCTAAGCTGCAAGTATTTACTAAAATTTTCGCCCTTGATTTAGATAGCTGCTCATGAAAAATTTTCTTTTAGAATTCCTAGGTGGCCTTATAATAGCTCTATGCCTCTACTTAATGTTTACCTTAGTAGAAGCAGGAGTATCCAAGAAGTCTCAGAAGCATGATAGCCTTCCCCCAGTAGAACCCAAGTCTTGCACACCCTCACCTAAACTTAAGGGGTTTATAAGTGAGCAGCATTCTGAGACTTTACTGAGATTTTAGATAGTAATAAAGCTGTCCTACTAGTTTAGTTAGCAATGTGTTATAACTAAGCTAGTAGGCAGTTTAGATATGATTACTTTAGTCCTATCTAAACTGTTATAGCTAACCCTAAACCCCCAACCTAAAGAGTAATTACTTATGCAAGAGCAAGAACCTGCGCAAGAACAAGAACCCGTAAATAAAATCTACCTTCTACCTATTGAGGAAGATCGTAACCTATTCAGTAAACTCCTAGTCAAAGCTTTTAACCTTCAAGATTCCCTTAACTCTATAATCCACCCAGAGTGGTACAAACAAAAATTTAACTGGAATACAGCAATTCGCGCAGAAGTTGGGGAAATTCTAGAACGCTATCAAGGCTGGAAGTGGTGGAAGAAATCTAAACAGTTTAGCGAATGGACTCCAGAAGAAAAGTTCCAGCTTGCTTTAGAGCTTATTGATATTCTACATTTTCAATTATCTTTTGTATTGGAAAGCTTTCATAATTTTGAGATTATGGATGGACCTGCAGACTGTGCAGAATATTTAACTGAGGAACTTAGCACAAGCTTTTACAAAAATATTCCTGGTGAGCAGGATGAAGCTTTAAAAATATTTTGCGGGCTAGACTCCTTAAATCCAGCAATGCTAGAATGCTTATTCACATTTACAGCTATAACCTTTCATTATACTCCTATCCAAACTTTACAATTATACTTTGCCAAGAATGCACTTAATGAATTCCGCCAGGATATGCAGGCTAGGCCACAGGGATATAATAAAATCTGGGCCAGTGGTTATGAAGATAACCATTATTTAATGGAAGTATTTAATGAGCTGGAGGAAGTAGCTACAGTTAGGCAGGATATAAATAATGCCGATAGTTGGTATTACGATCCTGCAACATACTGTATTATATTTAAGGATGAGCTGCAGCAAAAGTTTAAAGCTGTAGAACGTGATTGCCTGCCAAACACATTTAATTAAAGCATATTTAGGTATTAGCTAGTCTAGTACCTAAACTTATTTTAATTACTATCTTAATCCCATATCCTAACTACAGGTCTACCTATATGCTTAGCCAATATGATTTCTTACTTAATCGCTATACCAAAACTTTACAACATCTTCAAGATTTTATTGATAACAAAATTCCAATAAATGGTAAGCTAGATATTAACTCTTCTCCAACATCTACATCCCTAGCTTATCTACGCTACAAACTTCTAAACACTCCAGCTTCGGACTACCAAAATGTCTAGTAAGTATTCTTCCTATATCCAGCAAGTTATCTACCAACGCCGAGCTATCCGCATTAAACTTTCCGAATCCCATACTATATCTGGAATTCGCCAAGCTATTAACAAAGAAATTCGCGAACGTAATCTAAAACTACGCTGTAGGATTCTAACTTGTGAAGATGAAGTAGAAATCTCAGCACAACCCGTAATTGATTGGAATTCCTCAGGAGTATAATATGCCTGGTAAACCAGTAATAAGAATACATCCTAGAGAATATTCCAAACTCTTCTCTGATGTATATAATTCCATTGAGCCTTATAAACTATATTGTGCTAAGGATGAAGTTCCTAAATGGAAAAAACGTCTAGTAGAGGAGAAGTATTTTGAATCTACTCTAAATCCCGGGTTAAGGAAACTGAGATTTAGTTTTGAATATGATGAAAGTTTACAGGCTCTAATTGTAGACATGATCCCATGGGGTAAAAACAGATGAGTAATTTAAGTAACAGTAATTTAGGCACCGACTTATTAACACTACAAGAAGGCCGCAAATACACTATACAAGATCCTAAGCTAGGAGAAGTTACAATTAAACTTGTATTTCCTATAGGTTCTACTTGTATAGCTGTAACTAGTTGTGGCGATGAAGTATATTTACCAGCAACCGGCTGGGTTCAGAGCAAGTACGCTACTGAGTATAGTTGTGGGGAATATAAACTTAATATCTAAATAGGTTAGCTATATGTCAAAATTAAAACCAATCACAATTGATAATATGCATGAGTATAGTGCTCAACAAGTATTTAATTTTATTGCTAACTCAAAGTGCAAAAAGTACAAAGTATGATGGGTTTGGAAGAGCAGGTCCTTGTGTATATAGGAGTGTTGAAGGTCTATGCTGCGCAGCCGGGATTCTAATTCCAGACGATAAGTATGATCCTAATATGGAAACTAAATTATGGGGTACTTTGATTTCTAGGAAACTTGTTCCTAAAATTTATCAAGATTTAATAACTGAACTGCAGCAGGTGCACGATTTATATCCTGCGGCACATTGGAAAAGCACTCTTAGACATGCGGCACAGAATTTTAAACTCAATCCCTCTCAACTATCTCACTTTAAATGGAATAATGTGCACAATAGGTACATTCATAAAAGTTGGCAACTTATAAATCTTAGTACCGTTAATGCTAAGCCTGGAGAAAAATATACTATAGATGGCAAAACCTATGAAGTAGTAACTAAAGGTGGAGGCAAGTTTAAAAATTGGAGTTTCTATTATTTTGCTAAGCTATTACGGAGTAGCTCTATATGAACCGAGTACAGATTAAAATCATAAAGGATGCTTTAGATTGTCCTGAAGCTCTAACCGAGTGGGAAACTAACTGGCGCAAAGAGCTGCGCAATTTGGCGCACTTGCAACCGTTGCCTAAGAGGGGTAAAAAGAAATGTTTGTAAATGTAAAAACCGCTGTTAATATTGACGCCAAAGAAGTATTACAAAACATAGCGCCCGATGAGGTTGCCGGTTTATTGTGCCTGGTTGCCGAAAAGTTTGATGATGATTTTATAAAACGCGCAAAATTTGCAAACGCGTTCGCCGATAGTATTAGTGAAATAGGGTGCCGCTTTTTGGCCGAAGTTGTTGCAGCACACTATATGCGGAATCCTTAGCCAATGCAACTTAGACCATACCAAAAAGAGGCCAGCGGCGCGGCTATCAGCTGGTTAAAATAACGCTGCTGCCTGTTTACCACATTTAACAGGAGCACTTATAGTTGGTGGCCTCAGTAAAACTCCAGAATATGCAGCTAAAGGAATGTGGCATGGTGTTGTTTATCTAAATGGTGAGCAGTGGTGTGATCCTAAAGGAGATGATGCTCCAAGAATAGATCCAGAAGAAATAGATTTACTTATTCCAATTTTCAAGTAGGCAACTATATATGAATCTAGATGACCAAACCTTAACAATAATCCAAGACCAAATTTCCAAACTTAATTCCGGTTTATTAGAATCTGCTCCTGATATTCATAACTGGATGCAGGAACTTAATCTAAATATCCGGGCTAACCCACACCTAATCCATCTTCTAAAAGATGAGGATCGTGCTACACTTTATCAAGCTGTAATTGCTATGAGTAAGATTGCAATTGCTCCAGCAGCTAAACCCCCTAAGGAGCCTAAGGCCCCGAAGGATTCCAAAGGAAAAGGTAAAGCTGCTAAACAGCCTATACAATTCGATAACCTGAAGCCTCTAGATAATCTAGACTTCTTATTATAGCAGGCCGGCCAATGGGATTTTCTTTAGCACAACTTACTGCAAAACTTAAGCTACCTGTAATGCGATCTGCCAAACCTAACATCTTAGGCTATGTAGATTTGCCAAACCAAACTTGCCTTAGCTTTTCTAAACTTACTACCTTATACGAATGCCCAAGGAAATTCCAGCTTAAGGAATTAAAAGCTAGAGGAGTCTACCCTCCTACTATCCATACTGCATTTGGTCATGCTCTAGCTGGAGGTATTCAGAAACTCTGGGAAACTGGAGATCTGCAATTAGCTACATTAGATCTAATCCGCTTATGGGATTTTGATAATGTGATAGATGTTTGGGAAACTAGGAAGCAAACTAAATCTATTTACCATTGCATCTTAACTCTACAAACTTACTATCATCAACACTATCTAATAGAATCTGATGAATGGATGCTTGCTCCTAATGGTGTAGAGTTATTAATTTTTCTACAGATAAATCCTACATTTAATTACCAAGGCCATATAGATTTAATCTTGGTGAATAAATTTACTGGAGCTTATCGAATAGTGGAAATTAAAACTTCCAAGTTCCCACAAACAGCAGCCCACTGGCAGAATAGTTTACAGACTAAAGGTTATCACAGCCTACTATCTGCTGTGCATCCTAACACTCATAATGTAGTAACCTATATCTGCATTCAAGTAGGGAAGCTGGAGGACTATGATGCTAACTTTGGTATAACTCAATTTAACTTTGACCAAAGCTTATGCACTGGTACAGACTTTCCTATGCACCTTATGCAGGATGTAACTACTATTCAAATGTATGTGGAAGATAATTACTTTCCTACTAGAGGATCTAGTTGCATAGATAAGTGGGGTAAACCTTGTCAATTCTTTGGAATGTGTGGAGAGTTTAGTCAACAACCTGAGGAACAAAATCCTATTTATAAATCTCTAACTTTAGATGATTGCAGTTATGTCTTAAGTTTAGAGGATCTTTTAAAAGCTCAAGTGGAGTAATAAACTAATGTCTATTAAGCAAATCCCAACTGTCGGTAGAATAATGTATTGGTATCATGTTAATGATATCACCTTCTCAGAAGGTGAGGATGGAAATCTTATTCCAAAGTTAGCAGCCCCATTACCAATAATTATTACTTGGGTATCTGAGTGTGGAAACTATGTCAGTGGAACTGTATTTGATATAGACGGTACTGTACGCCCAGAATCTAGTGGCACATTAGTAGTTCAACCTGGCGATCCAGTCCCTATGCCTAGCACTTTGCGTCTGGGTTGTGCTTTCGTCATGTGGATGCCTTATCAAGTAGCCACGCATGCTAAATCCCTTATAGAGGAATCTTCCTTATGCAAAGTAGAAACCCCAGAAAGCCCGTAGTATTTAAAATCGGTGGAATTCCTTTATCCTCCTTACCTATTCCTGTACTAGAACAAAACCTAGCAGACTTAACTACGCACCCTGAGCGTTTTAAAGTTACTAAGGCTACCTATGCAGGAACTAATGAGCACTTCTTTAATAAGCTTAAAGGTGCGCTTACTGAGGAAATAGCTAAGCGTAAAGCTAGGCTAGATACTCTTTTGCCGATAAGGAGTATTGAAAATCCTGCTGTTCCGGAAGATTGTATTGTATCATTAACCGATGAAGAGTTTGCTTCTGCCCTTCAAATTCCTTTTAGGTAACTTTATGCCTATTCCAAATCTACAGAATGCTGAGGACTTGACATTTCTTGAACCTTCTGGTACAATACCTCCTCGGGATATAACTGCACAAAGAACTATAGCTGATCTTTATCGCACTATTAACTTACTGCAATTAAAGGTCAACGAACTAGTTACGCGTGTTAATCTATTAACCAATGAATTGGAAGATATTTAATGGCTAACTTACTAGACATAAAAGCTTCTTCAGTCCGTAGATCCCAACAAGCTATAGTTTACGGTGCACCTCTTACCGCTAAAACTTCTAAAGTATCTTTATTTGCAAAATGCTTTAAGTTAGTTTGGGTAGATCTAGATGGGAAGTTTCAATCTATATTTACTGCACTTCCTAAGGAGTATTGGGGTAATATAGAACTCTTTTCTATTGCTGATACTCCAGTTAAACAGAATGCTGCAGACCTAATTATTAAAATGGTAACTGCAAAAACTCCTTTTCGCTTTTGCAAAGCACACTCCCTAATTGCCTGTGCAGAGTGTAAGCAGGCTAATGCAGAATATGAAACTTTTGATCCTGCAATGCTAGATCAGAATACTATCCTAGTTATAGATAACTTATCTACACTCTCTGATAGTATGATGAACAAGCAACTAAACTATGTAGATCCATTTAAAGCTCCTGATATAGATTCAGATGATTATAATGGACAATGCTTCGCTCTTAACACCATGATTAGCTTTGCTAAAAACTTAGCTTGCCATACTATATTCATAGCTCATGAGGAAGAGGTAATAATAAACCCCAAAGTAACTTTAGATGGTAAAGGTAAACAAGTTATAGTTGGGCAAAAGAAATTTAGTCCTGCAGTAGGAACTAAAAGATTCAGTGGAAGAATCTCAGGAAAAATTAACCATGTCTTGCGTACAAGCATAGTTAATAAAGCCTTCAGAATATCATCCTCTCCTTTAGATGATAATGAAGTTCAGGCCGGAACCACCAGTGGAATTAAAGTAGATAGTGATGAATCTCTACTTAAAATCTTTGATGTTTCTGAAGCCGAAAAAGCCGCTAGACTTCTAGCAATTAACGCAAAGTAGTAATTTAATCCCTTTTAAACCAACCAAAGAGAGTAATTTTATGAGTGAAGAAAAAGTTAAAGTAGCCTTAAGTCTTGCTGACCTTCAAGCTAAACTATCTACAAAACTGGTAGACATTAAGGATATTGGAGTATTCTCTGAACTTCCTGCAGGTGTTTATCTTTTCGCAATTGATACTTGTGAAGTAGCTAACTTAGCTGCAGAAGGTGAGCTTGAAGATTATGGTATCCGTACCATTGTAGAAGTAGAAGCTTGCACCGCATTAACGGAAGTTCCTGAGCCAGAAGATGAGGCAGAACTTGATGCCCATAAAGTTAAACTGGATGAGCAAATTGGCCAGAAGCTTTATAAAAACTACAAGGGTGAAAAGCTTCTGGAAAACTTTAAGAAGGACTTTGGGTTTATCGGTGATCACTTTGGCTTAGACGATGCTATATCTGTAGTTGAGCAGGCTAAAGGTGTTAAGTTTATTGCTGAGTATGTCTTAAAAGAAAGCAAGAAGTTTAAACGGGATGATGGAACTCCAGTTAAGTTTGGTAATTATGCTAGTGCGGCTGTAGTTTAATCTTAGCCTAGTTAGTTATATAGTATTACAAGGAAGTAATACTTTAAATGTTTTTAGTTTTAATATAGAAGTATTTAAAGTATTACTTAAATATATACTCCTAAATGGAATCTCCTATGCACATAAATTCCAAACTCGCCAAAGCTTTAAACCTTACTGAAGATCTATACCTTCCAGGTGTAAAGCTAATCTATTTACAAAATTTCCTCTCTGATATTTCTGCAGACCTGCCAACCTCTACAGTTATTAAACTTTTACCATTCATATATAAAGTTATAGAGGCTCATTCTGCTAACTATAAAACCATACAAGGTGTAGTTAACCACAATGCCTCTATGATTACTTTAAGGTTTTATAATATTCTCCCTAATAATATATTCTGTGATGGTATAATCTATACATGGAAAGATGATCTGCCAGACTATATTCGTGAGGAAACTCAAGGAGAATTATTTGGTGAGCCTCTAGTAACTAAATCTATCTACTACAAACTGATATAGGTTTCTAGGTATATGCTATCATCTAACCGGCTACTAGTTATTGGGGCATATACGGAACAAGTATATGCTACCCAATTAAAAACTATTTTAAATAATGCTTATGGCATTATCAAATTCCATACCGCTAAGCCTAAGCAAGATAACTTTGCTACCTTGTGTGCCTTTATATCCGCGCATAAATGTAGCTATGTAGCTGTAACCTGCTTATCTACATTTAAGATGCTTACTAAATTTCGCTTAGCAGGCACGCCAGATGATAACTTTGGAACTATGGCTAACATTCCTGGACTAAATATTCCAGTTATTCTAGTGCCCCCATTAAAGCAACTCTACTCTGTAAACTATGGAACCTTTTTAATTAAGCATTACCTAGGCTATAAACTTCTAGGTAGCTGCTTAACTACAGATAAATTCTCTTGGCAATTTATAACTCCAAAGAATTTCCTCACAGTTAAAGCTACTCTAGCTACCTGCTCCCTTATAGCTGTGGATATCGAAACTCATAAAGTAGGTTTACGTATAACCTCCTGCTCCTATACTGGCTTATTACATAGCGGCAATTCCTATACTGCAGTTATAAATGTAAACACTGATCAAGATATTGATTTCTGTTTCATGGTAATTAAGCATTTAAACGCTTTACCCCAGCCTAAGATTACTCAAAATGGGCAGTATGACAATTCCTACTTCCTACGTTTTAATTGCCCACTACATAACTGGATTTTTGATACTGCGTATTTAATGCACGCATTCTGCCCAGAGCTTCCAAAGGACTTAGCATTTATATCTTCCTTCTTTCTCAGTAACTTCATCTACTGGAAAGATGAAAGTAGTTCCAATCTCTATGAATATAATGGTAAGGATACCCATAATACTTTATGGACTTTCCTATCCATGATGCTTTATTTCCGGGGGCAAAATTCCTACACCTTTGCAAATTATATAGAAAGCTTTCCAGTAAACTATCCTTCCCTATCTTGTGGTATGGAGGGTATGCTAGTTAATAAAGCTGAAATGGAAGCTATGTTTAAACTAGCTACTGAAAAATATAAAGAAGCTCAGGCTAAACTTGCATACTATATTGGGGTTCCTAATTTTAATCCAGGGTCTTGGCAACAGGTAAAGAAATTATTTGCCGCTTTAGGCAGTCCCCAACAAGGTACAGATAAGAAAGCTTTACGAGATTTCTATGAGGCTAGTGAGCTTAATGTTCCTATAGCAGATTTAATTGGAGAATATAGGAAGCATAAAAAAGCTGCCAGTACCTACTTTGATTTTGAATTATTAAATAGTAGGCTAATGTATAGCTTAACTCCACATGGCCCAGAAACTGGAAGGATGGCCAGTAAAGCTAGTCACTTTTGGTGTGG
>JACCDR011254060.1_pt1 | contig 13674 bp, 18 predicted proteins | sample 7446431 | NCBI WGS metagenome assembly JACCDR01 (sample SAMN15323443, study PRJNA562643) | freshwater metagenome | isolation source: river surface water | place: USA:Blue River Watershed | collected 2017-08-17
CGAGTGAGCAGAGTTTGAAGCTGCTCGACCCGCTGCGTCAGGGCCTCGACCTGACTGGCCAAGGCCGCGTTTTCCGCGCGAAGTGTTGACAGGGCTTCCACTTCCTTGCCCGTAGACTGAGCCGAAGCGAGCCAATCGACCGCTTTTTGCTTCAGCGTCCTGCCGCCCATACCCATACGGGAAATGGCTTCTTCATTCGCGCTGGCAAGATCTTCGACTGTGCGAATGTGCAGGTTGAGCAGCATTTCGACTTGCGCCGGGCTGGCGACAGGCCACTGGCGGATGCTGATCCCGATTTCCGGGATTTCCAGGTTGCTTTTCCAGGCTTCGTAGGTCCGGCGATAGTGGTCGAACCATGCAGCCGGGAGGCGTTCTTGCTGAACTTGCATTCGCATGTCAGCCAGCCACTCTTCCGCGATCTTCTCAATGCGGTCTTTACTGCCTGCCGGCGTGATGACAGCGTAGGCGACGTCTTTCGACGCCCAACGGCCTTCTTCCAGCGACCGCGTACGGTCTTCAACTGCGCGGTACTCGAAGCGCACGAAAGGCGGCCGTTCTTTCTGAATCTCAAGCATAGCGTTCCCCAAAGGTAAATGGAAAGAGTCCCCGCTTAAGCGGTGTTCTCAAAAAACCACAGGGCCGAGTGGCCCTGTGGAACACGCTGGGGAGCGCGAATTACGTGATGGCGCCTTGGGCGAACGGGCGGTTCAGGTGTGCAACGTTGTAGAAGACCGTCGCGTTGTTGTACGTCGCCGTGACAGTGCCGTTGACCGCTGCCGTGGTATTCGCGGACAGGGTGACGGTGCGTTCACTGGGGTCGATGGCCGTGACCGTGGTACCTGCAGCGATACCGGTGCCGGACAAGTAGACGCCAATGAACCAGCCGTCGGAGTTCGGAACCTGGAGTTGGTTCGAACCGTTTGCGGCGGTGCAGTTGGCTTTGGCCACAGTTGCAGCGGCAGCAACCATCACGCGGGCGTTCAGGATCTGCTTGCCGGCGGAGTTGGCGCCGCCTTGGCCTGCGGCAGCGATGCCGAAGGTCGTGTCGGCCGCGACGCTTGCGCTGCAATTGACCGGGGTCATGCCGCTGATGCAGAACCAGCCGTACTGACCGGAAGTCATGATGGCCTGGCTGACACACAGCGGGCGGCCGAGGTTCGCGGTGTTGGGGACTTCCGTCGCGTCGAATCGGTACGACTGCAGCGAAGTGTCGAACACCGGCGTCAGCACGCACAGGCCGAAGGCGCGGATGCTGCCATTGGCGCGCGCGTAGATGAACTCACCGAAACCCCACCAGTTGTCCGCAGCGGCGGAAATGAATCCGGGCTGCATCTGGGGCGTCGTGCTGAGGGCTTGGCCGCCGAGCTGGACTTGGGCGGCACCGGCCGGCGGGGCGAGAAGGGCGTAGGTCATGGGATTTCTCCAGTTTGGGTTGCATCACCCCGGGGGTTATGGCGTGTTAACACCCGGGGTGATTCATCAGGCCTTCAGGACACCCTGCAGGCTGCGGTTGCTGCAGACGAGCTGACCCATCCACAGAATCGGCACGACGGCCGCGTCCTGGTTGTAGGGCTTCATCTCGTCCATCACGGTCATGTCAGCGTCCTTGTGCACGACCAGCTCCAGGTAGTCCGTATTCAGGAAATACATGTGAGCGTTCGGGATGCCGCTGCCGCCGTCGAAGATCACGTCAGCCTTCTTGTACTTCAGCTCGACGAAGCCGGCGCTGGCACTGGATTTGTCGCCGGTGTAGCGCTTGATCGACGTCTGCGACTGCTCGAAGAAGGTGTAGTAGTCGTTCGAAGCGACGATGAGGTCGGGCTGGTCATCGCCGCGGATCTGCTCCAGCCACAGCGGAAGCATCAGGCTTTCCATCGTGGTCGGCCCTGGGGTGATGGCAGAACCACCTTGGATCGGGGCGGCTGCCGACTGGACCTTGTTGCGCCAGAACGGCCAGGTCGAGCTGTCGATGCCACCGACGGTACCGGTGCCAGTGTCGGCTGCGATGACTTGCAGGCCGCCGATCTGGTTCGGCAGGGTGCCGTCGCTATACAGGTCCGCGGAGAAGTTGTTCTTAAACGTGCGCATGGCGTTCTTCATGCGCGACTTCACCAGGTTGATGATGCGGCTGCCACCGGAGTTGGTGCGCAGTTCGAGGCCGCTGGCGACGACATTGATGGCGATCTGGCGCCACTGGTACTCGGCCGCCGACAGCACTTCGCTCGCGCCGACGTTCAGCACGTCGTAGCCGCTGTAGCGCTGGTAAGTCGAGTTGTTCGCGTAGTCCAGCGGCGTGACGATCGTCAGGCCACCGTCTTCACGACGGATGTTGCCTTTGTCGTACATGCGCTTGAGCAGCGCGTTGTTCTTGGACACGTTGTCCTTGAACTCTTTCGCGTGGTTGCGGAAGGTCGTGGAGACCAGTTCCGTGAATACCGAATTCGGGGAGGGCATGGCAGCTCCTTGTCAGTTGACGATCAGTTGGACCTGGCGTGAATTTGAGCCAAGGTCTGTTCCAGAGTTTCGTCGATGCTGGTGGGCTTGGCCGCCGTCGGGCTGCCTGCGCGTTCAAGCGTTCGAACGTTGGCTGCCGTTGCGCGACGGGCCTTTGCGGCAGCCTCTGCTGCCTTGCGAGTCCGTTCCGACTCTGCTTCAGCCGCGAGGCGCGCTTGCTCTTTCGCGCGAACGACAGGATTGGCCCAGAGAGCTTTCTCGTAGGCAACTTTGATATCTTTGGTCACACCACCACGGATCAGTTGCGCGATGTCATCGGCAAGGTCCGAGAAGTAGATGTTGGCCGGATCGTTGGCGAAGGCCTCAATGCTCGCCCGAATTTCCGCCTGTTTGGCTTGGGCGGCGCGCTGGTCTTCTGCCGACAGCCGGGAGTGTAGGGCTTCCACTTTCGTTTGCAAGTCCTTGACTGTCGGGTCGACGAACGGCTCGACGTCGGTGACTGCGCCGCCGGTAAGCTTGGCGAGAAGCTTCGGCAGGGGAATGCCGTAGTCGCGGACCAGGCTTTCCAGCATGTTGACCTTGGCATCGTCGGAGCCGAGCGCCAGGATGCCGTGGGAGTTGACCAGGCCGGGGAGGATGTCGGTTGCAGTGACCCCGGCACTCTCCATGACTTGGCGGTAAGGCGTGAACAGGGCGTTGACGTCTTCGCCGAGCTTCGCGCTGCCGCGGTACTGCTCCAAGCCAGCATACATGTCCTGCTCGCGTTTGTGAATCTCAGCACGAACATGCTCCGGCAGGGTTTCCCAACCCGCAGTCGCTTCTTTGCGCCAAGTCTTTGGCGGCTGCGCCAAGTCAGCTGCCCCGCCGGGCGGAGGTGGGGCAGGAGGCGCGGACTTCTTTTCTTGATCGGCCGGTGAATCGTCGGTCGACGCAGGTGCCGGCGCGGACGCGGAAGTGTCGTCGGAGCCCGCGTCGGGCTCAAGATTTTCCGGCGAATCTTCCGGCGCGTCAGTGCCGAAGCCGAGTCCGCTTGCAATCTCACTTGCAGCGGCAACCATGTCAATACCGCCTTCAGCGGTCGAAGTAGAATCGAATTCCCCAGGCATATAGAACCTCGTTAAGCAGTTGTCGGAGTGGAGCGTTCGACTGCCAGGCCAATCCCGGCGTCGATTTCATTTGCCAGCCGCTCCTGTTTTTCCGCTGGCATGTTTGCAACAAGTCGTGCAGCAGTTTCGCCGACGGACTCAAAGAAAGCTTCATCGCGCGCTTCCCGAGTTCGGGTAGCTTCCTGCGCCTCACCCTGCTCCAGCACCCGGCAGCCGTGCTTGCGAAGGTTCTCCTCGTGCTGCCGACGGCCTTGGATCAAGTCACCAGTAATCGGGCACTTGTAAGGCTCGTAGTCCGGGCGAAGCATCGGCGCGACAATCTGCCGGTTCATGGCAAAGCCGCAGCGCAGGCAATTTTCCTCGTTGTCGATTTCGGCGAGCTTTTTCACGATGTCCCGCTGTGCATTGCAAGTCGGGCAACGGTAGAGATAGACTGGCATCTCAGCTCCGTTTCGTCGGTTGAGCGGGGTTCGGCTTGGCTTGACCAGCCGCAGCAGGACGTGGCATGGAAGCCTTCATCGCCAATTCCGCCAGCGCACGCTGATGCTTCGCCGCATCGAGTTCATCTTTCCGCTGCATTTCCTGCATATGGAAGTAATGCTCGCGCTCCCGCTCTTGCATTTGAAGTGTCGTGGCTTGCATTTCCGCTTCAGCCTTTTTCGTAGCAGCCGCAGATTCAGCCTCAACCTGCTCCGGCGTCGGTCCGGCAGGAGCTTTGCCCTCCTCTTGAGGCGGCGCAGGTTGCCGCATCAGATTGATCTGCGTTTCGATCTCACTACCGAAGTGGAACTTCTGCGCGACAGCCAGCATAATGGCCTTGGCCGCTTCGAAGGGGAGGATTTGCTGCTGTACCAGCGGGCCAATGGCACCCATTGCCTGGCTCAAGGCAGTCAACGCCTCGGTCATGTCGCGCTTGTCTTCCGTCGCCTCGGCTTCGATGGTCGAGTCAGTCTCGATGTCGATACGGAAGTTGCGAGTCAAGTCGTTCGTGAGCAGCTCCAGGCATTCTTCGAACGAGGGCATTTGGGCCTTGGCCAGGACTTCCGGGTTCGGCGGTTGCCCGCGCTGCTGGGCCTGGGCAGCTTCCTGCTGTGCGATCTGCTTTTCCTGCATGCTCGGGAGATCGCTTTGCGTGATTTCGCGGATGCTCGTCGGCTGCAGTTTTGTCACCGCGATTTCGCCGAAAATTCGCAGGCAATCTCTGACATACCGCTGGACCAACCGCTGGCTGCGCTTGAGCCGCAGGGTGCCCCATTGGTTCTTAATCTCCTGCGCGCCGAGCGTCTCCGACGCTTGCGTTGACCCGCGCATGATGTCGGCAAGGCCGGTAATCTCGAAGATAATCTGCTTGATCTGCTGGCGCTGGACGTAGAGCTGCTGCAACGCAGTCACAATGTCCCGGATCGGGACCAGCCAGAGAGCCTTTTCAATGCTCCCTTGCATGGTGTAGAGCACTGCAGCGTCCGTGATCGGGGTCATCACGTTGTCGTCGCTGGATAGGATCTGCGCCAGTTCCGGGATGTTCGCGTCGTAGGCTCCTCGGACCTTGAGTGCGACGATGAGCTTTTGGATGCGGACAGTGATTCGGTTGAGTTCCTCCGACTGCTCTTTGTACATCGTATAGAGCAGCGTCGGGACCATCGACGAAACCCGCTGCATGAAGTTCAGCGGACGCGGGCAGGGGAAGAAGCCGCGAAGTTCCAGAGGATCCTCCGCCGGTGCCTTGAGCCAGTCGTCACAGAATTCCGACACGAAGTAGACTTTTTTCGTCTTTTTGTGCCAGAGTTCGTAGACCGGGATCAAGGTCAAGCCGCGAACTTCACCCGCATCGAGCGCGCCGGTACCGGAGGGGCTGCCGGAATCGCCGGTTTCTTTATCGCTGGTCGAGCTGTCAGAGCCGTAACTGGCCTTAAGCTTGTCGATGTCGACTTTGGCGCCCGGGAAAGCCTCCTTGAACTCAGCCGGCGTCATCAGGTGAATGAACGCGACCCAGGGGACGTCTTTCCAGTACTTCGCGTAGCCGAAAAGGACGCTGTTCCAGGGAACTTGCTCACCGTAGACGGTTTCCTCCTGAATGACTTCCTGCGGCTCCGTGGGCTGCACGCCTTCGACAGTTTCCGGTATCGGCGCCGGCCCCAGCTCCGCATGGTACTTGAACCGCACCAAACCGCGACTGACAAGCAGCGCGGACAGCGTGCTGTGGACCATCAGCTCGTCAAAGGTCGCGTAGCGGGGGTCTTCGGCCTCGACAAGGGCGGTAAGGAGCCGCTGCATGAGATTCGCGGCAGCTTTTGACCGGACATCAGCCTCACCTTTGAAGCGCTTCGCAACTCTCGGCTTCGGCGTGCTGTTGTAAAGCGCCGGCTGTGTCGTGTCGACGTTGCTGTAGAGGATGTTGTACTGCTCAGTCTTGTGTCGCAGGCCTTCGTAGATCTTGAGGACCTCAACAGCCTCTTTGCGGTAGTCTTTTTCTCGCATCGCGGCGCAGTTGATCTCCTCCAGCAGCGATTGCGGGCTGAAAATCTCGCCATTCGGCGCTTTTTTGCCTTTTTCGGCATTCTGCGTTTCGTACATTTGGACCTCTTATTCCGCTGCGGCGAGTCTTTTCCGCTTCAGCTGCTCGATCAGGTCGAAGATTGTGTGCTGGCTGGGGAGTTTGTGCATGTTTGAGCCTTCCGGGACCGGTTTTCGTGGTACGTAAGGACGGGACATACAGCCGTAACGCCAGTCATCGTAAGCGTGGTCCTCGGCTTCCGTGTCGACGTCTTCGGGGTTCGTATCGTCGTGCTGAAGAACGGGGATCGTGCGCATGGAATCTTCGCAGCAATCCAAAACATACAGCATTGGCCGGCCATTCTCCCCGACCAGTCTTGCGCGGACCTGCTCTGCGCCCGCGATGCGCTTGTTATCTGCTCGCGCCCAGGGGACACCGTGGATTGCGAAGGTTTCCCCGATGCTCGGACCGCCGTTCTGGATGAAAATCGAAGGATCGGCGAAGCCAAGTCGAGCCGGCAAGCCGTCTTCCTTATCCCGCAGGAGAATTCCCCGAGCAACCTCTGGAACCTGCATTTTCAAGCCAATATTCGGCCCTTTACTGCCGTACCATTCCCTGTATCGCAGCAACGCCCCTTTCGGCAGCCCCCAAGTTCCATCACTGATAACCCACCAGCCGCAGGAAAAAGGCTTCGCCGAGCCCCAGTCAAACGACTTGAACCGCCGACTGTCGCGGGGAATCTTCGGCAGCCAGTCTTCCGTCCGCAAAACATGCTTCGCAGGGTCCCATTCGTCGAAGAAAGCCCCATCAACAATGTCCCAGTTGCCTTCCAGCCAAGCCTTGACGAGGGCTTCCGAGCCTGACTGCCGAAGTCGCAGGACATACGTTGGATCGGCTTCGAGCAGCAAACGGTTGTCAACCAGCCGGCTCGGGATAAAGACCCGGGAGAGCTGAATCGTCTGCGCAATTCCGTCAATTACGAGCTGCTCTGACTCTGTGATGATTTTGTAACCCAGAGGTGCTGGATCAATGTAACGAGCCTTGACCCAGTTGTGCCCGGGACCACCAGGGTTGCCAGTAAGGCGCATGCCAACAGGCACGCCAGCAGTGCTGCGTAGAGTAGCGCGAAGCAGGTTAATAGGGCTAGGAGAAGGAAAGTTAGTGACTTCCTCCACATAGACTCGGGTGTAGTTGTGGCCCTGGTACTCTTCAGCATCGCTGTCCTTTTCCAGGTAGACGAATTTCAGTCGCGCACCGCCCGGCATGGTCCAAGTTTTGGACTGCTCGTGGTACTTTGCACCGAGCTTGGGGAAGATCTGCTTCGTCCGGGCGATGACTTCGGAGAGCTGGGTCAGTTTCCGGCGGACGAAAATGCCGATCGCGGCTTCGCCGTAGGTCGCGGAGTGCTCCAGCCAGTCGCCGATGCTGGATTCGGTCTTCCCACCGCCCCGAGCGCCACCAAAAAAGACCTCGAAGACCGGGCAGGCGATGAGGGCGGTCTGTGGGCCGGGCTGGGGCTTCCAGATGACCGTCTGGGTTGAGGCCGCTGTCACGCTGCTTTGACTTGCGCGTCCACCACTTGCGGGCCGTGAGCTGCCGCCCAGCCTTGCTCACTTGTTGCCTTTTGCGGCAGCGCCACGACGAAGTTGTTTTGCACAACAGGGCCGGTGTTCCTGGCACCGTATCCGGCAAGCTTCCCGCCGAGATCGAGAGCCTTCAGTGCCAGATCCGCGCTCCGCGTCTGCTCCAGCTTCTCCATGATAATCTCAGCGGACTTGTCCACGATCGTGCGGAGCTTTTCCTCGACCGACAGCACCAGACTCGGATCGACGATATCCGCCTTGCGCTCGGCCAATCGAGCCAGAAAGGCATCCGAGTTCCGCACCCGGGATACCCAGGCTTGCGTGTAGCCGAAATGCTTTGCAAGGTCACCTTGGCTGATCGCAGGGTTGGCGATGATCAAGTCGATCATCGCGTCGTGGGTGTAGTTCACCCGCGCCACAGCAAGAGCTGCGGAGGCAGTGCCTTCAAGCGGGCTCGATGAGGCGCGGGCTGGCGTGTTCATGCAGCGAATATGCCATGCTGCGCGAGGGTTGGCAATTGCTCAGGCAGCGAGGTCGGGTCTCCCCCAATTCCACCGTTGCTTTTTCAATACACCCCGGCTATTACCAGCCCATAACTCCCCGGGATTTTCACCCGACCACCTGCCAGCCAGGGACTCCAACAAAACCGAAGCCGGGGGAGGGGGTATGTCAGAGGCATGGCAGGGAAATTGAGGAAAAATGGCCGTGGCGAGTGGGGATGGAATGCCCATAAACTGCCCGGCCGAGGCACCCCCGGCTGCCGACAATGGGGGCGGGGGTCGGTCGGCTGCAGTGGCAGAAAAACAACAAAATGGGCAGGGCGAGGGGGGATGTGTAACAGATTGTAAAAGAGCTGGACGGGAAGGGGCTGGCCGCCGATAGTGCATACACCGGACGGCACAGGGCTATCCGGGCCAACGTTCACATTGAGGAACCGAACCATGAGCAAGACCGAAACGACTCGCATCGTCGCCATTGAGGCGACGATCACCGGGGAGATGCTGACCCTGGACTTCGCCAATGGCGAGCGCCTGACCATCGGCACGCACCAGCTGACCCCGGAGATCGCAACCCAGGCGATGATGCATGGGCTGAAACAAAAGCTCGTCGATGCCGCTGCGATTTCGCGCAATCCCGACACGGGTCGGAGCGCGACCATCGAAGACAAGTATGCCGCGGTCCGGGAGGTGTTTGACCGGCTGATTGCCGGGGAATGGAACAAGCGCCGTGAGGGCAGCGGTGCATCGGGTGGCGGGTTGCTCCTGTCGGCCTTGATTCGCCTCTACTCGGGTCGGAAGACGGAACAACAGCTGCGCGAGTACGTGAGCGGGCTGACCGAAAAGGAACAGGCGACGCTCCGGGCCAGCGAGCGCGTCGCGCCGATTATCGCAGCGATCAAGGCCGAGCGGGATGCCCGCATCGCAGCAGGTGCGAGTCGATCGGGTGATGATCTGTTGGCGGATCTGGAGGCCGTGGAATGACCGCGCGCATCGTGACCCTGACCCCCGAGCAATGGTTGATGCTATTCGGCGTACTTGCCTAGGCGACTAGACTCCAACCCCAGGCCCCCGGCGTAACACCCGGGGGCTTTTTTACGTCCGCACGCGAGGGGCGGGAACGGGGGCGGGCATGCGATGCGGCAATGCCCCACGCCGGCCCGGAATACCCCCGCCACGCCACGATCTCCCCGGGGGTGCGGCTACCCTACGAGACCCTCGCGCCAACGCCGCCACGGCCCCCCATTCCCCCCGGACCATTACCCGCCCGTAACGCCCCGACAACCCTAACCAGCCGCTAACCCCTACCCCAAGCCACCCGCACTAGAGGCTAGCCAGCGGATGTCGGGAGGTTCGTTTTCTCGTCGCCCCCCTCCGTCCACTTCTTCACGCAGCGGGGTTTACCCTACCATAACGCGTTTTCTCGATTACCTCGTCTTTTTTTTTTAAGCCTCCCGCAAAGAGAGCACGGAGGGGGGCGATGCAAAAACGAGATTGCCGACATCCGCTGGCTAGTGGCTGGCTAGGTTTTCACAAAAGGCTTGGGGTAGAGGTTAGCGGGGGTTGGGGTTCGAAGAGATCGGGGTTATCTGGTTGACTGCTGGTTGGGGTTGTGGCGGAATGGCAACGCGGGGATTGGGGGAGACCCGGCTGCCCGCCTGACCAATTAAAGAACATACCATCATGCAAGCAAACGACACCGATCGAATTCTCCGCGCGGTTTGGCTGAAAGCCGCCGCAAGCCCTGAGGGGCTGGAGCTGGACTGCGGGACATATTCCAGCGCGAAGCACTATCAAATGCGGCTGTATAAGCTCGTCAGGCCGTTGAGGGAGAATCCAGTCGACGATCCTGAGCTGGCTGCAGCGGCCGGGAAATTGTCCATTTCCGTGACGAAGGATTCGAGCAAGCTCAAAATACTGCCGGTGGCAGTCGCCGGGGTGTTGGGGAGTTTGGCGAAGCAGATCGGCTTCGACCCGCGACAGGAGGTTGCCAGTGAAGTCGCAGGGATTGAGCAATCGCTGGCGAAGCGGCTTGAAGGGCTTGATGCCGCGCCGCGCAACAACCCGTACAACACCAGGGGATGATTATGCCAATGGATAAGGAACGGTATCCCGGGAGATTCCCGGTTTGGATGCAGCTGGGCTATGCCAAGGCTCTCAAAGAGCCCGACAAATGGCATGAAGTCATGGAGTTTTGGTCGGAGATTGGGACTGAGACGGAAGTGAGGAAGTTCCGCGCCTTTCGCCGGTCGGTCAAGAACCCGGCGTTTGTCGGCTGGGAGAAGACCATCAGGCCCGATGCCGACGAATTTCAATCCCGCGTGCGCGTGAGGGAGGAGACTGTTGTCGTGTCGAACTGGAGCAAGCTCCGTCGCGTTGTCGAGATCATGTGCTACAAAGGCCCGAGCAAGAAACAACTCCGCGATGAGCGGCAGCGGCTGCTTGTCGAAGCCATCGAGCCGGAGATTGAAAAGTAATCATCCCCGAGGGGTTGACAGCCCACGGTCAGCCCTGCACAGTCCATTCACCGCCCCGCATCACTAGGCACACCGGCAAGCACCTAGTGCGGCGGCGGATCGTCAAATGCCTGCCATAACGCGGCACAGTCCGCAGGAGAGATCGAAATGAGTGAAACCAAGAGCACCCCGCAAGTCGAGTCGGTCAAGATGACTGATGGCCGCGTCGTAGACTTCCCCGGCAAGCGCAAGCTGCAGAAGGAGTCCTTCGTGACCGCCGACGGGCAGGTGCAAGTGCGCCTGGACTTCCGCAACGGGGAGACGCGGCTGTTCACCATCCCCCCGCAGCTGCTGGCAAAGTTCGCCGCGCACGGTGCCGAGCAGAAGCTCGGTGACGAGATGGCGGGTCTGAAGGGCGCCGATGGCAAGGAAGCCGACATCGACGATGCGGTCCTGGCCATCGACGAGCTGATCGACCGCCTGTACAACGGCGAGTGGAACCAGCGCAAGGAGTCCAACGGGCTCGCCGGAACCAGCGTGCTGATCCGCGCCCTGGTCGAGCTGTACGGCGGCCAGAAGTCCGTCGAGCAGGTCAAGGCCTTCCTCAAGGACAAATCGCAGGCCGAGAAGCTCGCTCTGCGTCAGTCGGCGCGGGTCAAGCCCATCGTCGAGCGTCTGGAGGCCGAGAAGGCTGCCAAGGGCAGCAAGGTCGACGCCGATGCATTGCTGGCTGGCCTGGAAGGCTGATCAAACGCGGGCCGCACGGACCCCGCTGGGAAGCGGGAGGCCTGCGAACCTTGGGCAGTGGGGGTCACTGCCCTGACCGGCGAGAATAGCGCGCCTGACACCCCGGAAAGAACGGGGGAGGAAACCCCGGCAGACTGTCTCCCCTGCCGGGGTTTTTCTCTTGGCCGATGGCCTTTAGAACTTGGTTGCGCCCGGGGTGTTATTGAGGCATAATGCCCGGAGTGTTAGGGATTTCCCCGACACCTGCACCAGGGGACGGCATCCCCGGGAGACAACCAGCCATGACCTACGCAGAATCCATTGGCCTCAAAGCCGATCTGAGAGATCACCGCCTCTTCATCCAGGATGACATTCAGGACCAACTGAGTGAAGACTGGTTTAGCCTGCCGAGCTTCTACCTTGTACCGGAAGCAGAAGTCCGGCACGAAGTGTTTGCTCGCAACGCACACTGAGGGGCAGCCAGCCATGACCATCCTCTGTCAATCCCCGGGCTTTACCAAGTCCAAGGCCACGCTCCAAGCTGCGCTCAACGAAAACGCGGGTGCGGTCAAGTTCGAAGACCCCAGTATTTTCCCCGGCTCGCGCGGGTACTTCAACGGCGGCAGCATCCAGCCTGGTGAGAAGTTCCCCATCGTGATGGACCCGCCGACCCGCCGCCGCTTCGCCATCGTCAAGCGTCTCACCGATGGCCAGTTCCGCGTGGAGTGACCAGCCATGACCCAAGCCAACGCATCCGTCGCGCTTGGGTCAGCCTCGGCTGACCTCGACGACCTCCCAGATCTTGACGACCTTCTGGCCAGCGCCAAGTCCACCGCGGACAAGGCCAAGGCCGCCAAGGCTGCCCGCGAACGACTCCTTCGCGGAGGGCTGGACAAGACTCAGCTCGAAGAAGACGCCGCCCGCATCCGCGAGTGGGAAGCCCGGAACCTCTACCGTGCAGTCGCCAACGTCGCAACGTTCACGGAGACTCACTGCACCCGCTGCGGGGAGTATCACTATCAGTTCACCGGCCTCATGCGCCGGGAAGTGCACAGGCATGTCCCGACAACACAGCGTTGGGTCGCTGTCGAGCAGCAGCAAGTCGAGCTGAACAACGAAGTCAGACTTACGAGGCTGGAAGTCCCCTTCTGCTCGGAATGCCTGGAGCAAGTCGGGTTTAGCTTCAACAACGGCTACACGGACACAGGCACGCCGATCCACGCGGTTGAAGAGTCGCCGGCTGACCCCGATGAAAGCCCGATAGACCCCGACAACGACTTCAACGACGAAAGCCAGTATGATCAAACCCCACTTTGACGACGGAGAGCCGCGCGAATCAGATGCTTTCGCAGACGCGGCTTTCAAGCCTGATGATCTCCCTGCCAGCGACACCGGCTGGATCTTCGGCATCTTTGCTCTCGGGATTATCCTGCTGGCTTGGGGATTCGCCGGGCATTTCGACTACCAAGCCGCCAGAATCATGGAGTGCGGGCAAAAAGCCATCCCGCACGATTACGATGAAAAGACTGACCAATGCGTGCCAGTCGGAAAGGGGAAGTGACATGCCCAGGCCTAAAAGTGCCATCCCAAGTGTGACCAAAGAACTCAGCCTGCCACGAGAGCTAGTGGCAAAGGTTGACCTCGCCCTTTACAGTGAGTTAGAAGGGCGAGTGCCGCATGCAGCATGGCAAAAGCTGCTTATTGAACTGCTAGGCAACTGGCTGGAGAAAGTCAATGGCAACGCAACAGGAACTTGACGAGTATAGGCAGGCGCTTCGCAAGCATGACTGGTGGAGCGAGTTCAGCGATGACTCGCGGATCGCGCGGGCCGGGGAAGAAAATCTGCAGCGGTTGATTGGCCTGCAACGGCGACTGGACCCGGATGCGGCTGTCTGGAAAGAAGTGATGCTGGAGCTGAAGGAGCGTCGGGAGAAGCAGATTGCTTCGGCGGATAGGGCGGTTGAGAAATGGTTGAAGGAGAATAGGTCATGATCGCCACCCTGCCCCCGCCCCCAGGGCACCCCGAGCCGCACACGATGCGCTGGACGGAGCTTGAGCTTGCGGCCATCCGAGCCTATGGCGCTGAGTGCGCCCGTGCCGAGAGAGAGGCCGCAGCAGGCATCTGCGAGCAGTACGTGAAGCACAGCCTTGAGGAAGAACGACCGATTGCCTACGTCTACGGTGCGCGTGAGTGCGCCGTCGCTATCCGAGCAAGGAAGGACACGAAATGACACCCAAAGAGACGATCCTACGCGCCCTGAACAACATGCGCAGCGACGACTTGTATTGCGCTCGCGCCAGCTTCCGCAGGTTCTCACCTGAACAGATGCTCAAGCCGTACGGCTTGAGCGAAAAGAC
>JACCDR012670924.1_pt1 | contig 13670 bp, 20 predicted proteins | sample 7446431 | NCBI WGS metagenome assembly JACCDR01 (sample SAMN15323443, study PRJNA562643) | freshwater metagenome | isolation source: river surface water | place: USA:Blue River Watershed | collected 2017-08-17
CCATCTGCTCATGCGTCACCTGCTTGAGCATGGAGCGCGGGGCGACGTAGCCATTGTGCCAGCGATAGGGTTTGCGTGTGCCAGGGTGGATGCCGTGGGCCACGAACTGCTTGCCCTCGGTGAGGATTTCGACGGCGGGCCGGCGCTTGGCCTCTGTGTCGACCTCAGTCGCGAAGGCCACCTTTCGGTAGGGCATGTCGTCGGGCCCGGCATAGACGAGCAGGCATTTCGGCGCGTGGCCGAAGCGCACTGCACTCTGGCCGAGGTGCAGCTGGGCGAGCTCATAGATGCGGGAAGCGGAGGCTTTGTCCAGCGTGTCGACGTCGACCGCGATCAGGCCCGCGCCTGTCTTGATCCCGACGCCCGCGCCCCACGACGCCCAGACCGGCAGGTCATCCTCACGAGCTTCCATCGCCACGAAGTTGATCCCGCGCCACTTCCCGTCCTTCCCGGGCGCACCGGGCGCCTTGCCACGCGGGTCTCCGCCAGCGGCGGCGCGGGCAGCGAAAGCCCCGCGGTCGGAGAGTTCCGCGTCGGGCGGTGTGATCGGGACGAGCCGCTCATAGCCGAGGTTCCAGAACAGGTGAAACGGGTTCTCCGGCTGTGTCGCGGGGATCATTGTCGGCTTGCCTCCGAGGAAATACGGCTTTTAGCATACACTTTTCGGCTTTCAGTGGACAAGGGGTTTGCATTGTCAAGGGCTGGTAGGTATTCTCCCGGCCAGCACAACATCTGGTAGGGGCCTGCCCGTGACCATTGTCAACTCGATCACCAGCCCGACCGTGATCCCCTCGAACGCTTGGGGGACGGACATCGGCCCGTTCACGAAGCCTGTGTGGATCCAGATCCGCAAGGGCGAGGTCCACCTGAACTATGACAGTTCGCGCCCCAGCGACTCGAACCTCACGGACGGCGTCCGGCTCTTCCAGGCCGACCAGGTCGGGCCGGTGGAGATCCCGGTCGACGGGGCGGTCGTGACGACCACGACGTTTCGGCTTTCGAACCCCTCCGGCCGCGAGGCCGAGGTCTGGTACGCGCCCTTCCCGTGACGCAGCGGAGCGCCTGAACAATGGCTCGGTTTGAAGGTGGTAACAAGGGCACGATCTGGGTCGCGCTTAACTCGCTTTTTACACGCAAGTTCGCGACCGTGGCGGATTTGCGGACGGACACCGAGCTGACTTATGCACGCGCTCAGGATGGCACCACGGCTGCGGGTGACATCGTCGAGGCCGGGGGGCATCGGTACGAAGTACTACCCCTCGGCGCTGCGAGTTCAATTGTCCACATTTCGACTCCGGGCCCGATTAACGGGTTGGGCGGCGTCCTTCTGAAAGTGCTGCCGGGGCCGGATGGCGCGGTTAACGTCGGCGCATGGGGACTGGACGATACCGGCGTCGCCGACGAAAGCGCAAAATTCGCATCTGCCGTTGCAACCGGGGCCAAGATTGTTGTCCCGGCTGGGACTTTCAAGGCGTCGTTCGACCTTGGCAACAACCAGCAGATCAGCGGCCAATCGCGGGAAGCAAAGACTATCCTGATTCCCGCGGCTGGCGCGGCCTATGTCATCCGGGTTGACGCGCGCACGACATTCAAGCGCGGTTGTTCCATTACCGACTTGAAAATAGACAACCCGAACGCTGTCGCCAACTGTGCCGGCATTCAGTTCGCCGGGACTGATGTGAACAGCATCAACGATTGGCACTATGTTGAAAATGTTTGGATCAATGGCTTCCGACGCGGGATCGAAATCACTGGCCGGATGATCTGGTCAACATTCATCAACGTGGAAGCCCTCGGCGGGACCACGCCGCTATGGGTTACTGGCGATCCAGCAACCGGGTCATTCAACCAGAACGTCTTTATCCAGTGTCGTTTTGCTTCATGCGCTCGCGAAGGGGTTCGGATCATCGGGCAGGGCACCACGAACATGTTCCTGACCTGTGATTTTGAAATCTGCAATAGCGACAACGTTGCAAACGTGGCGGCGGTCTATCTCGAAGACCTAAGCCAAACCAGCTTTATCGGCTGTTATTGGGAAAACAACGGCACGGGCGTCGCGGTCGATACCGGCACCGTGGCCAACAACAGCATCGGCCTGAAACTCAGCGGCTACAACTACAACACCACAATTGACGGTGCGTTTTTTGTCACCTCTGGCGTTCTGATCTGGGCCGAAGGTGACATCCGCGGCGGAGTCATCCGCAACAGCTTATTTACCCCCCTGACGGGTGGCGTGTCGTTTTGGGTCACGTCCACTCAGCCGGACGGTGCGGCCCCCGGCCTGACATGGGATAGCAGCAACTTCACGGGCGGGCTGATAAAGATCATCGAAGACGTGAATGGCAACTACAACGCCAGAGTCGCGCAGGGCCAAGGTTGCCTTTACATGGCCGTCCCCATGACGGTCGATTTGATGCAGTGGAAGACTCTGATCGTGACTCCGAACGGCACGACGTTCACGGGCATCTCGTCCTTTACGAACATGATCCCCGGAATGGAACTGACCGTCATCAACACCAGCGCGACCAATACGTTCACGATCAACGCGGGCCTTGTCTCTGTTGGCACGGGTGTCGTGGGAACAAATTCGTCTCGACGCTATATCGTGGCGGGCTTCCCGTGGGGCGGAAAGCTGGTGGAGGTCTGACGTGGGGGTTGGCGTTAAGTCAAGGATGGCGGCCCGCATTGGAGGCCGTCTAGGCGGAGACCGTCTGGCGGGTTTGTTCTCAGGCGTGACGGGCTATGCCTTTGCGCCGTCAGACCCTTACACCGTTTTGTATCAAGAGCGGACAGGGGCAAGCGCCACTACGCTTGCAGGCGTAGGCGACCCGGTCGGTACGGTCTATTGCCGCCGCACCGGCAACTATCTGATCGCGGGCTCGGACACGACGCGAATGACGGTCGGGCAGGACGCGAACGGGTTCAAGTACCTGCAAGCTGACACGACAGACGACGCGCTTTATTGCACGACGATCAACCTAGCGTCCCAGACGTTCGACACGGGGCTGTCATATGACGCGGCCCCGCAACTGTTCATGGCGCTGTCCAGCAACGGCGACCCGAACTCCTGGGTGGGGATCGGCCAGAACGGATCAGCTGCGACGATCCTGTCAAGCGGCTGCACCCTGAACGCGCAGTATTTCGACAACGTTCTGTCAGCCAACACGACGCGCGGACAAAACTACACCAGCGGGCAGGCCGCAGAAACGATGCTGTTCAACGCCACGTCGGGCGTAACCGCATGGAACCCGCTGATCGGGGCCTATGTCGGCGGGTCATTCTTCCTGCCGGGGCGGCTTTACAGCGCCATCCTGCGGGTCGGTACAATGAACGCCAGCCAGCGGGCGCAGTGGCACGCTTGGGCGTCATCGTTCGTGACGGTCTAACCCCCGGCGCGGGGTCAGGGGGCGGTGTCATCCAAAACTGATTTGACGGCTCGAATGTCCTTGGTCTGCTGCGCAATCGCGCCAACCATGGCCGCAAGCAGAACGCCCAAAACAGGACTTGCGTTCGCTGCCGCCCACGTTGCAAGTGCTAGCGCCGCAGCAATAAACGCCAGCGTCAATGCCGTGCAAAGAAACTTGGTCATAGCTTTTCACTCCGTTCTGCCATAAGGCGGGGTCAGGGGGCGGGCTTGAGGGCGGTCGCACCAGTTTCGGTTCGCCGAAACTCTACCCGCTCATATTCTGCCCTCTGATCAGGAATGACATCTCCCCTCACGACATGGCCTAGCTTTTCCAAATGCTCATATCCGGCGATGGGAGGGGCTTGAAAGTCGTCATACACGCGGTAGCCTCTGCGCCTGTCGTCAGCCACTACAGCGGCCCATGTTCTCGGGTATCCCGCGGCGTGGTAACGCAGCCATTCCCGCGCGTCCTCCGCCGCTCTCTCAATGGCTTCGGCGGGGTATGTGTAATCGGCAGGCTGCGGCATCACGCCTTCACTCCGTTCACGCTCCAGCGCCTCGACCCGTTCCCGCGCCCGCGCAAGGTCAGCCTCCAGCGCGGCGATGCGGGCGGCGGCTTCCTTGGCTGCGTTCTGTATCCATGCAACGGGCGTGTTGCCTGTGTGGTCATCGGGAGGTGGCGTCTCGTCATCATCCCAACCCGCAGTGTAGTGATACGCCTTCCCCGCGCAGGCAACGGCGCTCAGCACTTTGTCGATTGCGTCATGCCCTACGCTGTCAAAGCCGTAGTAATATGCGTCCATCCTGCGGTCAGTCATGGCGGTCACTCCTCAAACTCGTCGTAATCGGCCGCGTCGGGGTTGGCCGTGAACCACGTCGCAAGGTTCGGCGAGCCAGGGCTGCGGCGCACACTGGCTCTGGCTAACAGTCCCTTTGCATGAAACGCCTCGCAGATCCCGTGACACCGGGCCACCGAAACGTCAAACCCCCGACCCGCCATCTCCTGCTGCAATTCGTCAGGACGCCACGTCCCGCCCGCCACCACGATCTCCATGATCTCGCGCGCCTCGGGCGTGTCAAGAACGTCAACGGCCGCGGGGCCCTCCCCCTGCTCGATCCGCCTGACGATCCGCTTCACGAACCACGGCGTCTTCTCGGGCTGCACCCTGTTGGCCGTGATTTCGACGAAGAGCTTGTCGCCCATAGCGATCCCGTGGCGCAGCGCGATGCTCGTCGAGATGTAGCAGTTCTCGCCCGTCTCGACGCGCGACGCGAAGGCCGTGCCTGCGGGCAGGACAGCAGTGACGATGACATAGGCCGTGGACAGGATCTCAGTCGAAAACAGAGTCGGGCGGAGCTGGGTCTGGGTCTCGATGTTCATGGATGATCTCCGGTTCTGGATACAGGGTCGCAAAGGCGCCCGCGGCCGTGGCGGCGGATGCCTGGAAGATCGAGCCGTCAGGGGCGTGGATTTCGACGGTCACGGGCCCGCTCGGGTCGTAGGCGTAGACCGCCACACCGAACCCGGCCGGGCCGTACCGGGCGCGGAACTCGTCGAGGGTCATTCGGCGTCCTCGTCCCCCACGAAAATGGAGAGGATGGCGAGAGCCGGCATCAGGATGGGCCAGGAGAGCAGGAGGATCGCGCCCCGCAGGCTCGGGGGGCCAGCCTCCTCGTGCGTGTCAGCGATCACGGCCGTGAACCAGCCGACGAGGTAGAGATAGAGCAGACCCCAGATCATTCCGCGAACTCCTGCTGCAGGAAAAGGTGGGCCGTCCGCATGACCGGGACGTAAGATTCACCGTCGAGGCGGTCTTGGCTGCGCGCGAAGTTCCACCCGAGCTTGCCGTTCCCGACCTGTCCCGACTGGCGGATCCTCTCGATCCACCCCTTCGCGCGTAGCACTCCGGCGACTGCAGGGCCGGTCGTCTCCCCGTTCTTGTCTCCGATGGCACGGGCCTGTTCGGTGAGCGCCTCGGCGATCTCGAGGGCCGTGTGCTCCCAGCCGTGCTGCTCGCACCATGACCAGATGCGCAGCGCGAGGGCGTTGGTCTCGGCGCTCACACCAGCCATGACAGCCCCCACATCGCCCAAGCAACGATGGTGGCAACCAGCCACACAAGGCCGAGAATCGCCGGGCCGAAATCGTAATCTCCGCGCGGTTTATATGCGCCCACACCGATCAAACCCACCAGCGTAATGATGGCTGGCACCACCCAAAACCCTAAGGTTATTGTCATGATCTCTCCTCAGTCGAAGATGTTTTCGGTGGGGCGGGCGCCCCGGTTGCGTTGCATCCAGTTGTCCAGGATGCGTTCGACGAGCTTGGTGCGGCTGACCCCGCGCGCCTCGGCCTCTTTCGCCAAGTCGTCGCGCTGGTCCTCGCGCAGCCACATCGTCGTGCGGTGCTTCATTGTTTTTTCCGCCACGTTGTCCTCCGGGGCTTGTTGTTCGTGTATGTCATATTCGACTACACGACATACCATTGTCAACCGCTTTCGACTACTTGCGGTACGATTTCGCCTCGTACCCCTCGGCCGAGATCGGCAGGCCCTCCGCCCAGGCCGGGAGGCTGCACAGGAGCGCCTCGAACTCCGCGACAGAGCCAAAGCCCTCCGGGACGTCGGCCACGGCCTCGTCGTGGACGGTCAGCACGATCGGATACCCGGCCTTTTCGGCGTTCAGCATGCCGTTCGCCATGATGTCGCGCGCGATGGCCTGGACGCAGTTCTCCGTGGCCAAACCGCCGTAGAGGGCGAAGCGCACCCACCGCTTCGTGACGCTGTCGACGCCGAGCGCCGTGACCGATGGCTTCTTGTCGCCCCACGGCGTCGCGCGCTCCTCAATGCGCGGCGCCCCGTAGGCCAGACACCGGCCGGAGGGGAGGCGGCACCAAAGGAAGCCGCGACGGACGACGTAGGCGATCTGGCGGTAGGTCTGCACGGTGCCGGGCATTTCGACGGCGGCGCGGGCGGCCTGCTCCAAACCGGCCCAGAGGGCCACCGTGGCGGGGTGCCGGGCGCGCCAGAGGACTTTCGTCACCTCGGATGCAATCCACGCCTCTCGCGTCAGTACATCTGTGCCGGTGTCGCCACGCTCCCGGCACTCATCGTATCGCTCGACGGCGCGGCCCCAGACCTCCGGGTCCGTGACCGGTTCAAGGATATCGTACACCGGCGCCATGTCGATGCTGTAGATGTCGGCCATGCTCTTGAACGCGACGACGCCGCCCCCGAACCCCAAGGCGAGGGTTGCGGCCTTGCCGACCTGCCGCTGGCCCTTCGTGACGTTTGCCGGTGGCACGTTGAAGATGCCGCTGGCCGCAATCTCGTAGATGCCCGCGCCCGTGCCGGCGTCGACAGCACGGTAGGCGCGGATCTCGTCATCCTCCCCGGCCAGCCAAGCCGTGACCCGGCCTTCGATCGAGGAGTAGTCGGCGGCGATCAGGCGGTTGCCTGGCGATGCGATGAGGCACGAGCGCAGCATGTCGGACACGGCCGGCATCGGCGAGCCGTAGAGCAGGTCGATCAGCGCGGCGTCGCCCCTCATGAACCAGCGCCGCGCGCTGTCCGGGTCTTTGACCGTGCCGGTGCCCCGGGGCATGTTCTGGGTCTGGACTAGACGCCCGGCCCACCGGCCCGTCCCCGCGCCGTGGTAAAGGTGCAGGCCGCGCACCCGGCCGTCCGGGCCAGCGGCTTTCTGCATCGCCACGAGTTTCGCCGTCGAGGTCTTCGCGGCTTCCTTGCGCAACTCGACGGCGCGACGGGCAGAAGCGGGCAACTCACCTGTCAGCATGTCCTCGATGGCGTTCTTGTTGAGCGCGGCCGCCGTCACGCCCTGCTCTTTCAGCCACGCTGTCAGCGCCGTGACCTGCGAGCAGGCCGTGACCTGCCAGCCCGTCGCCCGCGCCATCTCGCCGTCGAGCAGTGTCTTGGCCTGGTCCGTGATCCGCAGCATGGCCTCGACGAGCGGTAGGTCGATCAGGACGCCGCGGTCGTTCATCGTCTGGTCGAGAAGCCAGACCTCGCGCTCGGCCGGGGAGAGGGGCACGAGCAGGCGGCGAATGGCGCGCTCGGCCTCGACGTCGCGGACGCAGTAGAGCGCCAGCCGGTCCAGCCGTTCGCGGTCTTCCCACCAGTAGGTCTTGCTCGGATCCTCGCCCTTGCGCGGCCGTCGCGGCTGCGACATGCGCAGCATGAGGCGGTAGCCTTCATCGTCCTTCTGCTGCTCGATGCCGAGCGCCTTGGCAGCGTCGCCGAGGGCGCGCGGGAGGGACATGGCCGCTGCCATTGCCGCAGTGTCGTCGAACTGGTCAGGCCGTGGCAGTGGCCAGCCGTGTCGCGGGTGCAGGTCGTAGGTCCACCCCAGCTTTTCAAACCCGACATTCCAGCCCGAAATCGCCCCGCCTGCCCGGACGTGCTTCGCGATAGCGGGTGGGCAGGGCCGGCCGGGCCACCATGTCTGGACCGGCCCGTCGCCGAGCGCCCAGCAGGCCACGATGACCTCCGTCTCGCCTTGCCAGTACTTGTGGGCGCCTGACTTTTTCAGGTCGACGGTGCTGCGCGATTCGAGGTCGATGAAGAGGAAGTCAGTCAAAGATGCTCTCCAAAGTGGACACCGCGCTCAGTCGAACACGCTCGGCTCGCGCTTCTTCCCAGGCTTGGATGAACTCCGCCGCGACGGGCGGAGAGATTGCATTGCCGTAGCCCCGCAGGAGCCCCACTCGGCCGGGTATCCCATGAGCCAGCGGGAATGTTCCGGGCTCAACTGGCCGCCACTTTCCATCCCGGCAGAGGAGCCAATCAGCATCTCGCCAGAAGCCGTGAAGCGGGCCGGGCCATTCGACAGCGCCGCCGTGTCGTTGAGGTTCTGCATCCCGTGGCCTTGCGCCTTCTTGGCCGCCACATACTCGTCCGAGTGCGCCGGGAAGTGATCCCGCGTCGTCGGCGTCGGCCAGCCCGCCATCTGCGAAACCACGGCCAATGTCAGGCCCGCCCCATTGCCATTCCCGTGCTGCTCTTTGAGCCGTGCTCGACGCGCCAGTTCCTTCTCCAAATCCTCTCCGTATGCGTTCGCCGCCGGCGTCGGCCAGCCGCTCCGCTCCGAACCAGAGGCGCTGACGGATGTGCGGACCGCCGATGCCCGCAACGCACATATCTGCCGCCCCGATGGCGTAACCCGCTCCTTCCATGTCAGAGCATACAGATCGCACCCATCCAGCGGCATCCGGCGTCTCAACGCCGAGGTCAAACAGGCCTGCAACTGCTCGCTCGGCGCACGCCGGCTCGCCGCAAGTGCCGTCGCAATTTCCGCGATCCGGTTCACACCCCAAGTGTTCGCCATCACATTCACTGCGTACAGTACTACCCGCGTGTTCTCCGGCGTGTAGCCCTTCGAGTTGTCCACCCGGTCCAGTGACGGCGCGTTCCAAGCCCGCGGTTGGTCCAAACAAAAAGGAATCCTCGTCAACTGGCAAAACCCGGCATCTATCGTGGTCTGCACAGCCTTCGGGTCCAACGAGCACTCCAAGCCCTTCACCTTCGCTCGGTGACGCGCAACATTGACCAGAGCGTGCCCCCGCTTCTTGTCGCGCCAGCCCTTGTAGCTTTCCGCTGTTTTGACCGGGTCTGATCTTTTCCGCCCTCGCTCCATCGCCCGCTCGCAATCCTTGCAAGACCAGCGGCGGTTCCCCTTTGAGTTGGCATAGAACTCGGAGTAGGGCTTCTCTGTCGCGCAACGTTTGCAGCGTCTGGTTTTCTCCAGATAGCCAGGCAAGTCCATCTGCGGAGGCGACTTGTTCACCGAAAACGACATCGGGTTTACACTCCTCGATCAGTTTGAAAAAGTCCGGCCAAAGATGGCGCTCATCGGATGTTCCGGCACGCTTCCCCGCCGCCGAAAACGGCTGGCACGGGCAACTTCCGGTCCAGACGGGCCTGTCGTCCGCCCATCCGGCCATGCGGAGGGCGAGGCTCCATCCGCCGATCCCGGCGAAGAAGTGGCATTGGGTGTACCTTCGAAGATCGTCAGGTCGGATGTCACGGATGTCCCTTTCGTCCACGTCGCCGGGGGCGATGTGCCCGCCTGCGATCAACTCGCGCAGCCATGCCGCAGCGCCGGGGTCAAACTCGTTGTAGTAGGCGGTCACAGCACCACCCCGAACAGCTTCTCGAACCACGGCTCCAGGCGCGGGATGGGGCGCAGCTTGAACGTGCCTTCCCGGATGCGGCGGGCGATGAAGCCGTGGACGTAGGGGTCGTAATCTTCGGGGCTATCATGCTCGACGAGCGCCACGGCCTCGACCTCGGCCACGGCCATGCGCCTGTCGAGTTCCTTGACGCGCGGGCATCGCATCGCGGCCCAGATCACGCCCCCAGTGACATCTGGTACCAAGAACGCAAAGTCGCCGTACCACTGCCCTTCCTTGTCGTGGGCCAGCTTCGCGATCTCGGGCCGCAGCTTCTCGTCGCGCGTGATGTCGCCGAGGCCGAGCGCCGCTTCCGGACAGTCGTGCAGGAGCCAAGCCCGTTTCAGGTCGTCGTCAGCGCCGTCCAGTTCGAGCTGCTCCAGCCCTATCGCGATGTGCTCCGCCACGCTGTAGTGACGGGCGACGTGGCCGTTGTACCGGCAGATATTGTGGAGCGCCGCGACGTCGGCGCGCAGGTCGTCGAGTGTCATGAGAACACGTCCTCTTCCTCACCGCCCATCGCGGCGACAAGCCCGGCCCGCAGGTCGTCGGTCCACGTGACCCGAAACCCATCGGACGGCGTTTTCACGCTGATCTGGAACCGCCCGCGCTCACCGCCGGACGGAAAGATCGTCAGTCCACGGAAGCGGCCCGCAAGGACCGCCTCCTCGATCATGCGCAGCGGGTCGGTCACATCTCCTCCCCGGCCGGTTCAGGCTCGACCTCGGACCAGTCCGTCCCGGCAGAGACCATGCACGCCTGTCCGTCTGTCAGGTTGACGATCAGCACAGACCAGCTGCCCGTCTCGGCGGCGTAGATTTCCGTGATCCACCCGCGCCGTTCGAGACCCCGGCCAATGAGGCTCTCGCCGTACTGTTGCCGCAGCAGTTCTCGGAACACGTCGTAGGGCATGCACGGCGCCTGCGTCTGCGCTGCAACGGGGCCTGCAACGGCCAGTGCCAGAAGGGCGGCGCGGATCATGAGAACACGTCCATGCCGACCCCGGCCGCGTACATTTCAAGGACGGCCTGCTCTTCCGCGAACTTCTTCGGATCCTTCTTGCGAAGGGCGATTAGCTTGCGCAGCGCCTTCACGTCGAACCCGTTGCCCTTGGCTTCCTTGTAGACCTCCTTGACGTCGAGCCGCGTGTTCGCGATCTCGTCTTCCAGCCGCTCGATCCGTTCGACGATCGCGGTCAGTTGCGGATTCGTGTTCGTCAGTGCCATCCCGGTCTCCTCTCGGGTTGTGGCGGGCGTGTCCACCGACACGACCCGCCAAAGTGGACATCAGTCACATGTCGAAGAGATCAGCAGCGCCGCCCGAAACGTTGCCCTCGTTCGACGTCGTGACCTTCTCGGCCTGCAGGAAGGCGTTCGGGTCCACGCTGCCCGTCCCGCCCAGCACCTCGTCTTCCTTCGCGTGCATCCACATGCTGATCCAGAAGCCGACACCGTCGCCCGACTGGCTGTTGTGCCACGCGAAGCCCGTCAGCACCGGATAACCCCACCAGCCCGACTGCACGTCCTTCGGGTCCATCGGCCGTGCATCCGGGCCGAAGACGGGGATGGGCTTGGTCGACCACGGGCGGATGAAAACCACGTCCTCGCCCATGCCCGCATTCAGTTCCCCGGTGCTCTTGTTCCGCGCCTCTTTCCCGGCGCCGTCCAGGATGGGGTTCTTGATGAGGCCAGTCTTGAACCGCTCAACACCCTTGTCACCCCACTCGCCGCGAATGACCTCGGCCACCTTGGTCTTGAGCAGCGTCATCCCGGTCTTCGGGAAGATCAGCGTGATGCTGTAGCGGGGCTCCCCGCGCTCGTTGGGCCGGTTCGTATGCAGGCCGTTCGCATACGAGATGCGGCAGAGCGGCAGCGCCGTGTCGCCCTTGTTGCCGCCGAACGGGTCGGTCGTGTACATCTTCTGGGCCATTTTGGCTCCTTTCAGGTTTCGGGTTGGAAGAAGGTCTTGACGGGCGCCTCGACGGCGCGCGTCGTCTTGTCGGCCCGGGTCAGGTTGAAGCCGCTCGACTCCTGCACCACCAGATCGGCCGCAGCCGCCTGATAGGCTTTTTTGCCAAGCAGTTTCTCGACCTGGGCCGGGGTCAGCGGCTTCGGCTCGTGCAGAAAGTCCTCCTCCGGCCTGCTTGTGAGCGAGGCCAGCGTCGGGGCCACCAGCATCGGCTCCATCTCGCCGGTCAGCGGGTTCTCCACCGTCTCACGCCACTTCCTGATCGCCCGCTTCGGTGTGAGGACATAAGAGGACGATCCGTCAGTGACGTCGACGCCTGCTTCGACGAGACGCTGGGCATGCGCCCGCACCGCGTTCAGCCAATTGCCGATCATGTCCGCGTGGTCGAGGATGCGGACGATCTTCGGCACGTCGAGCGTCTCCGGGTCCGGCGGCGCGGCGAGATCGCCTGTCTCCGGCTCAAAGAACGTCCCAGCCTCGGCCAGCGCCTTCTGACGCAGCGCCGGACAGGTGGCCGACGCCTTGCAGAACTGGCAATGCTGGCCGGCTGTCAGCCAGCCTTCAATGCTCAGCCCCGCATTGACCCGGTTCAGAGCGACGCTGGCCGTATGCATGACGCCCAACAGGTCCGCCGTCCAGTCCATGAGGTCGATCACACTGAATGACTCGCTCCTGATCCGGCCGTCACGGTGGGACGCCCGAGGCTGGACGACCGTGACGCGGATGCGCGACACGGACGGCTTGAGCGTCAGCAGCACGCCGAGCGCGTAGGTGCGGAGCTGCTTGTTCTCGACCGCCTCCACGACGACACCACGGCCCGTTTTGAGGTCGATGACCTCGACGAGATCCTCGGCCGGGTTGACGATGACCGCGTCGGCCGTGCCGCCCGCCTGGATGGGCGGGTTGATCGCTTCAAGGCTGAACTTCTCCTCGATGAGCGTCTGCGCACCCGACGCCGCGCCGCGCTCGCGGACATGGTCGATGTAGACCTGCGCGCACTCGGCCATCTCCTCGTCGACGTCAAAGGAGTGCGCCTTGGTCTTGATCGTCTCGCCGAGGAAGGCGATGGCGTCCTTGTCCGACCGCAAAGCGCGCTCGGACAGTTCGTGGCATGCGGTGCCCCACGCCGCAGCCTCGCCCTCGACATCGGGGGCCCCGGCTTCGAGGGCGAGGCTACCGGCGCAGGCCCAGCGTCGGTCAGACGCCGAGGCCGACCAAGCTGCGTGGTCGCGCGTATGGTGCGCTTGGGTCACGCAGCCACCTTCTTCGCAGCGGCGATGACCTTGCCGTAGTCGGCCTCGGCGATTTGGCTCGTCTTGGCGGCGCCGCACACGCCCTTAAGCCATTCAATCGTCTTGGGCATGTCGCCACCGAACGACTTGTGGACCCCGCCCAGAGCCTCGCGAACCTGCTCGATAGTGTAGGTCTCGGCCGGGGCGTCGTCGAACAGGTCATCGACGACTTCGCCTTCGACGGCTTTCGGCTCCTCGGGAGGCTCGCGGTCTTCCGGATTGGCTGAGATGTTCGCCTTGGGCTCTTCGGCCTTGGCGGCGCTCTTTGCGCGCCAGTCAAGGAGCGTTTCGGCCACGATCAGGTCCGGGCCGGGGACGTCCATGCCGAGCGAGTTTGCGAGGGCTTCAATCTCGGCGTCCTCGGCAAGCTCTTCTTTGGTCCGGCGAGCCTTCCCGTTGCTCGGCTGACCGTAACGGCGGCCGCCGCGCTGCGACTTCTTCTCGGCCTGTTCCTTGGCCTGCTGCACCTCGGCCTGCGTGGCGTTGCTCACCACCCAGCCGTCGCCCGCCGCGTTGATCGTGCCCTCGGCGGGGACGAGCGGGGCCACGTCCTTCGCCCGCTCCTTGGCGAGCATGCGGGCCTCGCGTGCCTCCCACTCAATGTCACGCTCAATCCGGTCCGCCTCGACGGCCTCGGCCAATTCGACCAGCATCTTTGCCACCGTCAGCGCCGTGCGCTTGCCGTGGACATTGATCGTCAGTTCCATCGTCTCTCCTCTAGGCCATCACGGCCTTGTTGGTTGCCACCTTGCGCAGGAGGATTTCCTGCACGGCTTCATCGACACTGCCCGCCAGGGCAGCGACACGGACGCGCGGC
>JACCDR012321641.1_pt1 | contig 13667 bp, 12 predicted proteins | sample 7446431 | NCBI WGS metagenome assembly JACCDR01 (sample SAMN15323443, study PRJNA562643) | freshwater metagenome | isolation source: river surface water | place: USA:Blue River Watershed | collected 2017-08-17
CTGGGTGGCATCAACGATGCTCAGTTTCTTGTAGGTTGGGTAGTGCAGGGGCACGATAAAACCACTCTCGTCGGTGTCTGAGAGGGCTTCCTTGGTTCCAATTTCAACGAACTTGCCATTGTAGATATAGTTACGATGAACCATCCCGAAGATAACAAGGGACTTCCAGCTATTCTCTGTTACCTGCCAATTGAGACGACAGACATCCATGTCGAAACCTCGACCGAGAGTCGAGATACCAAGGCTTTGGGTAGCCAGATCCTGAAAGAAGATATCGCCTACCTTCGCATCAGGAGTCACTTTACCTGAACCAGTAAGCTCACGGATCGTCTGCCATTCGATCTGGATATCATACTTCGTTTCAGCATTGACGCTTCTGATACGGATATCGTTCTTGGGTACCCCAACGAAGCTGGGTCGAGCAGGTTGTGGTTTGCCGTATAGAGGATCGCTTGGATCGTCCTGTGCATCCCACCAATCCAACCACGTATCCATATTGTTGGCTACGTCTGCACCGTCATTCAGCCAGTTATTGTACTGGGAATAGTTGATATCCTGTGTCTCCATAAGCTCATGGAAGAACTCATAGATGTACTTTCGACAAGCCAATTCACGGACGTTCAGAGATACCCCAAAAACCACATAGGCATGGTCGATATCAGATAGCTTATCGTTGTCAGCTACCTTCTCGATCAGATTATCCAGATCAGCAGACAGAGCCTTCTTGTAGGCTTTCTTGGCTTCAGCATATGCGTCCGGCATATAGCTTTCACTGAGAAACTTATTCTCAATCCGAAACGGAATGAACGGATAAAACTGAGGCGTCTGTGATGCAGTCTGCACCAGAGCATCCAGCGTAGCATTGCCGGAACCAACCCGATAAATGAACACCTTCTGATTGCTGTAAGCACTATGAGTGATCTCCTGCGTATCGTCTCGATACGAGCGATCCACAATGATCTTGTCCTCTGTCGTCGTTACGACAGTGGTTTTGATCACTCCGCCACCAACGTCTTCGGTCTTCGTGTCGGTGCTTGTCTTTGGTTCGATATGTCCATTTCGGATCAAATTTCGAAACGTCTTGATCGAATAGGTTCGGTTCTCGTCAGGGTCTTGGCCCTTATATTCAGACTTCGAAAACACCTGAGTTTGAACCAGATAGCTGGAATTCTGACTCGAATTAACGGTATCATCTGATCCGGGACGACCATCGGAATAGGTCACAACCGTTCGCTTGGACGTGTTCAACGTCACAGATTGCATCGAGTTGTTATCGCTTTCCAGCGTCCATCCAGAGACAGAAGGAAACGGCTGACCCTCATTCAGAGTGACCAGCGTACCTTGGTTGATGGGACTACTGCTGGAACTAAGAGCAAGACGATAGCTCGCAAAGATGTATGGAGCACCTGCTGCAAAGTCGTTTGGGGTGAAACGCTCTTCTGTCTGGTTCTCGAAGATGATTATCACCTGACCAGTCTGGTCATCGAAATCCGATGTCCAAGCTGTGCCATACAGATCAGGGTGATTATCAAGCATATATTGCTCAGCCCAGAAGCTGAAATCAGCAATATCCTGCTGAGCAAAATCGATGACAACCGTCTCCCCAGAACCATGAGGGATCTCTGGAGCCAGAACAGAAGGGCTGATCTCGTTTACTGAACGAAGCGTTGAGCTAGGCACACCGACATAGGTGTATTTGCTCAATGCCCAGCGAAAAAAGCCCCGGAATTTGATTCCGGGACCATACAGATATCCGTTCGATATGGCGTCACCCATCGACGAACTGGATTTTCCTATTACGTTTCCGATCACCAGAGACTTCAGGTAATCGGGACGTTCCAGTTCATCACCAGCCAGATTATAGGCAACCGATGCTACGAAGATCTTCTTCTTGGAACTGAAGATGCCCATTTTTAGGTGAACCCATTCTCAGTCTTCAGCTTGGAGAGTACCTGATCGAGACTCGTATTGACGAAGCCGTTCGGAGGTAGGACACCCTCATCGATCGTCTTCATCGTGATCCAAGCATCAGTGAACAGCTTTGCAGCCTTCACCTCACTGTCACGCTTATAAGACGTGATCTGTTGCGAATAGAGATCCTTCTGCTTACCCAATGTGCCCAGCACAGGCAGGGTATCAGAACGAGTTTCCATCGTCTGTGCACGTTGGACTTCATACTGCTCCTTCACCAGAAGCACCTGAGCATCAAGCTGCTGAAGCTGCTTGGGTAGGGTATAGGTCAGGTTGTAATCAGCCGTTTCTACCTGCTTCTCAACCAGTTGTTTCTGAGCAGGCAACATGTCAGACAGTGTGTACTGACTGATGCAGTAGTTCACACCCTCGGTGGCCAGCCTGATCTTACCCAGAGCAAACTCGCTCTTGGCACCCATGGCTTGGAACTTGACCTTGACGTATTCGGTCTTGGTAACTTCCAGAGCCACACGAGCATTGACGACCTGAACCTGTGCAAGACGTGCTTGCATCTGGCTCTGGATCGAAGCCCAATATGACTGTTCACGACCCAAAACAAACTGGATCGACGAACTCATGGCAGCCGTTACAAGCTCGGTATAAGCCTTGGTGTATTCAGCCCCAGTGATCCGACCCTTCTCGTATTCCTCTTTGAGATGGGCTTTGACGGACGACATAAGCTGGTCGAACATCCCGGTGCCACCAACCTCTTTGGTGGTGACTTCCGAGTTGCTGATCTTCGTAGGCAGAACGAAGAGAGGATTCCCAGCTTCCGTTGGGATCTGGTACTTGGTGTCGTTGAAATCGATATTCGGAATGGTGACGTTCTCACCACTAACCAGCGATTCATAAAGTGCATTTGCTTCTGTATCGATGCCACAAGAGCCAGCCATATTCTCTATTCCTGCTGATTTAATGCTGAGAACGTCGTTAGATGTTATTCGCTCTGGTTATCGATACTGCCAGCAGCAGTCTGAGCCGTAGCCAAACGCTTCAGTTCACTCTCCGTCAAAGGAGGCAGCACCTCAATAGCGAATTCCTTGGCCCAACCAGACTCGACTATGGGCGATCCACCCTTACCCTTACGAGTACGAATGTTCACAAACCGACGCTTGTTGAGCATCTTATAAATGATGTACGGAATGTGATACCCGTCTTCAGTTACTTCACCAAAAGGAACGAACTTGCTGACGTTGCCGAGGAAGCGGTTAGCCACGGTGATCATTTCACCCGGTAGATCCTTCTTCTTTGGATCCATGCAGGTAATCCGAACACGGACGAGCTTCATGTTATCAGCGATAAGCTGCTCACGAAGACTCAACTGCTTCGGAACGAAACCTTCCTTGGCTCCCTGAAGCTGTGCTTCGGTGGTTGTGTCACGAGAAGCAGAAAAAGCAGCAGTAGCTTCGAGAGCATTCGGTTCTTCCTGTTGATTCTCTTCAGGATCAGGCAGATTTTCCATCTTGGCTTCGATGCGAGCCTTCAAAGTCTCAGCACCGATATTGGGCGAATAGCTGATACCCAAGAAGTCAGCCCGTTCCTTCAGATAAGCCAGATAGGCTTTGGGGTCTGAACCAGTGAGAAGGGCGTTTTCCAGATCGCTGGTTCCACCCTGTTCGTTTTCATTACTCATGTTTTATCCTAAATGGAGTGCAGTACATACAAAGAAGGGGTGGAGTCTCCCCCACCCCCACTTCGACTAATGTCACCGATCTTAGACCGGAGCAACAGTCTTGATGAGACCGATACGCTCAGGACGCTTGATCAGGATACCGTAGTACCACTTGATCGAACTGAACCCGGTTTCACCGTAAGGATCGTTACGATCCGCAGTTTCCTTACCCGGCATCTTGGTCATGACCGAGAACTTCACCGTCTTACCATCGGTCTGGAAACCAATCGTGGTGAAGCTGTCATCACCGATGCAGAGCATCGGATACACGTCGTAGCGTTCCGTACCACCCTTGGTCGTCGAACGATAACCCGGATTTGCCGAAACAGTGGCACCGACACCGGCCCAATGCAGCATCTCAGGAACCTGAATGATGCGGAACTTGTCGATGGAACCGACTTCGCCATTCAGGATCGTACCAGCGTCACCGTAGTGCTGGATCTCGATGAACGCCTTCTCATTGAACAGATTCTTCATGCCCTTGAGCAGAGGAACCAGTTCGGAGCCAACGTAGAGCACACGAGTCGCACCGATGACCTTCGTGTCGATCATACGGCTGCCCGTGATGACCTTCGTCGAAGTCGGAGTACGGTTGTCCGTCAGGATCTGATCCAGACGCATCAGATCCGAATAGTCAACGATCGAGGCCGGAGCCTGACCAACGACCTCACCCGTGATCTCGTCATCATCGGTGGCTGCACCAGCGAAGATGATCACACCGGCAGCAGCCAGAAGATCCTTCTGGAGAACAGCTTCCGTAAGCTGAACAGCACCGGACATAAGCTCACGGCTCAGGTGATTCATGAGATCGGCATCCGAGTCGAAGTCCATCGCTTCCTGCGTGAACTCCGTGAAGAAACCGAACTTATGGATCGAACCTTCACGCTGGAGACGGGTGAAACCGACACGGTTCACTCGGCCACCATTCTCGGTGAGCGTCGGGATCTTGCCCACGATGGTACCAACGTCACGGCTGGAACCATAGAGATTGCCATTGGCAATCGTCACACCGTTGGCATCGATACCCTGATCGTTGATGTTGCGATCATCCAGCAGCGGAACATACTCGAAGACCTTGATGGTCTTGCCGTAGTTCTTCGGCATGTTGATCGTCGAAGCGAGCGGCATGAAATACTGCTCTTTCCGGGATTCGATGATTGCGTTCTTCAGCCAGAAGAACGTGTTCATCTGGTCCGAACCAGTACCGTCGATGGTGCTCTTCTGACCGTCGATCGGAGCATTATAATTCAACATGGCGTCCGTGTTCCCTGTTCAAATCGGTCAATCAGACTCGATTTTGCCAACTTCCAAGTTTCAGGAATTCTTCGTCGCTCATCTCAAGGGGATTGACGAAGGCTTCCGTTTTTCGAGGAGAAGTCCTCGAAGGAGATGCTGCACTAGCTCGGTCGTCGTTCGATACAGCAGGCTTGGGAGTGACTGCACGGGTAGCCACAGGTTCCGGCTTTGGAGCGGGATTACTGGGCTTCGGTTCAGTTGGTTCCTTTGCCTTTTCAGCGGCAGAGAACTCATCTCCAACCAGCTTATAGGCTTGTACGAACGGCGTTTCGGGAGCAATCTGACCCAGTGTCTTTCGACGCTCGATTTCATCAGCGATGACTGAATAGACACCATTCTGACGCTGAGCATTGATGACAGAAATGAGTTCAGGGTGTTCCCACAGCACATCCTTACTGGCTTGGTCCCAATCAGTCCGAATGACTTCGAGTGTTTCCTTACCACCTTCAGCAGAACCCAGTTCTTGAATGGCGGTACTGAAAGCTACCTCTTGGTCGGAGACACGGTGACTGCCCTCAACGTAAGATGGCTCAGTGTTGGTATCGATGTCCATAGGGTCGATACCAGCATCTTTAACGAGCTTCTTGATTGCTTCCGGGTTCTTCTTATCCAAGTCAATCAGATAAGAAAGCCGGTTCTCATCAAGGAGACCGTTATTCTCCAACATCGTTAGCACTTTACGATGCGGTTGAATAGCCTGCATTTTACGAGTGTAGTTAGCACCCATCTGCATGAGTTGACGTGCTTCTTCCACACTCTTCAACTCGATCATCTTTCCGTTCGCCTTGAACGGCTTCATGATCTCTTCGCCAATGACGGAGAGTTCAGCTAAAGTTCGCTGAACCTGAGCAGGTTTGTCAGGGGCAGCCTTACCCTCTTCTCCTTGGTTCCCTTCTTCAGACTCTTTGCCTTTGGAACCAACGGGAGGAACAGCACCTTCGCTGTTTTCGTCACCCTTCTTTTCCGGCTCTTCTTCGGTATTGGGCTGGTTATCACCACCCTCATTACCTTCTTCCCGGTTGGGTTGCTGATTGTTGTCAGCACCTTCTTGCCCCGGAGCTTCGGATGAATTGCTTTCGTTTCCGTTCGCATTGCCGTCAGCCTCACCCCCAGACTGTACTTCATCATTCTGCTGGTTCTCAGAACCGTTTTGACCCCCACCATCGTTTTCCACGACAGGGGGGGCACCGAGCTTCATGAAGTCTTCATCCGACATATTCAGCATGTCAGTGCTCTGTGCCCCGCCACTCATTATGCAGAAGCTCCTTCTTCTTCAGCCCGAACTTCTTCGATAGCCTCTTCGATCTGGCTGATCTGACTGTCAGCCGTATTTGCCTTCAGAATTGTGATCGAGAGGAACCGACGAAGATGACCAGCAGCCTGAGCCATTGCCAAAGCATCTGCTCGCTGCATGGGCGTAAGAGCAGGATCGGCAGATTCCTGAGCATAACGAGCACATTCGTTCACACAGAACTCTTCAAGAATCAGCTTTCGGAAATCCCGATTGCTATTCAGCTTTATGGCAATATCTCCCAGTTCAGCGATGCGCTTTGCACCAGCCAATTGCTGTTCGAGTTCATTTGCCGTTACGGTCATGAGAATGTCTTCCTTTAGATACTGACATTAGGATTGGACGCTGGATCCAGTGAAGGATCCCAGAAGCGTGAGCCAATGGAATACCGTGGATCCTGTTCCGCTAATTCATCTCTTTGTAGCGTGTTGTCAACAGGATCTGCTTGACCCCCCAAAGTCGAACCTTTGCTGAGTGCATTCCAACCTACAGCAGATTCAATATCAGGCTTCTTTTCCTCCTTTTTAACTGGAGCCAAGAGAGCCTTGGTTACTTCGAGATCCTGATTACCTTCTGCCTGACCAGCTTGTTTCTGCATTTCACGGGCGTGTTTGGTACCCGTTTCCTGCTCAACATAATCAAGGTTCTTGATATCCTTGTTAGCCTTGGCTTCTTCGGCCTTGGCATCATTGAGACGAATCTTGGACTCAAGTTCTTGGTTCTCAAGACGAGCCTTATCGATCGCCAAACGCTGCATTTCCTGCTCTTCAGGAGAAGGTGTAGGCTTCCAGCTACGGAGCTTGTGAGCCAGATCAGGCATACGCTTCAGATCGCAGATCTCAGCCAACACCATCATATAGATGCCCGGATCGGACTTCGGTCCAAGCGTCTGCAATACGAAGCTCAGATCCTGAGACTTCTGGTTATCCACTTCTGCTGTGGCAATATCGACTTCGAGATCGAAATTACCCTGCAAATCCTCACGCTTGATCTTAGTGAAAGTCGTATTGGTGATGCGGATCGTTTCTTCTTCGGACAGAAACGCAGCGTTCATGCTGATGATCTTCATACCGATCTCAGTCATGCCCTTAGCGAGACGACGAAGGATCGCCATTTCACGCTTCGAAGCTGCATCAAGAGCACCACGAATACCAGCAGCTACATCACCATAAGCGTCTGCCGACACACCACCGGCAAAGCTCTTCACACCAGTGAGAGCTTCTGCTTCTTGGTTCTGGAGATTGAGCATCATCAAAGCAGACTGAGGTAGCTCAGGGAATTTATGCTCGATCAGACCAATCTGAGGATTGGAATTCGGATTGTACTCGTAGTCCTGACCATTCTCGAACCGACGACGGTTGAGAGGATCGAGCATACCCTTGGCAAAACCCTGCTGACCGTTTGCAGATCGACCCAGAAGATCGATCATACCACGACTGACAGCACCCAAGATCTTCTGGTTGTCCTCCAGAAGCTCTGCGTCTGGCTCACCAAACAGTTCACGCTTGACCGGGAGATAGGGAACCAGAACGAAAGGCAGCTTCTGATCCGGGAACGGGTTTTCTTCCAGACGGATCAGTACGTCACCGATCCAAGTCGCCACAATCGGTACCAGTTTCCCGGTCTTGTGAATGTCGTAGAAGCCCCAATACTCATAGGCTACGACCTTCTTACGAAGAGCATCCTTGAACTGGAACGTGTCTGGTGTGCTGGTCTCATGATCAGGCTGAGCCAGAGGAGAATTATTCTCCCAATTGACCCGATCCAAGTTCTTGTAACGCTTGGGTTCCTTGAGCAAGTCAGCCTTGTTGGTCTCAAAAGAGACAGCAGCAAACAGTGCCTTGGAGATATCCCCATTGCAGCTTGGATCGATATAGAAGTTATTGGGATTGATCACCTCGGCAGTCGGATAATTCTCGACGACCTTTTCGATCTCGACCTCTTGGGTACCAGACGGTACAGCGTAAGTGGCATTGCCACTTTCGGCGTAATAATCGACAGCAGCCTTGATCTCAGGAGGAGTGCCCTCCTCATACCCACGAGGGTTCTCTTGCTTCAGGGCAAGAGCTTCCTGAAACTGAGTAAGCTGCTCTTCGCTTTCGAGATTATAATGCTCATAGACGGGCACAGTCTGCTTAACCATTGTCGTGTTGCGTTTCCAACCGACACGAACAATGCAGGTACCTTCATCAACCGTGGATCGGACGTAATCGTCAACGAATTTCACACGGTTCATCTTGGTACGGAACTGGTAGTTCAGTACCAACTCATTTTGCTTGGATGCTTCGGCATCCTCAAACGTGATAGGCTTCACGTTGAAGAGCTTATTAGAACCAAGGAAAGGCTCAGTAAGAGCAGAATACCGCCATTCTGCCTGACGACGGATCAGCTTGGGCTGAACGGAAGAACGGCCCTTCACCTTCGGTGGGGCCGCTTGTCCTCGAACCTGAGTAAGATCATTCCAACGATTGATCTTAATCATCTGGCTATCGTGAGCCTGCTTAGAGCTTTCCCAGTCCTCCTTCAGTGACCGAACTGTTGGTTCATTCTTCCAGTTGGTCAGCTTCTGGGACTGGTTCTCACTTAGCTGATGTTGCATCTGCCCCGTCATATCTGCTACCTGATCCGTTCATAAGTTCGCGGTCGTTAAGGATCTGTGCCCCTAGCGCTCGGATTTGTCCATCCCGGACTTCAACAGTTGTTCGGAGTTCGCTGACCAGACCGATGCCCTCTGTAAGACTTCGGTCGAGTTGGGACGCATAGCTTGCAAGATTTGCTCGCTCAACGGCTCCGCTTTCGGACGCAGCCCGATACAGGGACGCTCGCTGTTCACTGTCCCGCAACCTGATAACATTGTCGCTACGGATGCGAGCGACATCAACAGCATGAGTCTTTTCCGCTTGAGCAAGTTCATAATCTATCGTCCTGTTATTCTGGCTATGAGTAGCTTGATCCTTGGCAATCTTGGATTTCTCCTCGGCCACCAACTTGGCGTCTTTTTCTTTCTGCTGATTCCACTGGTTCTGGATCTTATCCTCTCCAGCTTGGTACCCTACCGAATAGATTCCATAGAAGACACCAGCCAGAAGGATCACCGGCAAACCATATTTCAACAGTAACGACCAACTCATTGCACCACCTCTTGAACGGGAACCTGTGGTCCAGCCGGTGCTGCTACAGGTACAGCACCCGTATCATGGATGATCTTGGCAGCAGCAACGCTCCTGTCTTTTAGAGCCACTGCACCACCGATCGCCAGAACACAGGTTGCCAGACCACCGGGAAAAGCCAGACAATAGGCGGTTATATCAAACTCACGACCTTTGATGAAAACATCATAAGCCACGAAGGCATTGGCTGAGACAATGAAAACGAGCGAACCAATCGCACCAACGACACGATTGATTTCATACTCGCCGGAAGCCTTGAGAAGTTCTGAAATTCTCATTTTGTCAGTGCCTCCGTCACTTCCTTAGTCAGATCGATCAGCTTACCCTTACTGAAATGAGGCGTATAGCTCGGCTTACGGACCGGATAGACTGGAACCAAGAGGGAAGACGGCCACTGGCCCTTGAAGAACAGATTTGCCTCAATATCCCGACGAGCCTGAAGCACACCGTTGTTGGTGTACTTGGTTCGCCAGAAGCGTTCTGCTTCAGTCTTGCGCTTGGCTTTGATCAGATCGATCAGATCCGAACGAAGGACAGCACCAGTATTCCAGTGCCACGACAACATAGCAGCAAGCTCATGCTCTTCGAGTTCGAACGAACCGAAAGCCTTCAGCACATCTTTCAGATAACTGGTCTTCATGAGCCAGACAGAAATATCACAGCATTTCTGGAGAGGCTGAGGATTGTCTTTGTAACGCATTACCCGATGACCTGATTCATCGGTCACTCCCAGTGCCCATGTAGCACGGGGAGGATTGGCGTTATCGTAGTACATTTCCTGAACCATGCCTTCTTTCGAAGCCACAAACAGGACCGTCTTAACCGTTAGGTCAACCATTTGATTAACGTCTCCCTGCTGGCAAAAGCATAACTGATCACTGCTGTACCAGCGACCCAGAGCCACTTGCCTATCTTTCCTGCCCCGACCACCTTATGCTTGATGGTGATGAATTCTTCAATGGTTGGAGCTTGACCATCGAGTTTGGTCCGAACGCTGTTCACGTCGGTATTCATAGTTGCGATCGATTGAGCCAACTGGGTCACAAGTCCACGGAGTTCATCCATGGACTCATACTGTGCCTTGCGGGCAGCCTTAGCTTCTCCAGCCTCTGTAATCATAAACTTTAGCTGCTCTTCCATACGAGCAACCCGAACGTCAGTGGACTCCATTACAACACCCTGTTCATTTGAGAATGCTTTCGACGGAGTTTGCATGGAGATGCAATTGTTCCAATCCGACCCTAATTGGTTCCTATATCGAATCTATACCGATTGGTCACACAAAAAAGCCGGTCAGTGAGACCGGCTTTCTTTGCATTTTTCGGATTTAAGGAGTGTTCGGTTCTGTCTCTGGAGGCTGTTCATCCAATGATGGAAGCTGCTCTACATCATCCATAGGCACCGCAGTGTACCCCGGAGGAGTGTTCATGACGATTGCTTCCGCATCGGTTGATATGAAGATGCAGGCCACATGTCCTTCCTCGTTCTTCATTTGGTATCTCATCGTCTAAGCTCCGTGACACATATCTGAATACTCCCGATCGTCCATGTGCCTGATCCTGAACCGTAGCTCTCAAACCGGATATAGTATCGCATGTTTGCAGCAGGTGGGCGATCAAGAGCAAAGAAACAGACCGGAGGTGTATCCGATAGGGACGCCCCTTGGAAATACGGACTGATCAGTGTCTCTTGACCGTTGTAACTACGCCACACAGACGCTCTCATTTTTCGCGTTGTGTTCCCCGAACGCAAACTATCGAACGTCACCTCCACTTTGACAGCACCACCAACCGTGTTGATGGTCACACCAAGATCGACATTGACTTCATCGACTTGAAGCTGGAACTGCCCAAACTGTGCATAGGAAACATTCGATGTCGAGTTTTCGATAATCTTCGAAGTGCCAAGAGTTGCGTCTTGAACTTTCGATGCAGCATTGATCGTACCGTCAACAATCAGATTGCCACGGATACGAACATTGCCGATGATCTCAACACCGCCACCGCCATTACTGTCAGCCCATAGACTGATCATGGCATAGCCATCACCAGCCACTGCTTCTTGCTTCAGGAAGGCACGGCTACGGCCATAAGCATCCGAAGCCACACTTTCCGTAACAGTTAGGCGAGCCTCTGCTCCACCAGCACGAGTTTCCAGATTGGTGGTACGAGTTGCCAGAGCACCAGTAGCATCAACTCGTGCTTGCTCTTCAACAGCAATACGAGCGGCTAGAACAATGGCAGATTTATCATCTCGCCAATTAGTCCATTTATCATTCTGAACAGCAATACGAGTAGCGTTTACATACGTGCCTGTGCCTGCTGGTTTGTAAACGCTAACTCGAAGCGTCGTTGAACCATTAGGGATACCAAGACCGACAACATTACCCCTGCGATTATAATTACCATTATTAAGGTAGATCGGCTCACTGTAAACGATCTGGGGTCCGTTGATAGTTTGCATCTGAACATATGCAGCACCATCCGAAAGACCCTCGACACTGGCATACATAACGTTGCCTGCTTCGCAGACAAAATCCTGCCAGATGTGCAAAACCTGATCAACTGGTACGGAAGCTCCAGCATATTTACCGAGCCAAGCTGATTCATAAACACCCCAAGGTCCGTTGACCCCCCAGTATTTTAGACCTTCGGCAAAATCGCCATTAGCTACTCGGTTTGGAAAACCACCAGTGGTGCGAGCTTCCAGAGTCGAAGTCCGACTTGCAACAGCAGCTACTGCATTTGCACGAGCGGTTTCTTCATTACGAATGCGAACATAGAGACTACTGTCCGTACCCAGATTCATCTGAGATTCGAGAGTGCTGGCACGACCTGCCAGTGCACCGTCAGCTTGTGCACGAACATTTGCCTCTTCAGCCACCCTCGCTATCGCATACGCATTGGCTTGAGAACCAGTAGTGTAATCTGCTTCGATGCTATTGAGTCGGCCAGCCAATGCCCCATCCGCATTGGATCGGGTGATAGCTTCTTCATTAACACGAGCAACAGCATGAGCGTTCGCCTGTGCGTTTGTCGTATAATCCGCTTCAATTGCAGACACACGTCCAGCTACAGCCTGCACAGCATTTGCTCGTGCAGTTGCTTCGTCAGCAACCTTGGCAGTTGCTACCGTATCAGCAATCTGATTGGCGTCAGAATTCGTTGTATAATCAGCTTCGATCGTGCTGATACGACCAGCCATAGCGTCATCAGCCGTAGATCGAGCTACAGCTTCTTCGTGAACCTTTGCTTCGGCAATCGTCTCAACATCACCAATGGTAATGAAGCCAGCATCGAGATCTTCGATACGTGCAGCAAGAGCTTCCTGGCCATTTACCCGTGCAACCCGTTCGGCTTCGACTGAAGCACCAACTTCGACGATCTGATTGCTGAGCGTAGCACCCAACTGTTCACGAGTGGTGGCCTCCGCCTCAAACGCTGTTGCACGAGCAATCTGCTCCTGCACGATCTTGGCATTGGTCTCAGAGAAACCACTATTCACACTGGCTTCGAGAGTCAGTCGGTGTCCAGCTTCAGCTTCGTCTGCTGTGGTTCGTGCCCATCGTTCTTCTTGAACGAGAGCCTTCACACCATCAGTGATTGACTCCAGATAACTGGAACCAATGACACGACCGGACAAGCCGAGATGATAGAGATTGTTCTCTTTCTCACTGGTTCGAATGGTGATCAGGCCATTAAATGTACCGATCGCATTGGATTGATACGTGACCTGAATGGTAAAGGACTGGCCACCTTTAAGAATATTAGGTGCAACACCTGCAATGCTGAACCAAGGGAAGCCCTGCTCAAGCTCCAGACTTTCGATCCGAAGAGCTTTCTTTCCTTGGTTCGTAATCGTGGCTTCATAGGTGATCGGATCTTCACCAACGACCATTGCCCCGAAATACAGGGCAGTCGGATTGATCTTCAGACCGGAGAGATTGGGATCTCCCTTTAGTCCGTCGATTGCAGCAGAAGACTTGTTATCCGGTACCGGAGGGAAAACCTCGGAAACGCTCATTCGATTAACCCCCGTAGATCACAACCCACTTGATGGTCCGGTTCTGGACCTCTGGTGGAGCATCAGCCAGCAATTTCAGAGACATACCCGTAGCCGTAATCTTGTGACTAAAGACACCGCTATTCGTCGTGTAGAGTGCATTGTCGGAACCAAGGATAGTAGGGTTCGAAATCAGGATCTTCGTATGATCTACATCCAGATCATCGAAATCCACCTGAACCGTTTCGCCAGCAAGACCCGTTGC
>JACCDR010389119.1_pt1 | contig 13664 bp, 16 predicted proteins | sample 7446431 | NCBI WGS metagenome assembly JACCDR01 (sample SAMN15323443, study PRJNA562643) | freshwater metagenome | isolation source: river surface water | place: USA:Blue River Watershed | collected 2017-08-17
AACCCCAGCTTTAGCGTACTCCCCAGGTTTTTTAACTAAGTCAGAAGCCGCGTTTTTGACACCTTCAGTGACCCCTTTGACCCCTTCTTCAATTTTATCTTTAACGTAGTCCCCAGCCTGTTGTATGGATTCACTAACCGTTTCAGTGAAGGTTGTTGTAGAGCGATCGTCAAGAGATAAGGTTTTTAATCCTTCTCGTTCTTCTTGCCACGGATCGCCGACCATTTCATACTCTAACTCACGCTCTTTAGGAGGTAAGTTTAGGGGTATGCGTACTTCTTTCGCTTTGAGGTTAATTAGCTTTTGCTCTTGTTGAATTTCAGTTTGTTGTAACTTCAGTACTTTTTCCTGAGCGGCGATTTGCTCGTCATAGGTTGATTCAATTTCTTGTAGGCGATCGCCTAGTTTACCTACCTCTTTAAGAATATTTTGAAGGTCTACAATTACACCAGAACTGATATCGTTATCTACAGACGCTCCTGTTTCCTTTTCAAAAGCAATCGCCCTGTTAGTAACGAGCTTCTTAAAATCATCTAAAGCTGTAGCTAACTTAACCGCGTCAGCGTTACCCGTCTTTTTAGCTACGTCTAGCGCGTTTTTAATCCCTGCATTTAGTCCATCTACTACCTTTTTATACAAGTCGGTAGCATTAGTAGGTAGTTCCGCGTCATCACCAAAAATTTCTTTAAGCGCATCGACTTTAAAGTTAGGGAAAACAGAATCAGCCTTAGCGATAGCTGCTTGTTCAGCAGTTCTCTCAAAAGGGCGATCGCCTTCACTATACCGTTTTAAAAATTGTGCCTCTACATACTTTTTATCGACATTTGGACTTGCTGTTTTTCCCGATCTTGATGAAATGCCTTGGTTTAAATTAACAAGACCTTGAAGCGATCCTTGCATTAAATCAGCCCAGTGTTCTACCTCATGGAGTAGGACTTTAGCTTGCTCGAAAGATAGCTCACTTAAGTTTTTCCCCTGCATTGCTTGCGCGAGTGCTGGGGGAAGTTCTAACGTATTAGCATATGCATCGTACCGACCATTAGAGCCTTGTTTTGTTAAGTCTTTGTTAACGTTTACTTGGGGTAGTAGGTCTTTAGAAATTGAGTCAAAACTTTTACCTGTAACTGTCTCAATCGCCTGTACGATTGCAGTAGGGATCGCAGCGTACTCTTTTAAGCTCTTTCTTAGTTTTTGAAATTCTTCATTAACTGCTTCTATAGGTGCGTTTAGGTCTATAATTTGTTTGCTTAATACTTTCTCTCGCTCGGCTAAAAAAGTGTCGATCTTAACTAGTCTTTTAGCTTCTTTATTTTTATTTGTGTCCGTCGCAGCTATTGAAGGTAACGCTTGTTTATTCTTTTTCAGCACCTTCATGTCCCCTTGGACGTTAGCAATAGCTTCAGATGCTTCCACCTCTAACGCTTGAGATTTTGCAACAGCTTTCTTGGCATCTTGTAGTCTTTTTTCGTAGCCTTCTGATTCTTTGTTTCCTACTTTCTCTAAAGTAGCATTTGCTATACTTCTAGCTACTTGTGCTTTCTTTTCTAACAGTAAGGCTTTCGCAACATTATATTCAGCTTCAGCTAGGGCAGCCCGCTCTTGAGCAACTTTTTCTGCCTTATCCGCTTTTTCACTTTCTTCAATTGAGGCAGATAGTGCCGACTCCTTTGCTTTTTCAGCTAAAACTTGAGCTTCCGCTAATTTCTTAGCATACTCTTTAACTTTACCCGCACCAACTTGAACCTCCTCAAGTGACTGTTGATTAAGAACGCCTTTAGCTTTTCCTAGAGAACCTTTTAGTTGTGCCCTTTTCCCTTGGGTCTCCTTTAACGCCTGTTGAGCTTGAAACGCCTTTGGTACCGCTTCTACTGCCGTTTGAAAAGAGGTGATGTCTTTAACGTCGTATTTTGCTTCAATCTCTTTTCTGAGTTCTTTCTGGCGGGCTATGGTACCGCTTAAAATTGCTTGATATTGTTGAGTTCTTTGAGCAACGCTATCAATGACTTTTAAGTCCTGTTCGCTTAAAAGATTCTGAGCCTGCTTTGCATATTTAGCCTTAGTCGAACCTATCGACTTCGCGTATTTACTAGTTAATTCGTTTTGTTGTTCTAACGTGTCTTTACCCGTCGTCTTAGATTCGACTTGTAAGGCTTTTATTTTTTCTTGAAATACCTGTTCCAGTTTCAGTAATTCAGCGTCTTGCTGCTTCTGGAGCTTCATCGCACCGAGAACCCTACGCTGTTCTATTTTCTGTACTATCTCTTTTTGTTTAGAGATTCCCGCTTCTGCTCTCGCTTGGTTTTTTAATTCCTCTGCTGCCTTTTGCTGGTACTCCTGTACCGCGCGCTTGACTCGATATGCTTCTTTAACGTCAGTCTCTAAGGCGTCATCTGCTTCAATTTTGTCTTGCTTTTTCTGTGCTTTCTTTTTAGATTTTGCTTTATTACGAGCTTTAACCTTGTCAGCCTCATCAACGATTGTGAAAAGCCCTTCCCCGAACTCCTCCTCTAATGCCGCAGCAAGCTCCTTAATACTTTCTTGTATACTTTTACGGATACCATCAGAGATAACTCCTTTTCCAATCTCTAGATTCCCGATACTTTTCAGAATCTTGTCAGTAATTCCTTTCCCTAACGCTTCAGTGCTGCCTATTTTATTAAGGATTGCTTTTTCTATGGAACTCATCATCCCAGTAGCAAACCCTTGTAGTGCAGTGTTTGCTACACCATGAATACCTGCACTAATAACCGTACCTATGCCTCGGCTGACTATTCCTTGTTTTGTACTTTTAACTGCTTTTGTAACCTCCTGTAAACCCTTTACAATACCTTCGATATGAAGTGTTACAACAGTACCTCCATTAGTTTTATTTAATGGTGTATCTCCTTTGGTTTGGTAGTAAGTGACAATCGGGTTATTTTTGAAATAGTCTACCGTCTGCTTAAGATGACGTTGCTTTAGGTCTAAATGCTTATTAAGATCGGTTAACGCCTTGTCGTTGACTCTCGGAGTGATAACGTTCTGTTGGTAGACACTAGAAGTTTGTGGCATTTTTGAAGTGAATGCCGTCTGTTGTGTTCTTGCTGCTTCTTGTCTGAGTCTCTGCAGATTCTGGAGAGCGTCTTTAGTGTCTAGAGAAACCTTAATACTGATGTTGTCAACGATCATGTGACCTTAATAAAGCTTTTTACCAAGGTCAGTATCGGCGTTTAGAACGGGCTGTCGTCAGCAACAACTAAGATGTCTTCTGTCTCTATAGCTCGGCAATTCTCACAGAGTTCAATATGACATTTTGGACACGCCCATAGAGGAAAATCCCGTGCCTGTTCGTCTAATTGAGTCTTTAAAGCTCTAGTGTATAGCTCTTTTAGTGTGCCTCCTTGTCTGAGAAATAATTCATATTCCATTTGATCGCGCTCCTTAAGACACATAATTAACTCGCTTCGTGCTTGGGTTGCTCTTATGTTTTCTTGCTCGGTAATAAAGTGTGTATACACTATCGGATAGTAGACTTGACAAGTTAAGTTCATAGTTTCTCATAACACAACTATTTTATTATAGCAATACGTTGACAAAAAGTTTACAAAAGCTATACTTTTAAAAACGCTACAGAAGCAATAACATATTTACTTGAAAACTCCCGTATAGATGGAAAATGTTAACTGAATAACTCATGACCTGCCTTATGGTAGGTTTTTTATTACATCTCAGACATCCAATCCCAGGAGTTATTTGTTGTTTCGTATTGACCTTTTTCTAGAAAATAAGCGAAAGCTGATTCAGCAAACATAAGCCCAAACATAAGATCGTCGTTGTGGTCGGTAGGTCTGAGGATTTTTCCCGTCTCAGGATCGAAGCTAACCGATGTTATGTGTTTCTTGGGCGAGGTTTCAGTAATGTCTAACATGATGCGATCGCCTAGCTCTTGAGGAAATCTGAACCTAGGAAGTTCGTCAAATGCTTTGTAAGAAAACCCAGTGATTAAACCTCTCATGAACTTGCTGTATGCCAGTTTAATACAAGGAAATTCGATTCCTCCGTCGCGTACTACCTTATCGATAAAAGAATCTTTCTGTCGTGCCTGTTGGTCAACCATCATCAAACCATCGACTTCCTCACACAGAACGGCAGCCTCAGAAATATTTGGCTCGTTATCGATAAAGCCTATTACGTCAGTCCCTTTTGAGTAATTACTGATGATTGTAGGGATTTCATTACGAGCGATCGCACTACAGTAAACTATTTCTCTTACAGCAGAATCAAAAGCTTCACGTTCTGTTTTAGCGTCAGGATCGTAGTAAACTTTCATGATGACTAAGTAGTCGTTCCCCCTACCTTGGTCAATACCGACGACTGTGACCATATCACAACCTACCGCGTACTCGTTTTCTCTTACATGAGGGGTAGGATGACCTATAGCGGCTCTAATTTGGTCTTCTGATATAATAGACGCGCTGAAGTCTGACTGGCATCCGAGAGCCTGCTGCACCCAGTCAGCACTATTAGCCGTCTGTAGCCCCTGCTGAATAAGTCTCGGTAGTGATTTATACCCTCTTACTAACGGACTTAATTCTACTGAAACAGAATGAGGAACTTCATCTTTTTCAAATAAATCCTTTAGTGATAACCTAGACCCTTTATCAAAAAACTCGATTCCTTTGGTGGGGTGGTCTAGATGTTCTTGTGATATCTTGCGATCGCAAAACTCACAGGATAAATAAGCCGTGTAGATTGGGTCTTTTTCATCTTCTGACAACCATTTAAGAGGTCTGCCATTGGTTGATAAGAAAACATCTGTTACTTCTCCAGTGGGTAGCGTTTGCTTAACCTTTTTGAATAAACCTCCAAAAGGATGCAGTAGAGTGGGTTTGCTACAATGTGGGCAGTATAACCCAGGATAAAACTGGTATTGACATTGTTTGATGTAGCGTTCTGCCCCACTTCCCGATCCTGGGGTTCCACAATAGATTACAGGTTTACTAGGGATTCTACCAGCATCTAAACGTCTCGTAGCCGTATCTACAGAACCTCCGACGTACTGCGAAATCTCATCTACGACTAGTAGGTCAACCGATACCGAGACAACGCTTGTGCTGGCTGCGGCAGTATCATTAGACTCTGCTTTCTGGGTAGGTGAAGCATACATCGTATTACCTCCAGAAGCAGACGCTTTCGTTCTGAGGTTATCTGTGCGATCGCTTTTCCGAGCTTTGGGGTGATTGATTCTCTCGAACTCTTGAAAAATCGGGTTATGGTTAATTGGGACAATTCTTTGTAAGGCTTGCTGTTGGGGAAATAAAAACATTGCATTGAACCCACAACGGCTTACAAGCCATGCATACACCATAATTACTTGAATGCTCTTTCCTGTTTGCGCGGCTCCTGAGACGACTTTCAAAGGGATTCTCATATCAATTAGTAGTCTAGAGTAATCCTTTCTCCATGGCTCTAATTTAAAGGGCTCACCTCGTTCGTTCTTAGCCTGGGCAAGGTCTTTAAGAAATTCTACCCACAGAGTCCCGTCTTCTATCATAGTCAGATACTCATCACGTTTCACCGTACCCGTACTACTAATCTCTTTCTTTTTACCCTTTGCCCATTTAGTGAGTGAATTCATAACCTTTACTGTGCTACGGATTCAGTATCGATTCATAAATTACGTATTTCTACTGATTACAAACTGATTTCCTGAAAGCTATAGTGTTTACATAAGCCAAAAGGAATCAAACCAATGTCAACCTATCACCTTCACCTAGCATCCAAACTCGTCGAAGCCTACGACTTATTCGAGACTGAACCCGAAAGAGCAATGGATTTATACGCAGAGATAGAGCCTTTAGTAACTGACGAAAACCGCTTTGAGGTTGCTAAATACCTCAAAGCTTGCGGTTCCAAAATCGAAGTTCTCTCCTCTGGTGAATCATTAGTATATACAGCGTAAACAATTAAAACATAAAAGGTAAGTCAAATGAAGTACATCATCACAACTAAAGACGAAACAATCACTGCCTGTAACCACCTCCATATCGCCGAGGGTTTGGCTTTCAAACACGCATCAAGCCTACTGCAACCAATTCATATCATCTACATGGGCTCTGAACCAATGACGTTAGGGGATACTGATGTTTACTACGGCGATACGGTTGATACAATTGAACCTCCTTACTGGACGAGACTAGGAGATGGTGAAATGTAATAAATAAGTTTCTTTTATATGGGGTTAACTTTACTAGGGAGTGGTGCTTGACATCGCTCCCTTTTATATGTTACACTCTTGAGTGGGCGACTAGCCCACAATATATAAATATAATAATATTAACTAATTACTATAAATTAAATAAGGTTAACCAATTAAGATCTTTCTATAGGGAGAACCACTAAAAATTTTCGTAGTCTGAAAGTCTTGCAGTAGACGGGTTGATACTGAGGAAGTAGTAATATTTTTCTTAAATGAACTTACTGGCTTACGTCAACGCATACAAAGGACTAAAGAACCAAGAGGTTGCAGTAGACTGGCTTTTCGATACTTTTCAATCGTCTGACAACGTTCGGTGGAATGAATTCGTTAGAGAGTGGAAAGGTAGTAGTGACCCAAAAGGCTCTAATATCTTCCAGTTCTTGTCAACCAAAGGATACCAACAAACCCACCAATTAACTGCTATAGGGTATGTTGCAGCGTGGTTTGAGAGTCAAAGTAAGGTCAAGGATGAATTCGCCTCTAAATGGTCGGCTAATCCTTCAGTAAAAGAATATTTGACCAAAGCTCAGTTAGAGAAGCTTATCGGTGGCACTATAAACGAACAGGAAGTAGCTCGATTTAACCAAGCAGTAGAAAGACTCGACAGTAAAACCCACTTAGTCATAGCTCACTTTCTCGCCCAAGTTTTGCATGAGAGCGGAAATCTGAGATACAGAAAAGAAATCGCTACAGGAGATGCCTACGAAGGACGTAAGGACCTAGGGAACACTCAAAGAGGTGATGGTCGTCGATTCAAAGGCGCAGGCGCAATTCAGCTTACAGGGAGGTTTAACTACGAAAAGTTCAGTAAGTGGGTTAGAGACCCTGAAGTTATGCGAGGCGTAGACTACGTAGCCGATCGCTATTTCTGGGAGACTGCTGTTTGGTACTGGAACTCCAGAGGTTTATCGAGAGCAGCTAACTCTGACAGTCTACCCAAAGTTACTCGTTTAGTGAACGGTGGTTTGAATGGGTTTAGCGATCGCTTGGTGAAATTAACTAAGGCAAAACAAATTTTAGGATTACCTATCACACCACAAAACCCCTAACATTTTCTCTACTGCCTCTAGAATGACCTAGAAGGCGTGTCAAATTACTCTCAGGTGTATTGAATCATCTGAGAGTTTTTTAATGCCCTACAGAGGATTTATTTAGTTTTAGACGTCAGTGACCGCGATCGCAAACTATATATTTAAATTTCTTATGAATGAGTTTTTAGAAAGATGTTGACAAACTGAAAACAATCGTACATGATTGAAATGTAGAGACAAGGAAAAGCAAATGACTATCAACGAACTCTTACAAGAACATTACTCGAAGAACTGGCTAACTCGTTACCGCCGAGTGGCTCAATCTTTAGGGTTTGAACTGAATCAAGAGGTGACTGTTGAAGTCTGTGCAGTCCTCGCTCTCTACGTCAAAAAACTAGTGTCATTTACAAAAGGGCTACTCACAAATGTTACAGCAGAACGATTACGAATTTCACAGAGAACTAGTAGCGATCGGAGGTGTCGAGAGATTGACACGAGTGGCGATCGACAAACTACTAACGAGACACTGCGACTTGAATATTCCCGTGGATTGGGAACTGATAGCGCAAGTAATGGAAATGTGCAGTCGTCAGGAATCGTTGATCAAAAGTCAACAATACGCGATTCAGAACAACAAGGAACAACAACTGTTATCTCGCCAAATAACCTCACTGGAAACGAAACTCAAAGCAGGGCTGAAGGGACTTTACAACTATTTAGAGACTCGCTTAGACAGGCTAGAGAAAGCCGTGATGAAATCATCGGAGCGTCAAATGAAATCATCGGAGCGGTTAGACAATTCTCTAGCGACTTTCGACAGGCTAGTAGATTTCTTGGAACAGAACCCTCAAATAGTACACCAGTTCAACAACTGGAACCAACAACAATCGATGTAGTTGTGGTAACTGACGAAGAACCGTTCTAAAATAGGTGGGTGAGATTCCCACCACAAACAAAGGAGTAGACAATGCCCGATTTTGAAAGAACAATCACATTTAACGAGTACCAAACGCAAGCCAAAGAGTATGCAATCTACCCAAAAGAGAAAGCTTTAGAGTACCTTGTAGCGGGTTTAGCTAGTGAAGCAGGAGAGGTTGCAGGAGCTTACAAGCGAATCATTCGGGATAATGCATCAACAACAAAAGTAGCCTACGAGCTAGGTGATTTACTGTGGTATATGAGTCAGTTAGCTCTTGAGTTAGGGTTTACTCTAGATGCGATCGCCCAACACAATCTTGATAAGCTGGAGTATAGGAAACAGCACGATAAACTAAAAGGTGAGGGAGATAACAGATAAATGATTACAGGAGGTTTACAAAGCCTCCTTTTTTTGTTTACAATGAGTATACAACTAATTAGGATACTCATGAAATTACTAACCTACAATCCGATCGCACAACAAAGCAAAGTAGAAGCTAATACCTCACCGACAGGATTTAGACTTTACACCAAAGATGGCGTCTCGTTACCGTCTGTGACCTCAGTTATCTCGTACACCATGGATGACTACAAGCGGCAGATGATTGAATCTTATAAACAAAAGCATCAGGACTGTGAGGAACTGTGGGCTAAATGTCGTAAATTTGGCGATCGCTTCCACCTTGAAATGGAATTAATCATGAAAGGGCAAGTAGGCTACGATAATTCTCACCCCTTTGCTGATGAGATGAATACTTGGGCTGAGGTGTCACTCTCTGAGCAAACGATGTGGAGTATTAGAACGGGATTAGCAGGTACTTGTGACGGGTTGGTACGACTGCCTAACGGTGATTATAGGTTGATTGATTTTAAAACTACTATGAAAAACAAAACCCGATCGTACTGCTCCGATTACGCTATTCAGTTAGGTATGTATAAAATGATGATAGAGGATTTATATGACGTTAAAATCACTGATTCTAAGATACTTATGCTTCACTACAACATTTCAGACGGGTCTACTATTAAGCCTTTGGTGTTTTCTTGGGACTATAAACAGTTGCAAGTAGTTGAAGAAAAAGCTCGACTTAGAGTAAAACAGTACAATGACCTTTTTATGTTTTAGTTAGGGTGTGAACCAGGTGACAAACCTGGTTTTCTTTTGTATACTAAAAGTAATCAAAAGAAAAAGGTAACTAAGATGATTTTCCCACCTGTTATTATCGACGAAAACGGTCTTCCTATACAAGGTACTTGGGCTATACCAGAGGTTCCTGGGTATTTTCTTGTTATGTTTAATTATCAGAGTAGAGTATACAGCACTGTTAGTAAGAAATACTTAACCAACCATGCAGACAAGCAAGGCTACCGAATTCAGTCATTCACTATAAAAGGAAAAAGTAAGATAATGAAAATGCATAGATTGATTCTAAAGTGTGTTTATCCTAAACCTGAAGCGTCTAAGACTGAGGTAAACCACATAAACGGAAACACATCAGATAACAGAATAACTAATCTTGAATGGGTCACGCCTAGAGACAACACGATACACGCATACGAGCAAGGATTAACTAAACATAAACTTAGAAAAGACTTAGAAACAGTTATCGATAGTGCGAACTACACACTGGAACATACATCAGGACGAATCATAACAGGCGACATAGAAAGTTTATCTGGGGCGACGGGTTTAAGTAAGACCAAAGTAAGAATGATAATCAGGAAAAACCCACAAGCAGGATGGGCAGCTTTAGGGACACGAAAAATTGAATCAAGGTTTAAAGTACGCTACTGGTATAACGAAAGGACAGGAGAGGGGTTTATCGGAACAACAACTACACTGATAAAATTATTTGGAGGAGAGAGGAGCGGATACAATGATGTAGTCAAAGGTAGATATCGCTCAAATAGAGGTTGGACTATACCTGTTTTTGTACTTTGATACTACCCTCAGTTAAGAGGGTATTTTTATGTCCGACTGTCATAACTGCTGTCAAAAATGTGCTGAGTTATCCAAGAAAGCACGAGAAGAAAAGGAGAGATTAGAAAGAGAAGCAAATAAAAAATAGGTATTTTCCCCAGTTCTCAAGCTGGGGTTTTTTAATGTATACTAAACGTATACAAAGTAAAGGAGTTCCACAAGTGTTCGATACAATAATCCACTCTCAAGACCTAGTTATCAATTACGAAGCACATAAGACTCTATGCGAATCTTTAGAAATCCCAACACAGAACGAGAGGGTCTGGGCAATGGTTCCCGATCGCAATAAGAGAAGCCATATCCTTTACTGGGGATTAAGAAAGTTCATTCCTAACGTAGAAGCTGAAGCAATCGTAGCTGACTTGTTGAGAGGTGTGTAGTGCAAACAATAACTATTAAAGGGAAAATCATACCAAAAGCTAGACCGAGAGCATCTAAATTTGGTCATGTTTACATGCCAGAAAATTACCGTACTAATCAAGGTTACTTAGCAGGTCTATTTACTGACAGATTAGAGCCAGTAGATTACCCAGTTCATCTTGCGATCGCCTGTTACGGAAAATGGGGGAAAGCTGATTGCGACAATCTAGCAGGGAGTGTCATGGATGCACTGGTCAAGGCAGGTATTCTCAAAGATGATTCAACTATGCACGTTCCTTCTTTGTGTGTGGTTAACTACCGAGACTCGAAAGAGTTATACACAGAAGTTATCATCTCAGAGTTTAAGTAGTATTACTGATTGCAATTTGTAAGCAAATTAGTACACTAGTAAATATAAACAAAAAGAAACAAACACAAATGGAATACATCGTAATAAAGTACGCAACTTCACTTCTCAATCACTTAGAGTATTCAGTCCATACTCTGACACCCTCATCAATCGAAGTATACGAACGCGACGGCACATTCGCAGGCAAGCTTTTCTACCTCAACGGAAACCTTAAGGGTACTGAGTGGATTATCGACATGATGCAAATCACTTCTTTAGGAGCTATAGTCAATGGTTGAGATTCACCTTTTAGAGTATGACGTTGCTTTGATTAGTGGGAAGAGATACCAAGGAAGAGAATGTCTCACACTAATTAAGAAATTGCGAGAGAAGTATCCTGAATCCTACAAGCAACTAATGTTATACGGATACTGTAAATTCGAGAAATAACCCAATGACCTCCTTAGCGGGAGGTTTTTTATTACCTCGATACTGAAGACATATATTAATTGGATTATATGTCAGAGCAGCTAAACGATGGGCTTAACGAGGTCTATTCGAGACTACCAAACCAAAATAGGAGCTTCAGGTCTACGAGTAACTCCCAGAGCGGAGTGGGTAGCAGTAGAGACCCTGGTATTTATACATCGGTTAACCCGACGGCTATTTTGACCTACGAGGAAGGGGATAACTTATTTCGTAGTTCAACTGTTTTGTATAACCTCGTAACTCGATTACCAGAACAGGTATTTGAAAATTTCTCAGGATGGGACTTTGCGGGAGTCGATGATATGGATTCTGTATTAGCTGCTGATTTTACTTCATGGTTAGAAGAAAGGGGTTTTTGGGAGTCTTTATTAGAAGCTTGCGTCATGGCACGCCTAACTGGTGATGGTTTTTTGGTTATGGGGTTAGTAGATGGTCACGCAGCAGATGAGCCTGTAGAAGGAAAACTCAAAGACATTGACTTCTTTATTCCTAAGTCTCAGGTTGTTGTTAAACCAATTGGGCGATATGTAATGAACCCTGAGCATTTTTATGTCACAAAATACACTGATGATGCCAGAGATAGTAAACTCGAAGGGTTTAAAATTCATAACGATCGTATTCTCAGAATCCCAGGTAAAAGACTTTATGGTGAGACGCTGCGAGCGGCAGGAGGACTAAATGACTCAGTTATCCAGCCAGCGTACCAAGCTTTTTGTGATTGGGAAGCAAGTAACGCTGATGCAAGAAATATGATGTCTCAACATTCATTATTTGCTTATGGGGTAAAAGGTCTCGCGGCAAAGTCCAGTAAGCAGGATGCTAACTCACTACAGAACCGTTTTCTAAGCATCATGATGGGCATGAATGTGATGAAAGGCTTACCTTACGACAAAGATATGGAAGATGTCAGCTTTATCTCCCGTAACTTTTCAGGTGTCGATAGTCTCCTAGAACAAGCCAGAGAGGTACTACTAGCTGCTTGCGACCTCCCTAAGTACGTTTTACTTCAATCCACTTCAGGTACTGCTTTTAGTGAGTCGGGACTCTCTGAGAGACTAGCTTTCGAGCAGATAGTACAAAGGTATCAAAAGCTGACAATCCTCCCGATTATTAAAAAATTAATTGCTTACTGCACTCAGGTTAAAGGATGTCCCATATACGGTAAGAAGAATATTGTGCCAGTATTCAACTCCTCTATCGTTTTATCCGACCTCGAACAAGCAGTTTTATACGAACAGTTAAGCCGTGCAGATGCTGCGTATATCGCTTCTGGGGTGTTAACCCCACAAACTGTCGCACTCTCTAGATTCGGAGGCGACAGTCTAGGGATGACTATCCAATTAAGAGATGAAGATTTGGAGGAACGTCAGGCGGCACCTACAAAATCTAACTCAGAGCTAGACGGGTCAAAAGACATTGTATCTAAGGAGGCGGGCTCATCCCAGTGAAGTAGCACGCGACCGATTTGTGTGTCGTCTAATCCCATTTCTTTTGCAGCAGTAGCGATCGCAAGCTTACTGTTTGATGAGACTTTCTTTTTGAGTCGGGTGATCTGACTTAATAATGTGCTAGGGATTTTAATTACTCGCTCGCCTTTGGACGCTGTAGATACCTCGAAGCGAATAATCGATACAGCATGAGTGGAGAATTTAAAGCCGAGGCGGGGGTTAAATGATTCAATGGCTCGTAATAGCCCTAAGACGCCCGCTTGAACTAGTTCGTCATAGGTACAGGTGTAAAAAGCTCTTTGATTAGTCACCTTATAAACTAGTTTCATGTGCTCTTGGACTAACTGCTCTCTTGCTTTTAATCCTTTTCTGACGATCGGGTTACTTTTATCCAACTTACCCTGACGTACCATTTTTAGAAAATCAGCACGCTTACCGAACAAACTAACCATTTCGTAGACTGCTTCAAACTTTTCACACACTCAAGCCTCAAAGATGTATACATTAAGTATACACAAAATTGTGAATTTGTGTAAGCCGATACTGTGTAAGTAGTAAATATTTATACTTATGGCGACCGTCAAACTCAATAATAGACATCCTCTTAACTGTTCTAGTATTCCAGGAATTAATCAAGTCCTTTTATCTGGTGTAAACATAGGTGTTCCTGATGAAGCGGTAGAAGCCATCAAGTCTCATCCTTATTTGCTGACCTTGCTTGAAGACGGTATAATTGAAATCACTAGGCGCGAACCAAAGGCTCAAGGTTCTCTTCTAGGAATCCCTGTGGTAGAAAATAAGGTGACTGGTGAAGCTGACCCTATTATTACCCCACAGGCTCGTGAAACAG
>JACCDR010486561.1_pt1 | contig 13660 bp, 18 predicted proteins | sample 7446431 | NCBI WGS metagenome assembly JACCDR01 (sample SAMN15323443, study PRJNA562643) | freshwater metagenome | isolation source: river surface water | place: USA:Blue River Watershed | collected 2017-08-17
CTTGTAAGTTCAATTCACTAGTTTTATTAGCTAATTCACGTTGTCTAGCTTGTTGCTGCAACTGTTCAGGCAAATACTTATTAATGATAAATTGACGATATAAATCCATTCCTCTTGAAAAACCAGTCCCTAAAGGATCAGCTTGTTCAGGAGATAAAATTGGAAACTGTTGTACAGGTATTGTCATATCACAACCAATTTAAAAATTTCTTACCACTGCCAGTCATTGAACCAAACCCTAATAAATCACCTAAAAATCCCATTCCAGATTGATTTTGATTTATTGCATTTGAATAAGCCATGTTCCCTTGATTCATTAAGGAATTAGCTAAATTTTCACCTAAATTCCCTGAATCTTGAGCACCAGTATTATAAATACCTTGTTGTCCAATAAGGCCTCTACCATACATATTCATAGCATTGCTAAGGTACTGATTATAATCTTGATTAGCTAAATTATTGACCATGCTAGCGGTATTTTGCTGGTGCATGGGACTCCCTAACATGCCACCTGCTGAGGCCGCATTATTAGCAGCGCCAGTGGCTTGATTGACCTGAAATTGATAGCCAGGAGATTGATGATAACCTTGGCCAAATTTATTCATTAAGCCGCCTGGATCATTCATCAATTGGTTATATTGATTTTCTAACCCACCATAAACCTGATTACCTCTATCCGCATAAGGCCCTAAATATTGTTTTAAAATATCGGGTATTTGACGATAGTATTGATTAGCTGCATCAGAAGCATCATCTCCACCGCCAAAAAGATCACCAAAAAAACTCATAAATCATCCTTAATTTAATAACACACTACATTGTTACAATCGTTTTAAACGTGCCATTTTCATTTAACTTTCCCTTTTGGGCAGTATAATCATAAATAATTACCCCATTAGACTCTGGTGTATTTAATGTTGTTATAGTAGTCGTTGGTTGTTGAGGCAATTTAAATCCCTGTTGAGACAAATTATTTTGTAATACTGTCACTAACTGTTGTAACCATTGTTGCCATGACGGATGGAAACTGCCATCTTTTTGTACAGGGGTTACTGTTGGTAAATTAGGAATTAAAAAATTAGTAATATTCATTTGTAGATACTCATCACACCATCGCCTAAAACGAATCGACTTAATCCCCAACATCGTAATTGAAAGCTTATTTCATTCGTTCTACCTAAATTCCACCAAATTAAACGGTTCTGTCTTAGGCCAACTCTATTTAATACCTTGCCATTGATATTGCTAAAAGATTCATTCCCGCCTTTAGCTATGGATAAGTCAATGCGCTGAATGGTATTGCTATCTCCTTGTTCGACTAAAAAGGTAGCGCTATTGGCAATAAAAGGTACATTATCTGGAGAACGGATAGGTGGTGTAACCCTAATTCTTGGCATTTCTTCGCCATTGAGCGAGCTATATTTTGTACTGAACTCATAAAGTCCGCCATCTTCACTGCTTATAAAATAATAAGCGTTGTTAAAAAATACGACCTTCTTCGCAATGTGTTTGTCCATGTATTGGTTACACACCGTAAAAAACATTTCCGTTGTAAAATCATATATATAAGTTAGGTTATCTGTTTTAAATGTAAGTTGATAAATCAAATGGCCATCTTGTTTAAATAAGAATCCATACGAATCTTGAGGTTTAGTTAATTGAGATAATTTAAAATTAATTCCATCATTGGAGATAGGTTTAATGTCATTACCATCTGACATGACTATTACAGGGCCCGATTTCTCGTTGATAGCAAGCCACACCACGATGGTATCGCCAAACGCTATAGTTGCCTGATTAGCACAACCATAATCGATATTAAAGCCACTGCTGCGTTGATAAGGGAAGATTTGTTGTCCTAAATCAAACCATGATTCTGTTAAATTGCTCCCCATGACGAAAAGCACATTTCCTCGACCTGGGAATCGAAAACACGCTAATGGAATATCAGGTTTTGTTTGAAATGTCCCCACATGCGATGCATCATTAGGCCAAGAGGTACTTGTGACTAAATCATTTAATCGCCATACCGGATTAGCAGAATCAGGTGCTATAAAATAACCATTTTGGTAAGCAACATAACCTGGTTGAAAATCTAACGTTGATGTTGATAGTGTCGATGTTTCATAATTAAAAATATAAATATTTTCTTTATCACAAATCGCAATTTCTTTCTTTTCGTTCTCATCCATGAATACGTCGCCTTCGGCCGTATCAATGGTTGCAATTAATTCAGCAGATAAACTAGGAGAAATAACATAAAGTTTATCTGATACTACCGCAAGCATATTTCCATATCGGGTACTGCTAAATAATCCTCGCCCTATCCCACCTAAATCTTGGATAAGTTTATAGCCCGCATAATCCACCAACATACCGTCTGAAACGATCATGTTGTATGTTTCTGCTTGAGATATTTTGTCATAACGACCAAATTGATTGCCGCCAACGACTTGTATAGGTATTTGTTGTTGAGGCATTATCCAGGCCTCCAACCACGTCCTATATTGGCATCAGCCCAATTGATACCATTTCTACCTGGCATCGTTGATAATTTAGTGAGCGTTAAATCTAATGGTGCAATACTATTATTAATTTGATTTTCTAAGGCACGCAGTTTTTTCTCATTAGCAGGTGTTAATGTCGTATTATATTCGCCACAAATATATTCCGTTAGTGCATATCTCAAATAGGTAATGTAAAAACGATCATAAATCGTTAATAAATCAGTATTTAATGCGGCCTGAGCTAGACCAAACTTACCGACTAAGGTCATAGGATAAGCATCAGCCGGTAAGAAATAGATATAAATCGTGCCTTCGTTTAAACCTCTTTCTAAGTGATAATTGAAAGGAAGCGCATTAATATTATTGACACGACCTGAACCAAAATAAGTGGTTCTATTTTGTTCTAACATCGAATAGCGAACAGGGCCTATATTAAACGTTAAACTATCTATCTCGAGAAGATTAGGAATGGTATAAGCTTCTTGGCCAGGTACGGCTGTAAAATTGTAGACCGTGTAATAAGGCACAAGACCCATATTCGCAGACTGCATGCCTAATAAATCATTAAGCATGTCTAATCCATCCGATATTTGATCACCACTTACCGTTTCAAATACACGCGCTACAATACCTGATAAATACCAGGCATTTGTAATGAGTTTTGTTACGGTATAAGCCATCTATGTTCCTTCCTCATAAAGAAATATTGACGGAATAAAGCGCTAAACTTGCTGCATCGGCCGCATTAGTAACTCTATAATCAATAGTAGGTTTTCCGCTTACTAAATTAGTTAATACAATCGCCTGCTCATCTTGTTCTTGACCCGCAATAACGCCACGTTCTATATAATTAGGCGCTATCATTGAAGGTGATTTTATAAATAAAGAATTTCCAGCTGTTTGTGGTATATAAACGACAAATAAATTAATTAAAAATTCACTCGGGGAAGTTGGTAATAATGAACTTAAATCGAGTGAAGTAAATGTAGTAGCATGACCGCTATTTAAAATAATTGGCGGTAAAGTAAAGATAATAACTCTATCGCCATTGTTACCTGTTTGATAAAAATTTATCAAATTAGAACCATCGTCTGTATGACAAATACCTATCTTTCTAAATAAATCATATGTAGAAGGTAAATTAGGAATTTCTGATAAAGAAAGAACAGCGGATGGCGACTTAGAACCATTAGATGCACTAATTATAAATATGTTATAACATTTATTAGGTTGGATAATTCCAGCATCAATACCATTTATTCCTGATATAGCGCTAGAAATAGTTATTATTTCATTAATAACTATATCAAACCTATTAGAGCTATCCCTTAACTGGCCAGGTAATATATTTAACGTCGAACTATTTATAAAGGTTAAATTAACCCCACTGATATGCAAAGGCGGTAAATTTAAGATATCTGGCATATTAAAGTCCTTTAAATTAAGGGTATGCTAAATCCATAAACATAGAGATTTAAGGTATCACCCGTGGTTACCTTGTAATCAACCGACGCATTATTTGGGTCTAGTAACGTAAACATATTAATAATAGAATCTTGCTCAACCCCTGCAGCAAGACCTTTCTGTTGTACAAATCCATTTGTCGATGAAGACCCACCTGGTCTTAATGCAAACTCATTACCCGCCGCACCGGGCGTATAATTTGCCTTTAGATTAATCGAAGTGTTTGCGATATTAGGTACGTAAGGGAATAAATCGACCGTCGTAAATGTCGTTGCTGCACCAGCTGATAAAGCCGCGCTGGATGTATCATAGGTATAATTTCGCATGAAATTAGTACCACTTTGATAAAGATTAACAAAGTTAGTAGCACCATCGACTTTGCATACGCCAATAAAGCGGGATAAATTATATCCATCGGGAAATACTATCGTTTTTCCAAAATCAACGACTAATGCACCAGGTTTTCTAAATCCATACGAAGAAGTAATGACATAAACACTATAAAACTGATTGCCTAAAATAATACTGACTTCTTCTAGCCCATTTATCCCTTTTTTAGTGACATCAATAGTAATAGGCTCAGGAATAACAATATCAAATTGATTCGTACTATCGCGTGTTTGCCCACTCGTTAATAAAAGGGTTTTATTGCCTGTCACAGACAAATTAAGACCTTGTATATATTGATAAGGTAAAGGCGCTATTTGTTCAGCAGTAACCATTATTAAAATCCCTTTAACTAGAGTGAAAGATTAAATGCTGCGACAAATAAACTTAACTTATCGCCAGCATTGATTACTTTATAATCAAGTGATGCGTTACCTGATGCGACTAAAACGGGTAGTTGTACTTGTGAATCTTGCTGTGTCGCTGCAACAATACCGTTCTGTAAAATAGTCGCACTACTTGCCGAACCCGTTGCTCTTAAGGAAAAAGTATTATTAACGGCTTGAGGTGTATAGGCCGTATTTAATAGGACAATGCTAGCAATACTAGGAACCGCCGCACCTAAATTAACAGGCGTGAAATCTGTTGCTGCACCATCTGTTAATACATTAATAGGCGTATCATAAAAGTAGGTTCTATCATTAGAAACGCCACTCTGATAAATAGGTAGAAAATGCGCGCTACCATCCGTTAAGCAGATACCAACTAATCGAATTAAATCGTAGCCAAAAGGTAAAATGGGCGCTGTAGAAGATAAGGAAATGATAGTGCCAGAAGGTCTAAACTTAGCGGAATCACCAATAATAAAGACATAATAAAGTTTATTATTACCTAATGCGCCCGTATCTAATCCATTCAAACCTATTGCAGTACCTGTAATAACTAAGGGATTAGCAATAACAATATCAAAACTATTCGTGCTATCTCTAAATTGTCCTGCTGTTACACCGAGGGTTGTATTGCTTGCAACACTTAAATTACCACCGGTCATGTACATGGTAGGAAGGTTAACAATCTGTGTCATAAAAATCCTTTATAAAAAAAGGGCGGCAGGGAATAACCGCCCAAATTAACCATCAGAGTGGAAAACAAATACGCATTGAATATTCAGGGACTAAGGTTGAACCCCAGATACAGTCATGCACGAACCCACGTTGGTTTTGACCAAATAATGAACCGTAGTAGTAACGGAGTGATACGCCGGTATCAGGATCATGATCAGCAGCGGTTGGGAATGGTGTTTCTTCTGGTAAGCGTGGCATTGCGAGAAATAACGCATGACCACCGACAACTAAACCGGCACGGTGAGAAGGAACGACCTTAACTTGCATGCCAGCCACAATGTTACTGTTAATATTTTGATTAGCACTCCCAGCCGTTGAAACTAATGCAGGTGCAATATTTACAACCACATTACCGGAGCCATCCGAAGCGGCATCAGCCGTTGCTCTGAATTGAACAGGCTGTGCAGATGGACTATGGCCGATAAAAGTTAAATAACGTAAATCAGGTTGTCCAGTTACACCATCTTGGAATTGGAATAAATCCCCTGCTTTAATAGCATTTGGATCATTCGCTGTTGCACCACTAAAAGTAATTTGCGTAATGTTAGCGCCAGTAGGATCATTGGTACTAACTACTGTTAATGGAGTAGCTGGATTAGCATTACCGACGGTACCTGCCACGTGAATAGGCAATAAGTTAGATTGATAGAAAGATGCTTCAGAGAAATCACCTAACCACCAGGAATTAGCAATCTCTTCATTACGCTTTAATACAAATTGGTTTAATCCACTATTAACGATAGCTGGAACAGAAACCATGGGTAAATAGACTTTGGTAGAATCATAAGCTGCACCAAAATCCCTGAAATTAGCGAGCATTTGTGCTAATTGACCATAGGAATTAATTGGTGTAATGCCATCACCGAAAAATCGGAAAGGGCCGGAGGTTGGATCAGGCGCAAAGTTACCGTTATCAGGATCTAATGGAACGCTACTGGTCGCATTCTTTGCAATATTAGCTTCAATAACATTCGCTAGTTCTTTAATAGCAGATTTACCAAACTGATCCATATAACGTTCAGCATTAAAAATAAATTGCTGATTGCTAAAGGCATAAGAGGTATTAGCCGATTGTTTAACTGGTAAATTTTGTACACGTTGTTGCGATGCTTGGAAATTAGCAACCAGTGTATTGGTCACCGTATAACGGGGTGGTAAGTCGAAAGAAACGGTATCGCCCAAGTTGGTTTCTATCTTGTCGAAATCCTTGAATTTTGTATTTGACGTAGAAACAAAGCAGCAGGAGTTTAATAAATAAGCTAACCCTGAGCGTTGATAGGTAATAACCTGTTGTAAAATATTTGTTGGCAGCGCCATCCTTGCTCTCCAATAACTAAAAAATTAAGGAGATAACGGCGTACGATTGATTCGAGAGCTTAAACCCGTAAATTGGATTGTTTGCGAAGGTCTCTAATCGAAGGTACACCACTATCTGTACCGACATTAGAGGGCTTTAATTGGGTCAAAGGTTCTGGAGGAATGGGTTGCTGGCTAGCGTTTTGGTTTTGTTTAATGGAATCAGATAACCGTTTCATTTCTAAAATGGCTAATCGTCCATTACCTATCTGACTAAGTGATAATAAACTGGCTACTTTATGGGGATTTTTACCCAACTCGTACATCACATCAGACGTGTTATCAACCGTATTAGCTAACTGCACGACTTGAGGAATAGTAGATAATTCCAATGATTCAACGGTTTTATCGAAATCAGGATATTTATCCTTTCCGGCTTCTAACTTAGCTAGGAACTCATTAGCGATTTGGTGAGCATGATATTGCTGAGCTTGTTGTTGTTCATGCTCGGCAATCATTCGTTTGACTTCGTCTTGCGTCATACCCTGCATGCCGCCTAAACTAGAAGGCTGCTGGGTATTATTAACAGGCGGTGCAATCGGATTATTTTCGGGTTGCTGCGACTGTAATTGCATTAACGTCTCTTTTCTTCCTTGCTCATACGCAACGTGTTTAGCGTGTTTTACGGCCTTATCGACATCAGACTGTTTAACCATTTTCTCTGTAGTGTCTTCTACTACAGGTGGCACTACTCCATCCTCTGGAGTCACATTCTCTAGTCCTTGATCCATTCAAATTCCCTCGACTATTACCCCGTCACGGTCACGCCTCACCTACGCATGAGTCTCGACTATTTTTCCGTATAGCTACGTTGCGCCCCACCTAACGCATGGGTCTCGTCATAAATGCATTATTGAATAATAAGATATCAATAACTATGCATTTACGAATAAATACATATATAATCCAATAATTAAATTAAATCAAGGATTATTTATTAATAAATAGAATAATAATGGTTTTTTGATTAATTAATATATTATTAACCGAAAGTAGGTCATGGAAATAACAGACCGTATTGACACACGCGCCAGGCTTCTCGGTTCATTATTGGCCTTTACGCAGGTATTTTATAAATTACGTACCGGAAGGGAATTTGATTTATCACAGCCTGTTTCACGTGAATCTCATCACATTACGATTTGTAAAGCATTAACACAGGCATTTAATGAAGAATTACTAAAACTAATCATTAATATTGCACCGCGCTATGGCAAGACCGAATTATTAATCCATTTCGTCGCGTGGGCATTAGCGCACTATCCTGATTCACAATTTATATATACCTCTTATTCACACAGTTTGGCCAAAAAACAAACACAAACTATACGCAGCATTATGCAACTGCCTATATATAAATATTTATTTGATGTATCTATTTCAGAGGCAACCAGCGCAAAAGATAATTTTGAAACTACCCATGGAGGTTGTGTTTATGCGGCAGGTGCAGCGGGAACGATTACAGGACGTGGGGCGGGTATTCAACAAGTGGATCGTTTTGGCGGTGCTATTATTATCGACGATATACATAAGCCCGATGAAGCGACCTCCGACGTCATACGAGAAGGTGTCATCGACTGGTATCACAATACCTTAAAACATCGCGTTAATTCACCTAGAACGCCTATTATATTCATTGGACAAAGGGTTCATGAAGACGATCTTCCTGCACATTTATTAAAAAATCCTGACTATTCTTCGGTCATTCTTAAATCACTGGATGAAAATAACCATCCCTTACATCCAAATCTACATGATTTAAAAGACTTATTAAAAATAAAAGAAGAAAGCCCCTATGTATTTGCCGCCCAATACCAACAAGATCCTCAACCAGCTGGTGGCGGACTATTCAAAAAAGAATGGTTTTATTTAATGAATGAAGAGCCTGAGTTTTTTTCTACTTTTATTACAGTTGATACGGCAGAAACCGACAAAACCTATAATGATGCAACAGTATTTAGCTTTTGGGGTATTTATAGAATAAAGAATTATAACAGTGATACGAATGAGTATGGATTGCACTGGATAGACTGTGAAGAGTTATGGATAGAGCCTAAAGACTTACGTACTTACTTAATGAGTTTTTATAGTCTTTGTTCAAGGCATAAAAAAAGTCCTTCTTTTATTGCTATTGAAAAGAAATCGACAGGAACGATGTTGATTTCAATCTTAAAAGAATTTAGAGGAATTAATATCCATGAAGTTGAAAGAACAGCCGCTTCTGGAAGTAAAACATCACGATTCTTGGAAATACAACCCTATATTGCTTCAAGAAAAATATCATTACCTTCTTATGGTAAACATACCGAATTGTGCTTAGAGCACTGTCGAAAAATCACTGCAAATAATAGTCACCGATTTGATGATATCGCCGATACGATGTATGACGCCATAAAAATAGCGCTAATCGATAAATACATCAACTTCTATAACCAAGAGCAAGAAGAATCTACCAATATTGTCAAGGAAATGGCTGCCCACTTTAATCAACGCGAAAGGATGAGAGCAAGGATATTATGCCAGAGATAGCCAAAAAACATGCTGAACAGTTAGACCGTATCAAAAAGAATATCGAAAAATCTTATCTATTTTTTAGAGATAACTATAACCGATTTCACATGATGAAACGGTTTTTTTATAAATCAACATTATCAGAAGATGAAGAATCAGTATTGGCTGAACTTAAAAAGCCAATTATCGAGGTTAATATTGGTAACGCCTTTATATCTAGGCAATTAGGTGAGTTTTCAAAGCAAGAGCCTTCTATTGAAACAAGAACATTACAAGATGCACCGGTTAACCCTGCGCTTCCACGCCTTATCGATGGTGCTTTTAGAAAGATATTGGATGATGCCAATAAAGACGGAACAGAATATAACATACACAAAGATACATTAGGTGGTGGGTTTAGTGTTTATAAGGTTTCTACAGAATATGAATCTGAGAAAAGTTTTAAACAGAAAATAACCTTAGGTAAATGTAATAACCCCACTTTGGTTGGATTTGATCCACTAGCAAAACTAAGACACAAAGGTGATGCAGAATATTGCTTTGAATCTGCCCCAATGCTTCGATCAAATTTTGAAAAAGAGTTCCCTAATATCACACTAGAAAAGATGTCTTTTCAACGATCAATTGAAGGTTATAGTTGGTCTTATAATACCAATAAAGAAGACGTAATATTAGTTTGCGATTATTACGAAAAAGTAAGTAAAAAAGAAAGGATAGTAGAATTATCAGATGGTCAGGTAATGACCGCTGCTGAGTACGATAAGTTTACTCAGAAATGGGAAGAAATGGGCACTATTGCTCAACTTCCTATTGTTGTTAATAAAAGAAAAACTTATTTTACCAAGGTGGTTAGATATCGATTAATAGAAACACAGATAATCGATTATCAGGAAACTATCTTTAAAGATCTACCACTAATCTTTGCTGACGGTGATAGTGAATGGATTTGCAATGGTAGTGGTATGCCTATTGAACAATTTACCAAACCTTATTTATGGGGAATTGTAGGTATACAAAAGTTCAAGAACTTTGCCCTACAGAATTGGGCAAATGAAATGGAAAACACCACTCAGCAAAAATGGATAGCTGCTAAAGAAGCCATCCCCCCTGAATATAAAGAAGCCTATAATGATCCTCAGAGAGCGGCAGTATTAGTTTATAACGCATTCAAAAAAGATGACCCTAACGTTGCATTACCTGCTCCACGAGAAGCACAACGCGTACCGATGCCGCCTGAAATATCGGCTGCGTTTACTGTCGCTGATCAAACCGTACAAACCATCTTAGGTAGTTATGATGCGTCACTTGGTATTAACAATAATCAATTAAGCGGTATAGCCATTCAAGAAGGTGCTACACAATCCAATTCAGCAGCAATGCCTTATATCGTAGGTCATTTATTGGCATTAACGCAGGTAGCAAATGTGATAAAAAACATTATGCCGATTGTTTATGCCAATCAGAAAAGTATTTCTATTTTAACGCCAGAAAAAGAAGTTACCTCAATGCCGATTAATCAACCCAATGGCGTTGATATGAACTTTGAAGCCGATCTAATGAAAATAGAAGTCAAAGCCGGCGTTAACTTTTCTATTCAAAAGAGCCGAGCACTGGAACAATTATTAGGATTGAACCAATCATTACCTGCTTTTGCTCAATTTATGGGTACAAAAGGCTTGCCTATCATATTAGACAACCTAGAAATACGTGGTATAGACCAATTAAAAGAAGATGCTAAACAGTTCATGCAACAGCTTGAACAACAACAGCAGATGCAGCAACAAATGCAAATGCAGCAGATGAAAGCCGCACAGAATCAACCTGATCCCGCCATGATGCAAATGCAATTAGAAAAGCAAGCTTTAATGCTCGAAGAAAAGAAAATTAGGGCTGAAAGCGAGATAAAAGAAGCCAGATTAGCATTAGAGAAACAGGAAATGGAAAGTAAGCATCTGAAAACCTTATTTGACATAGAAGAAAAGAACAAAAAGATGCAATTAGACGCCGAGAAAGATAAGATTGACAGCATGTTGAGAGCGGCTGATATAGAACTAAAAACGCGCGATCTACATCACAGACATACTAAAGAAGCGATAGAATTGCATCACAATCTAAAAAGGGAACCTAATGTAAATAGATGATTTATGCAATATAAATATTGATTCTTCAATAAAATTATTAATACTTTCTGGTATATTTTTCAGCTAACTGTTTAGCCCTTTCAAACTGCACATCATCCATCGTCATGTTGAGATTCACTTTCTTATCGGGTGCGTAATGCCCTTTAATTTTGTTAATCTCTCCAATCGCTTTTAAAACGCATTGTAATGCTTGATAGTTAGGCATACCATCTTTTTGTACCTCTAAATTGACAATATTGGTCAACTTATCCATTACCCATTCTAATGAAGCAGTCGCTTTTGCGATTGGTTTTTGTTGTAGCGATTGTAGATAGGCTTGGCCTGCTGGTTTTTTAAGAAGTTTACAGGCAACAACTTTAGCGCCATTATTAGAATATCCAGCTTCGATAGCTGCTTGCGTAGGTTGCATTTCACCTAACGTTTCCATTTGCTTTATTATGATATTAAAGAATGAAAATTGCCTCTCAGTGAGACCATTAGGCAACCGTACCTCGTTAGACATTGTTAATCACTAATTAACTTACTAGATGGCCTGCCTCGTTTCTTTTTGATAACAGTAATATCTTTATCTTCACTTAGATTCTTTAAAACTTTATCTGTGTTATATTTTTTTGAATCTGAACTTATAAATCCTATACCATTACAAGTGGGGCATTCTTTTTGTATGAATCCCAAAGGAGAAACTTTCTTTTTGCCATTACAAGCAGGACATCTTTTTACCGAAGACATACTTTATTTTCTCTTCATATATTTTCTTTTTTCACGCATGCCATGTTCCATTGCTCGTGGTGCTTGATGATCTCGAATCTTCATCATTTCGCCACCAGTTATCATTCCTAAACCACGTTTTGTTTTTTCAGCTTCTTTTTCATGACCGTGAGCTATTTTCATGTGAGACTTAGCTAAACGGTGATGTTCCTTTGCCATTTCTTTATGGTGCATACTTTTTTCGTGATGTTCCTTTCTATGACGCATAATATTTCCTTATATAGTTAAAATTTACTTTTTTAAAAGACGATTAGCTTTCGCTTTTATCTTTGCAGCAGATGATGGGGAAAGTTTACCTTTCTTAACCATTTGCGTAGCACGAGCTTTTGCATTGATAGCGTGTTCTCTATCATTGATCGGATATTTTTCTTGTGAAGGAAGACCGAAAACCGATTTTTTCAGCTTCTTTCGCTTGGCGGTTGTTAAAACTGTCATCCTTGACATCCTTGTTATCAACGATATTTATATATCACATCATGTTCTATATTTCAATATATTAACAGGTTTATAGTGATTATCGAGATAAGATAAAAGTAAATCAATGGATTCTTCTACACTTCTTGCCATTTCTGCGGCATAACCATTTTCTCGCATTTTGAATAACCAGTTTTCCTGTTCTGGACTTAAAGTTCCTTTTTCAGTTTTTAGCTCTAGCCATAATCCTGGATAGTTTTTTGTTGCAGCGGGTAAAAACAAATCGCTTACGCCTTTTCTAACACCCATTAATTTTAGTTCTCTAGCTTCAATAGGATGCCTATAACCGCCATTAGGAATGTGCAATAGTAATTCTTTCATGACGGGATGAGTGAAAGCATTTTTTACAACACTTTTATGTATATACTTTTCGGATAACATACTAAATGTTTTTCCTATCAGTCATAATATTACTGATGGCGCGGTTTAGTCCGAGTTCGATACTCGTTAGATATAAACTGATTTCGGATTTATCCATCCCTCCTCGTTTCAAATATATATAGCAGGGATAGTTCATAAATTTAGATTGAATCATTCTTTTTAAAAATTTAAATCTCAATTCAGTACATCGAATCTTTAATCTTTTTATTCTCTTTCGCATTTTCTTAATTCCTTTCTAATAGTTCCTCGAATAATTGCGCCATGAATCATTAGAATGAATCTAATCTCATCGGAATCATATCCTTGATTTTTTAGATAAAGTTTGTGGCAAGCTGTTAATAAATTATTGAAAGACTTAAAGTTATAGATAGAGGAGAAAAAAATTATTCCCGCTCGGAATATTTTTTTATATATTTTAGATGGGTCCAGAGGAATATCCATATATTCTCTTTAAAAAATGCGCCATGGAAAAAGGAGTTAAACCACAGCGCAAAGTTAACTGTATAAAATGAAATAAAAATACAGCCAATAGGATAGACCTATTTTA
>JACCDR011724276.1_pt1 | contig 13660 bp, 14 predicted proteins | sample 7446431 | NCBI WGS metagenome assembly JACCDR01 (sample SAMN15323443, study PRJNA562643) | freshwater metagenome | isolation source: river surface water | place: USA:Blue River Watershed | collected 2017-08-17
GTTTCTAACCGGTTTCTTTCAATTTGATCTACTTTGCTGTAGATTATCGAAACGCTCTTGTCGTTCAATGGATAGGACACTCCCCTGCGAAGGGAGAAATGCAGGTTCGATTCCTGCCAGGAGCACCCTTTAGTAAGACAGGTCGATGGATTTTGCCATTACCTCGACCGGAGCTTCTTTTCCTGTAAAAATCTCAAACTGCCTTATTGCTTGGTAAAGCAGCATTTCTTTCGCATCAATCGTTTTTATTCCTAATGTATTGGCAGTTTTTGTCAGCAGAGCCTCTCCATACACGAGATCAAAAACTGTCGAGACTTTCTTTAACTGCTCTTCGGAAACCAAAAGTTCATTTTTTGATTTTGGATTAAGGCTAGCAGACGTAGCATTAATAAAAATATCAACATCAGGTAACTTATTTTTATGTACATAAGTAACTCCAAATTCTTCTGCGAGCCTCATCCCCTTTGCTTCGGTTCGATTTGTTAAGAATACATTGTCTTTAAATTTCCTCAGCGCATACAAACATGCTCGCGCCACACCTCCAGCCCCATATATCAATATTTTCTTATTTTTTAGGTCTGTATGCTTAACAAGAGCATCCATAAAACCCTGCCAATCGGTGTTTGTCCCCTTCACTTTTCCTTCAGAAAAATAAACCGTGTTAACAGCCCCGATGGCTTTAGCTTCAGGGGTGAGTTCGTCTAGATACGGGATAATTTCTTCTTTGTACGGAACAGTTACACTTAGTCCTGAATACTCACCTGATCTAACCTTTTCCAAAATTAGTTTCAATTCGGAAAGGCCAACATCTTCTTTTGTGTATGTATAATCCAAACCTAGAGCTTTAAACGCGGTATTAAACAGCGTTGGCGAAAGACTATGTTCAAGAGGGTGACCTACAACAGCAAAAGATTTCATGTAACAAGTATATCAGCACTATTTTACTTCTCTGGAATTGCCCCCCAAACCAAGATACATACTGAGAAGCCTAGCGACGCTCTTATTAAAGCTAATCATCTATTTTTGGGGACCGAGTTAGAGCACTCGTTTGACTTCGCTCTCAAAAAACATACTCTTCTCTACAGACTCTGCTATTTATGCACAAAACGGTATATCTTTTAGACAAATCATCAGGTCAACATGTTTCCTTGGTGGTCAAAGGCCACGGCGAGGAACAGATGGTTCAATTGGGAAACCACACTTTCTCCTTGGGAGAATTTCTTAATGTTGGAGCCATGAGCGTGCTCACTTCCGACGACATTAATGCTGAGAAACGAAAATTTCAAAGCGAAGTCGCCGCTCTTGAACCAAAAGAAGGACAAGGTTCCGGAGCAACTGCGCTTACGGCAAGCCCCTTCTCTTCGGTCCGCACATCACGCCGATTTGGATAAGTAAACAAAATCCCCGGATTCCCGGGGATTTTATTATTTCTTTGGAGCTGCTGCTTTCTTGATGAGAGCAGAGAGTCGAGACTTCTTTCGTGCTGCTGTGTTTGGCTTTATGAAATTGGTCTTTGCTGCCTTGTCGATCTCAGAATAAGCGGTCGGGAGAAGCTTCATTGCCTCTGCCTTGTTACCTGCTGCAACAAGGGTCTTGATCTCCTTTACAACGCTCGTAACTTCGTCGCGGTGGCGGATATTAAAAACTCGCTTGTGTTTTGAGGCTCGTAGGGCCTTTTTTGCGCTTGATGTGATTGGCATATGTGGGCGTTACTTTAACAGCAGAGCCCTTAAATTGCAAGTTTTAGGCTATAATACCCCTGTGATAACTCATATTAAAGGAACGGTTATAGATAAAGAGGAGCGATCTATCGTTGTGGACGTACACGGTATCGGCTACAAGGTATTCGTCACAGGCAACACCATTGAAAAGGTCCGTGAGGGCAATGAAACGGCCCTCTGGACGCATTTGGCCGTGCGCGAAGACGCTCAGACTCTCTTCGGCTTCCCCACCAAAGACGAACTTTCCTTCTTTGAACTCCTCATCTCTATTTCAGGTATCGGACCAAAAACAGCACTCGGTATATTGAATGTCTCAAGCGTTTCTAACATACGAAAGGCGGTGACAAGCGGTGACACATCTCACCTCACCAAGGTTTCAGGTGTTGGCTTGAAACTCGCAAACAAAATTGTTCTCGAACTTAAGGGTAAGTTTGGCGCAGAAGAAGAATCAGGAATCTCTCTTCGTGATGAAGTGGATGCCCTCGAAGCACTTAAAGCCCTTGGATTCAAGCATAACGATGCACGTGAAGCGCTTAAGCAAGTCGATCAAACCGTTACAGATACTGGAGAACGCGTGAAGAAGGCGCTTAAGATACTGGGTAAATAAAACTTGTAAAAGCCTGCAAAAAAGCCATACTATACGCATGATATCCAGATTCTTATTCCGTGTCCGCATTCTCATCCCGCGCAGAATCTTTAATTTTCTCCAGCCGAAATACCATCTAGCGCTCGCCTTTATCGGTGCGGTTATATATCGATTCCCTTCCCGCAGCATTAAAGTCGTCGGCGTAACGGGAACCAAGGGCAAGTCTTCGGTTACTGAAATCGTAAACGCGATCTTTGAAGAGGCTGGAAAAAAGACCGCGCTCTCCAATACCATTCGCTTTAAAATTGATCGTGATTCGAAAGATAATCTTTTCAAGATGTCGATGCCTGGCCGCTTCTTTATTCAGAAGTTTTTGAGGCAAGCGGTCGATGCTGGTTGTGAATATGTCTTTCTCGAAGCCACTTCACAAGGCGCAGCCCTCTATCGCCACCGCTTTATAGAATTTGATGCCCTCATTTTCACAAACCTTTCACCCGAGCACATCGAGGCTCATGGCTCGTACGAGAATTATGTGAATGCAAAACTTTCAATCGCTGAATCAGTGGCAAAATCCCGAAAACCAAAGACGCTACTTGTCGCAAATGCAGACGATCGAGTTTCAGACCTTTTCCTTAAGAAAGATTTCACCGACAAAAAACTCTACTCTCTGGAAAATGCAAAGCCCTACAATATTTTTAAAGAGGGTTTCGCTATGACAGTTGGCGGCACTCTTATTCGCTCCCCTCTCTCCGGTGAATTCAATATTTATAACGAGCTTGCGGCAATAACGTACGCGCAAACCGAAGGAATTCCTATGGAGACGTGTCGCCTCGCCATCGAGAAACTTTCCCTCATCCGCGGCCGTGTCGAAAAAATAGATGCCGGGCAAGATTTCTCGGTGATTGTTGATTACGCCCACACACCAGATTCACTTCAGAAATTCTATGACGTATTCCGTGGAACCCGACGTATCTGTGTTTTAGGTAACACAGGCGGAGGACGAGACACGTGGAAACGTGATGAGATGGCAAAAATTGCTGAACAAGAGTGTGACGAAATAATTCTCACCAACGAGGATCCTTATGACGATGATCCCCAGAAAATAGTTGAGGACATGGCGAAGGCTATCACTCGCAAAACACCACACGTCATCATGGATCGTCAGGAAGCAATAGCAAAAGCTATATCACTCGCTCAAAAAGGAGACTCGGTGCTTATAACAGGCAAAGGAACAGACCCTTATATCATGGGACCAAATGGAACAAAGACTCCGTGGAGTGATGCTGAGGTGGCACGACAAGAGCTCAATAAATTGACGTGGAAGTAACAAAAAACCGCCTAAATGAGCGGTTTTTTGTTACTTCCCAAACGTCGAATCAAGTATTGCCCGAGTATTATCCCCCAACCTCCCCGACTCACCCTCAATCAAATTTCTCTTTTGAAATTCGTCGAGCGACCCTTTTGTACAAACTCCGAAAATTCCCGTGACGGGACACGACTTCAAATCTTTTCCTGCTGGCGGATACATACCCTTCGTCCACAATGCCATTTGGAGCGCAAATACATCGAGAGAATAGTCTTGGCTCATTCCAACTTCTTTATTCCATGTATACGGCAACAAAGCAGCGCTTTTTGTTTTGGTCGCACCCTCATGAGTTACAAAAAAATCTTTTACCCCGAGGTATGTTTGAAACGCATATTCTCGAAGAATCTGAGCTCTTACAACTTCATCTTGAAACTGCGGTTCATATATATAACCGTACTCAATCAAAAGACTTGGAGTGTCTGCGGTGTTGTATCGCCCCAATGCGACAAGGTTCTGACTTTCTACTATTCCCTCCCTCTCTCTTTTTGCATCGCTCACCCCTATCAATGTTGAAAGCCTGTCGCCGACTGCTCTCGCAATCTCTTTTGCCGCCCCAGAATTTGAATATTGAGAGTCAGGAACATAAATGGTGTACCCAGTAAACTGACCCGGACTATTCCTTCGTCGACCTCCGTAGTCATTTATGTGCAAGTGCAAAGCCATATCAAAATTATTCTCTCCCACCCATTTATTTATTCCATAGAGCCTGAGAGCTACATTATCGGGCGCCTTTTGATGTGGAACTGGATCAGAATGAAGTTCAAACTCACCCTCATCAACCAAATCTTTCATGGCGCTCACTTGGCCTTCTCTCCACTTCTTAATCTCCTCCATATTTTCATTGAAATAGGTTTCGAGCTCAGGAAGCCAGGAGTCATTATTTCTCCCTACAACAACCTCGTATCGAGAATCTTCTTTGAAAAATTCGGCGAGATTATTAGCGATGATTACATTAAGCTCTCTTTCTTTAATGTTGCGATACTCCGTTCCTCCGAAATCAGGCTCATGGCCAGGCATTATGAAAATACGGATTTTGTCACCATTCTCATCTTCTGACGCCTCTACGTACTTAGAAATGAGGTCTTCTGGTTTTACATTATCTACAAAAAATACTGCAGCGCTCTGCGAAAAGGAATTAAATTCAATAACTGTTTTGCTCGTTATATAGATTGAAAGCAGTACGAGAAATAGAAGAGCTATATGTGCGATAGTATTTCTCAACATGAAGTGATTGTGGTTACATTGAGTATATGCCAGAGCTGCCAGAGGTACAAACAACGGTAAATGGAATAAACAAGTATGCACTTGGCCTTAAAATCAAGGATGTTTGGAGTGATTACAAAAGCCCGCATTTCGCCGGCAAGGACAATATAAAGAACCCTGATTTTTATATTTCCTTTAGGAAGGCTGTGATAGGAGCAAGCATCAAGAATGCTTCAAGGCGCGCAAAAAATGTCCTCATTCATCTCTCTAACGGCAATACGATTATCTTGCACATGAAGATGACCGGACATGTGTTGTATGGAAAGTATGAAAAGAGAAAGATAGAAGGAAAAGAATCTTGGTTTGCGATAGAAGCAGGCCCGTTGCGAGACGATCCATTTAATCGACATGTTCGCCTCGTCTTCTCTCTTTCAAACGGCAAACATCTCGCACTCTCAGACATGCGGCGTTTTGCGAAAATTACCTTTGCAAAAACCGCAGAACTTGAGACATCTTTTCATCTAAGCGAAAGCGGTCCAGAGCCTCTTGATACGAATTTTACCGCCCACATGTTACAGGAGCGCCTCATGCTCCGCCCCAATGGGCCCATCAAAACCGTTCTCATGGATCACACTATCGTGGCAGGTGTGGGTAATATTTATTCAGACGAGATTCTCTGGCGCGTAAACATTCATCCTCTTAAAAAAGTAAAAGACGTCTCCCCACGCTCCTTCCCTCTCATATTTAAGGCTATGAGAGAAACTCTCGAGAGAGGTATCGACTTTGGGGGTGATTCCATGTCTGACTATCGCAACATTCTCGGCGAATCGGGAGAGTTCCAAGATCGACATAACGCGTACAGAAAAACAGGATTACGCTGTACCAAAAAGGGCTGCAAAGGAACTATCATTCGATTAAAAATTGGTGGCAGAAGCGCTCATTTTTGTGACGCTCATCAAAAGCTCGCCCAGTCTTGATAGTTTTAGAAAACTAATTGATACTTAAGCTCTATGGCAGATAAACCAAAACCAGCTCCGGCAACTCTTATGGGTGATTTTGGGTGGTTGATTTGGGGGCTTGTAGGGATCGGCATCATCTGGTTTCTCACCGGAGGAGCTTATAGTCAAAGCGCCCGCGGAGGAGCATATCTCAAACCTCCTGCTCCACTCGATACAGGTGAAGTATATGGAACATATTACGAGGGCACCCCAAAAAGCAACGACGACACCAAACTTGACCTTCCTCGCAAGCCAGGAGAAATAATCAGGAAACTCACTTCTGGACTACTCGACCTCATGAAAGAATCAGAAACTCCAGAAAAAATTAATTCCTCATCTCCTCTTTCTAAAAGCATTCGCTTTGATGGTGTCGCTGGCGCCAATGAAAGTGCCGTAATCAATGAGTATATTCGAATTGTATCGAGCGACCATGCAGAAGCAGGAGTGAAGATAAGCGGTCTTAAACTCGAGGGGCGTTCGTTTGAATCTACCGTTACCATTCCTCAGGCGGTGCAATTGCCTGTAATCGGAGAGAATTCTCCTAAAACAGATATCCTGTTGCTCCCTGAAGGACGTGCTCTCATTTCTACATCTAAATCCCCTATCGGCACATCTTTTCGGGTAAATATGTGCACGGGCTATCTTGATCAGTTTCAAGACTATACACCAGACCTACGCAAAGACTGCCCATCACCAGAGGCTGAACTAAAGAAAACCGAACTTACCGGGGAAAAGGCATGCGTTGATTTTGTCCGAAGCCTTCCGCGGTGTCGTGTATATCAAGGCGATCTCCCTTCAACCATCTCTTCGGCATGCAAAGTGTTTGTCACAGAAAAACTCAATTACAACTCTTGCGTCGCAAACTATAAAAAAGATACTGGGTTTTATACAAACGAATGGAGAATTTTCCTCGACAGAAATAAAGAAATCTGGGCGCAAGAAAGTGAAACCATAAAACTCCTCGATTCCAAAGAACAAATCGTTGATACGATTACGTACTAATCAAAAAGACGGAAAAGTACGATTCCCGCTGACACAGAAACATTCAAAGACTCTTTCATTCCCCTCATAGGGATTTCTAGAGCCGCATCAGCCTTATTGAGGATAGATCTAGATACTCCCGAAACTTCATTGCCGAAAATAACAAGAGTTTTAGGACCGATTTTTGCTTTTTTATAATCGATTGACTGAGGCGACTGCTCAACTGCAAGAATCTGCACTCCGTCTTTTTTAAGTGAAGAGAGGAATTTAGATGGTGACTTTGCATATTCCCATGCCACAGTTTTCTCTGACCCGAGGGCCGATTTTGCAAAATCATTTCGAGGATTATTAAAACGATCGACAGGAGTTGGAGTAAATCCCGATAGAAATATCTTTGTCACCCCTATGGCATCTGCCGTTCTAAAAATTGCTCCGACGTTGTATACGGAACGAATGTCGTGGAGGAGGATATAAATTTCTCGATTAGAGGATTTCATATCGGGCATTGTGCATAAAGCTTCAAAGAGATGCAAGGATTTATTAATAAAATGCACTCCCTTCCATTAAAAAGTCCCGTCTTGCGACGGGACAGTGCCTTTTAACCCAAAGGCGTTTCAGGGATGCGGTCGATGCGGTCGATATAGGGCTGCGCCTTATCTCCGAGCGCAACGAACAAGCGCTGCTTGAATGACTCACGATGTTTGCCGCTCATTCGTGCAACGAGACCACCAACACGGCTCGAGATGCTGTTGTTGCAATATCCGAACTCCTTGCTGATGAACTCACGACGAGCGCTAAGCCAGTCCCCGTTAGAAGAATGACGCAACTCGAGCGCTCGAACACGGAAATCGATCAATTCGATTTCACTCAAGTCTTCGAGAGTCTTCTTGTTGGGCTTCCCCGCAGGACGACCTGGCCCACGACGATCTGAAGATGTCGGAGGTTCAAGAAGTGCGGCCGTCCCCGGAATGACTACGCCCGCCGCAGCAAGCGCAGAAGCAAACTTATCGATGACGCCGGCTTTGGCAAGCAGACTTTTATACTCGCCTTCGATGTCGCCACCGACGAGGGCGGCGAGAGCTGCGAGTTTGGGAGTTTGAGGCATATCAGACATTTTCGCTGGCATACTGGTTGTTTTGTTTTTTTCGACGCGGTACTTCTCTCGGACATGTGCCCGATGGATTTCCTGGAATCCTTCGTGATTAGCGAAGGATAGCCTGCTTCTCACCCACGTGTGTGCGAGAGCCCTTGAGGGTTTCGCCAACCGTTTGGATTCGAAGCGGAAAAAATACGTGCGCATACGGAACGGTCGGCCAGAATACCGACTAACGTACACATAGCGCTCGATAAAACATGGAGACATGCCCAGATTAAGCTTTTCGAGCACTTCAGCGAACTGAACCAAAAGTCCAAATTCGCGCTTGGCACCATTCTCAGGATTAAATTTAACAAACGATTCAGGTATATCTTCGTTTGTGGGAATTTCCTTTTGAACGTCGAGCATCTTTCGATACAGCAGCTTTGCCTTACGGCCAAAGAGCCTGCTACCGCGCATCAAGATATCGGGCCACTGTTCCAGAGTTGTATTGCGACGAGAGTCCGCAACTGTTACAGCTAGACACTTGGCTCGACTTTTAAATACGAGAGGTAGAATGGGCGCAAAGTCATTGATAACGTCTTCGGTGAGTGTCCCAAAAATATCGATATGGGCGTAATCGACGAACGCTTGATCGTCCCCATACAGACCCGCAAGGATCTTTGGAAACGTCCGAAGTTCGTTGTGCGAGCGGTAAGAAAACCCCTTAATGAGCTTTCCTCCGCGAGCTTGATTACGCTCGATGAGCCAACCATTTTGAGGCGGGATATCGTAACCTTGCCAAATCCTTGCTTCGATCCCTTCTCCTCCCAATGTCATGACGCGAGCCTGAGGGAGCGGCACCATGGAAGCAAGTTTAAGAATATTCGATCGAATTATTTCGGCTTTTGGATTTTTCATTGAGCCTCCTCTTGAGAGGATATTTCAAGTTTCATAGATACTTTTCTAGCCGTGACATTACCAGAAACCTCATATTTGTCAACACATTACTTGACAAATGTCATATTAGAATTTAATATCACAAAAGATCCCATACATGCACCCCACATTACAATCTCCTCCCCACAGAAAAGAGATTCTTCCTTTAACACAGAAACTCAGCGGCACGATGGTCACACTCGCAATCGAAACTGCAAAAAAGGAAATTCGAGCCTATTTGCAAAACCCAATCCGAACGGAGTGTGAAAGATTTTTGGCCCAAACGATGCTCGATGTAGTGGAAGGCTTTTCTGAAAAAACCGATCACCAGGAAATCATCCGTCGGCTTGACGAGTTTTTCGTTACCGTAAAGGACTACGAAAACCTCCGCGCTGAGCTCAAGGACAGCTACGAGTCTCGTATCGAGGAACTTACCCAGGAGCTCGACGCGGCTAGAAAGGCCAAAGGGACGTTCCCCTTCACCGCCGATCAATTGGAAGCAAAAATCATGGAGCTCGGCAGCCAGAAAGAGGAAGCCATTGAAATCCAGGTCAATGCTGAAGATGAGCTCAAGAAAGCTGAGGGTAATCTCAGAAGTTTCAAAAAAAATCCGAGTGTCGGTATCGGTACCGCAAAATTTGCACAAAAGACCTCGGAGCTTGAGGAAGCTTGCACGACGCGGGCAAATAACCTCTTGGCTATCCAAAACACTGTGGCCGCCCTTACAGCGAAAATCAATAACCTGAGAGCAATCCAGCAATCGCTTAGAGTGCTGAGCGCTGCGACGCTCGATTGAGAGAAATAAATAACCCCCCGAAATTCGGGGGGTTTTATAATGCCAACCAACCTACTTCTTAAGGAAATCAGCCCTACGAGAACTTGCAAACTTCAGAGCTTCCTCCGGATTGTTCACGTTCTCGTTGAGGCCAATCGCAATGAGAATCAACATAAGCATGTGCTCTTTGCGCTCAGACAGGTTTTTCGGCAACGACTTGTAAGCGCCCCGCACATTCACATATACGAGCTGCGAATTGTGCGGTGCAACTTCAGCAAAGAGATCAGGGTCGAGACTACGACCCGTATAGAGATGATACACCTCGTCACGAATCTTAATCGTCTTATGCCGCGGTTTCGGCTCCTCTTTCGGCCTATCCTTATCGTCTGGTGTTGTCGGACTCTTCGTCCGAATACGAGTGCCGCCAGAACCACCGCCCGGCTCCTTTTCAGGAGGTAATCCATAGCAACCATGGAATAGGGTGACGAGATCCTCGAGCGCTTTTGAAGCGCCAGTTTCTTCGACATCATTATCCAGAAGGTTCTTCGCTGCCGGCGCGACCACTGTGGAGAGGAACAAGAGGAGCTTTCGCCACTCATCATCCCACTTTCGAGTAAACGCATCCGAGAGCTTGTTGCGGGCAGTTCCTTGATGCCGGAGAAGTCCGGGAACAAAGATGTCCCCAACAATATCCGGATACCACAAGGGCATCGGCATGAACTTTGAGCCCATACGCACACAGCTCGCGACACGGAAACCAGTCTCCTCGTCGCAGAGCCAAATGCCCGTAGCCTCATCCGTCTCCGACACTTTCTTGAAAGCGCCGAGCCGCGCCCGATACTTGTCGCCGTCCCAGGTGATATTCACCGCGGACTGCAGTTCAGGTGGGGCAACCTTCTTGCCATTGACTCGCAGATCGAACATCTTGTTCGCCTCACGCGGGAGAAGCCACTTGATCGATTCGATGATCTCGTCAGCCGAATCAAAGACCGGCGTCGGAATCACGATGGCGGTAAACGATCCTTCAATGTTATTGAGGAATCGCGCCTCTTCAGAAGATGGCGTGATAAATCGATCAACTTCGGTCCCCCCATCAGTTTCAATCTTCTCGGGAACCACTTCGATGAATCGAATTTCTCCCGAAGACGATGTCCGCGAGAAAACGAAGAAACCATTCTTCGCAGCGACAGAAATGTCCTTGTCGTGACACTTACCATTAAGAGAAAGAGCAGCAAGCCGCCCAATCCCCTTTTGAGAACTTCCATTCGAGCTACCACGCGACCGTTCGCGCAAAGTCTCAAGTGGAGTTCCGAGCCACTCAAAATATCGTTTGAGACCTGCCGTAGTGAGACCTTTCCCGTGATCGAGAACAACCAGACATTTACCTTTGCGAAGAAGAGCGGGAATCTCGATGAGGGACACCTCAATCTTTGCACGATGAGGCTCCCACTTTTTGTCCGGGTTATCCATCGATGCACAGAGTCCGTTTCGAATCAGTTCCATGAGACACTGGCCGAAGTCCTCATAGAGGTCTTTGGCGAGCGCTTGGAGGATGAGATATGCCGTAATGGCCATTTGGAGTTTCATAGGTGAATCTTTCGTTTTTTAGCCAAGATCACTTGCGGTGACCGGACGGCCTTGATGTTTTCGCGAAACAGGAAACCTCACTTCGACGCCAAGCGTCGAGCAAAGAGTCATGAGTCGCTTGATAACGATCATGCGTTGCCCATCAAGAACATCTCTGGGAGTTACCCCCAAATTTGTAAGAAGAGCAGACGCCAAATTAATCTGTCCGATTGCATGGTCGACCGCCGCCTTTTGGCAGCTTGTTTCGGTATTCGCTCCAACCGCCACCTCTTTCAAGGTTTCGGGTTTAGGCGCTCCGCATCGAATCTCGCGTATTTTCCTAAGAACCGAGACAATATCCTCAAAGGACATTTCCTTGGTGCCAGAGAACCACCCTCTTACTTCCTGGTACTTTTCGTCCCGGAATCCGAGATAGTTTCGCGCGAAATATCTGATCGAGTGCCTTTCTTTAGGCCTTCTTGTTGTTCTGATCGCATGCTTGAGAGCTTTGATCATTTGGTTGAAATCCCAAGAGAGCATCTCTTTATCGAGAATACTCTCGAGACTTTGCTGTGCCTGGGTATAAACCTGCACCTGTGCATTGATGTCGATATGTGCCATATATTTCCTAAAATTGTAGGTTGTGAATGTACTAATAGATTGACTCTGATCCTATCTCGAGATTACATAAATTTGACAGAATGTCAATTAAATATTTTGTATTAAAAAGCCCCCGGTGTTTTCCGGCGGCTTACAATCACCTCTTCAGTTTTGCGAGCATATCAGCAAATGGCAGGAGGGACTCTTTGAGATCATTATATGCCCTCATTTCGATTTCAAATGCCGCCACTTGATCCCGAAGAGTTCTGAGCTCTTTGTCCTTTTCGGCGATAGCGGCGCTGTGAGAAGTATCCGCCTCTTGGCGCAGACGAGCAAGTTCACGGTCTTTATCGGCGACCTGCTCGCGAAGCTCCTCGTTCTCAAGCTTGAGCGTGTCGACCTTACCAGCCAACAGAATGATTCCGTTTTGAGCTCGATCGACCTGCTTCAGAACCTCAGTGGCCGAAGCGGTCAAACCATCAAGATCTTTGAGAATAGCTTCCGGATCGACTGCTTCAGACGAATCATCCCCAACGACGTCAGCAGACACAGCAGCGGAAGCAACAGGCTCCGCGTTCTGCATTGGCCGACCATTGGTTGGGCCAGTAAGAGAAACTTGAGGAATATCGACAACAAAAGGTTCCTTTGAACCGCCATTGTGTCCATTACCATTCATCTTACCCTCGTTTCTCGCAGTGATCAAAACTGCAGGCTGCCGCTCGCGAATCTTATCGAGCGCTTCGAGAACTACCTTGAGCTGGTTCTTAGTCAGTGATGCGCTCAGACAACAACACGGCGCATCACGATGCCGAGCTCGCTTCTTCATGTGAAGCATAGTCCCCTCAGTCACATTGGCCATCAGAATGATTACTGCTGTTGTGGGCGGAACATCACTGTCACGAAGGCCGTTCGCGACCCTCAACTTTACCCACACTCCGTCTTTATTGCACTCATCAACATATTCCTCGACCCGCCGAACATCGGGAGTTAGTTCAGTCGCAACAACGAAGACGTGTTTAGAGGCCGGCAGAGCTGTCGGCAATTGCTTGAGAATCATATCCATTTTGCTTGACATATAAGGTATCCGAGGTTGAAGTTAAAAAACTAATCTGTGAATGATATAACCCTAAAATATGATTTGTGTCAAATAATGCGCAATCAGTGCGGTATTTTGGTCCAGCGTAGTGTGGACGGATTAAAAGCTAACTCAGGGCAAACTATTAGCATTGTCGTCACGGATTATTTCTCGCCATCGCTCCAAATGTGCGCGAACCCCGCTCGCCATTATTAGGGGCGAGAAATATGATTGCGCCTCGGACAATCAAAATCTGCCCTGAAGGCAGATTTTATTAACGGTTGTCCGCCCACCAGGAATCGAACCTGGGACCCTCTCCTTAAAAGGGAGCTGCTCTACCGACTGAGCTATGGGCGGAGACGCAAATTAATGCATTGCCGATATTAACCTAAAAAGTAAGAAAGAGAAAGTTATGCTTTGACATGAATGAATTGTGGGGCTAATCTACGCATGTTGTGAAGTTCCCTCACTTCCCTTACGCGAAGGTTTCGCGAGCTCTTCAAATCAGCACAGTACATGCTCACCTGCACCGAAAAAGATATTCCCCTCGCGCCAGGAAAGCCGGCGTTTGCAGCCAGTCGAGAGGGCAGCAATGCCTATTCTCCCCTATCCAGTGAATTCGTTGATGCGATTCCTAAAAATCTGATTAATCGCAGAGTCCGAGAAAAGTACAAGACTGGCGGCATCAATATCTACCGAGCACGAGTCGTCGGTAAAAACGGTGACACCACGCTTGAATTCCTACATGAAAATGATTTCGTCGGATCGATTTCGA
>JACCDR010960712.1_pt1 | contig 13659 bp, 7 predicted proteins | sample 7446431 | NCBI WGS metagenome assembly JACCDR01 (sample SAMN15323443, study PRJNA562643) | freshwater metagenome | isolation source: river surface water | place: USA:Blue River Watershed | collected 2017-08-17
ACAACCCCGACGTTCACCTCATGGTTTTGCTGGTTGACGAGCGTCCTGAAGAGGTGACCGAGATGCAGCGCCCAGTGCGCGGTGAAGTCATAGCGTCCACCTTCGATGAGCCAGCAGCACGTCACGTGCACGTGGCCGAAATGGTGATCGAGCGCGCCAAACGCTTGGTGGAATTGAAAAAAGATGTGGTCATCTTGCTCGACTCCATCACCCGCCTCGCCCGCGCTTACAACAACGTCGTGCCTTCATCAGGCAAAGTGTTGTCAGGTGGTGTGGACTCTAACGCCTTGCAACGCCCCAAGCGCTTCTTTGGTGCAGCTCGCAAAGTGGAAGAAGGTGGATCACTCACCATCATCGCCACTGCCTTGGTCGACACCGGCAGCCGGATGGACGAAGTGATCTTTGAAGAATTCAAAGGCACAGGCAACTGCGAGATTCACCTCGACCGCCGCCTGTACGAAAAGCGCGTGTTCCCAGCGATTCAACTCAACCGCAGTGGCACCCGCCGTGAAGAAATGTTGTTGCCACCCGAGATCTTGCAAAAGACCCGCATCTTGCGCCAGTTCATGTACAACATGGACGAGATCGAATCGATGGAAATGGTCTTGAAGAGCATGAAAGCCACCAAGAACAATTCCGAGTTCTTCGACATGATGCGTCGCGGCGGTTAAGCCGCTATCAATTCGGCACCAAAAACTCCCGGCTGATGCTCGCGCCTATCTCATTCACGCGGTCTAAGAACTGCGTGAGGTAGGCGTGTAAGCCGTTGGCCAAAATCTCTTCAATGCGGCCAAACTCCATTTCGGCGCACAGCTTGCCCGCGCGGCGATAGCTGTCCAAGGAGCGGTCGTCTGACACCATGGCGATGTTGTTGACGACTTCCTTCAAGCATGCATGCAACGAGCGCGGCATGTCGGCACGCAAAATCAACAACTCAGCCACGCGCTCAGGGTGAATCACATCGCGGTACACCTTGCGGTAAATCTCAAAGCCAGACACGCTGCGCAAAATTGCGCTCCAGTGGTAGAAGTCGTGTTGCTGCGCTTTTTCGCTGCCATCGGCAAACAAATCGCCATGCACGGCATGGAACTTCACATCCACCAAGCGTGCGGTGTTGTCAGCACGCTCAAGGAAGGTGCCCAAGCGCATGAAGTGCAAGGCTTCATCCATCAGCATGGTGCCTACGGTCACGCCGCGTGAAAGGTGCGAGCGGAACTTGACCCACTCAAAAAACTCACCTGGATCGCTCTCCAGCAAACCACTCTTCAAGATGCGGTTAAGTTCCAACCACGTTTGGTTTTGTGTTTCCCACACTTCGGTGGTGAGGCTACCGCGCACAGCACGTGCGTTCTCACGCGCGGCACGCAAGCACGAGATGATGGAAGACGGATTGCTCTCATCCTTCACCATGAACTCCATCACGCGTTGTGGCGTGATGTCGCCATGACGGGCTTGATAGGCAGGCAACAACTCGCTGATGGATAGCAAGCCTTCCCAGCCCAGCAGCGCCACTTCGGCAGACTGAGGTAGCAAAGAAGTTTGGTAGTTCACGTCCAGCAGGCGTGCAGTGTTCTCGGCTCGCTCGGTGTAGCGAGACATCCAAAATAAATGGTCAGCGGTACGGCTCAGCATTGTTAAACCTCAAGAATCCATGTGTCTTTGGTGCCGCCGCCTTGGGACGAGTTCACCACGAGAGAGCCTTCTTTCAGCGCCACGCGGGTCAAGCCGCCGGGCACCATTTGCACGGTTTTGCCGCTCAACACGAACGGGCGTAAATCGATGTGGCGCGGTGCGATGCCGCTTTCCACATAGGTTGGGCAGCTCGACAAACTCAGCGTGGGCTGCGAGATATAGCCATCAGGCTTGGCTTTGAGCACCGCGCGGAACTCTTCAATCTCAGCCTTGGTCGCCGCAGGTCCGACCAACATGCCGTAGCCACCCGCGCCGTGCACTTCTTTGACCACCAGTTTGTCGAGGTTGGCCAGTGTGTAGTCGAGGTCTTCTTTCTTGCGGCACTGAAACGTAGGCACGTTGTTGAGGATGGGCTTTTCGCCCAAGTAAAACTCAATCATTTGTGGCACGTAGGGGTAGATCGACTTGTCATCGGCAATGCCTGTACCCACGGCATTACAAATGTTCACATGACCGGCTTTGTAGACCTCCATCAAGCCGGCACAGCCCAAGGTGGAGTTGGGACGGAACACGTGGGGGTCTAAGAAGTCGTCATCCACGCGACGATAAATCACGTCCACGCGTTTGGGGCCGCGTGTGGTGCGCATGTAGACAAAGTTGTCTTTCACAAACAGGTCCTGGCCTTCAACCAACTCCACGCCCATTTGTTGCGCCCAGAATGCGTGCTCAAAGTAGGCGCTGTTGTACATGCCTGGCGTCAACACCACCACAGTTGGGTTGTCGGTGGTCGATGGGCTGCTGGCTCGCAAGGTCTCTAGCAACAAGTCGGGGTAATGCGCTACAGGGGCCACGCGGTGTTGGCTGAAGAGCTCGGGGAAAAGCCGCATCATCATCTTGCGGTCTTCCAGCATGTAACTCACGCCGCTGGGCACGCGCAGGTTATCTTCGAGCACGTAGTACTCGCCATTGCCTTGGGCATTGGGCGCACGCACGATGTCGATGCCGCTGATTTGCGAATACACCTTGTGCGGCACATCTACCCAACGCATCTCGGGGCGGTATTGGGCGTTGTTCAGAATCTGTTCGCTGGGGATGATGCCGGCTTTGAGAATGCCTTGGTCATGGTAGATGTCGTGAATGAACATATTGAGCGCATTCACGCGCTGCACCAAGCCCTTTTGCATGCTCGTCCACTCGTGGGCGGGAATGATGCGGGGAATCAAGTCAAACGGAATGAGTCGTTCGGTGCCTGCCCCGTCTTCGTCTTTGTCGCCATACACCGCAAAGGTGATGCCGACGCGGCGAAAAATCATCTCCGCTTCTTCGCGCCTGTCGCGCATGGTCTGTGGATCTTGGCGCTTGAGCCAATCCAAGTAGTTCCGGTAGTGGGGGCGAACCGCGCTGTCTACAAAAGGCAGCTGGGCATACATTTCATCGAACTTGTGCATAAATCAGGAAACTCCTGGCACCTCTTACGCAAGTTGGATGCCAGCTCTCAGAATACGTGTTGCCAGTAGCGTTGTCTTTGATTTCGCTCACATTGCACCAACTTGGGGGCATCGCTGCGCCATATCGACGCACCACAAAGAGGCGTTTGCACCACAAGCACCCCTAAATCGGCGTAGCGCTGCAGCACATCTGGTTTGGGGTGGCCAAAGCGGTTGCGATACCCCGCTTGCACCATGGCCACACGGGGCTGCACCGCCTGCAAAAACTCAGCCGTCGACGAGGTGGCACTACCGTGATGCGGTACCAACAGCCAATCGACGGGCTGCACTTGCCCGCTTTGCAGCAGCTCTTGTTCTTGTGCGGCTTCAATGTCGCCCGCCAGCAAGGCAGATGCGTGTGTTGTGCTGACACGCAACACACAACTCAGGGCATTGGGTTTGAGCTTGCGTTCGTAGTCTGTCGCGCTGGGGTGCAAAACATCAAAGCGCACGCCATCCCACACCCATGACTGGCCAAGTTCGCACCGCTGCATGCGGCCCATCTGCTGCAGTGGGTGCTCTGGGGCAATCGACGTCAACACATCCGCCTGCGGCTGCATGGCCATCACCGCAGGTGCGCCGCCGCTGTGGTCGCTGTCTTGGTGGCTGATGACGATGCGATCCAAGCGCTCACCCCATGCACGCAGCAAAGGCACCAAGACGCGTTGGCCTGCATCGGTCTCAGCCGAGTACCGCGGCCCAGTGTCATACAGCAAGCTGTGCGTGGCCGTTCGCACCAACACCGCATGGCCCTGCCCCATGTCTGCGGCCATGAGTTCAAACGAGCCTTGCGAAGGGCGCGGTGTTTCCCAGCTGAGCACAGGCAGCACCAAGGCCACGCCAAACCAGCGCAGCCACATGGGCAAGCGCGTCGCCCACAACCCCATACCCACCAGCGCAGCCGCGCCAGCCCACACAGGCGCTGCCGGTGCAGACCACTGCGCCCACGGCACAGCTGCGCACACTTTGAGCAACCACACCAAGCCCTGCAATGCCTCTGCCGCCAAGCCCCACGCCAATGGCAACACCAAACCCAAGACACACAACGGCGTGACCACCAAGGTCACCCACGGCACGGCCAACAAATTGGCAAACAAACCCACGATGGATACTTGGTGAAACAGCAGCAGGGTCAATGGCGCCAAACACACACTCATCAGCCACTGCTCGCGCCACAAGCGTTGCGCTGAGGCCCAAAGTGAAGAACGCAAGCGCGTCGCAGACACGGGCGCATGCGAGCCCGAGGCAAACAGCACCGCCACCGCCACAAAACTCAACCAAAAACCGGCTTGCATCAGCGCCCAAGGGTCAAGTGCCAGCACCACGGCGCACACGCTCAACCACACCTGAAACAAGGGCCAACGCCAACCGCACCAACGCAGGCCAGTGACCACAGCCAACATCCACACGGTGCGCTGGGCAGGTATGCCCCAGCCAGTGAACACGGCATACGCCAGCGCCACCAGAACGGAACACGCGCTCGCAGCCATGGGCGCAGGCAAACGCAAACTCCAAGGCCGGCTAGGCGCCCACGCATCGCTGCGACGCCAAAGCCATCCGACACCCCATGCCGCCAGCCACGCCAAGCCTGTGATGTGTAAACCCGAAATCGCCATCAGGTGCGCCACACCCGTGGCCCGAAACACATCCCAGTCCGCGCGTTCAATCGCGGCTTGATCACCCACCAGCAAGGCGGTCACGATGCCGGCCATGGCGCGGTCAGGCACGCGTGCATCAATGGCATTGCGCACGTACAGGCGCAGCCGCTCCACGGGATGGACCCATGTGTGGCCTAGCCACTGCGGCGGTATGTCTTTGGCCCCGTTGCGCACATAGCCCGTGGCCTGCAATCCCTGCTCCCACAGCCACAGCTCATAGTCAAAACCATGTGGGTTGATGTGACCATGCGGCGCTTTGAGCCGCACCGCCAATTGCCAGCGATCACCGGGCAGCAAGTCGGCAGGGGGTGCTTGCAGCTTATCGGCGTTGCCTTGGCCACCATGGCTGCTGAAGCGGTTGCCATACCAACCCAGTAGCAACTGGGGCGGCAATTGCACCTGCGCACCGTGGGCGTCCCGGGCCGATTCCACCTCGAAACGAAACCGCGCACTGTCCTCTGTGCGCTGCGGCAAATTGGCCACCACTCCCACCACATCCAAGGTGCGGCCTTCGAGCTGGGGGTTCAAAGCGCGTTGCGCATAGTGACTGGCCCTTGCACCCGCTTGGGCAAAGGCCAACACCGCCGCCAGCACAAACCACACAGCCGCTTTGAATCCAACGCCAGCCGACACTTGCGAGAACCATGCAAAGCGCGAAACACCCATGCGCGCTGCGAGATACCCCCACATCAGCCCTGTCGCAGTCATCATCCAATATGCCTCACCCGCCCACAACTGCGGCTGCTGCAACTGCAAGGCTGTGCCCGCAATCCAGCCCAAGGCCAAAGGTGTGATGACTGAAAACATGGCCGCATGTTCAACCCAACACACAGGCATGTGGGCAATACCGACTCACAAGTTAAAAAGCCCCAACCGTTTGGCAGGGGCTTTGGCATCCAAGGAGTTGTCGGCTGGGCTTTAGCCCGACGCAGCTTTAGAGCCGCCGCAGACTTCTTTCTTCAAAGCGGCCAAATAGGTGTTGGGGCGAATCGGGTACTCACGCGGACGCCACTCATGCACATCGTCGGAGGCCACCTCTTTGCCCTTGCCCATTTGCTTGTCAAAGTAGCTCACAGACAAGCGCACCACGGTGTCGTTCTTGCAGTACATACGTACGCGCAGCATCATGGATTTGTAGGTCTCGCCGGTGGGCGTCTTTTCAGCCTTGGGCAAATCTGTCAGTACCCATGCGTAGCGCGACACGTGCACAGGCATGACGGCTTCTTTGTCAAAGTAATACGTCGCTTCTTCTTCTTTGACCAGCTCGCTCCATTCGGCCGAAGCCGGCGCAGCCCAAGCCAGAAGGCCTGTGAGCACGAAAGCAACAACAGAAAAACGGTGTGAACGCATGATAGGCATCAAAGATAAAACTGACTTGGGAAGGGTATCGGCGGCCCCAGAGAAAACTTGAGCCGGCGTTCACCGCAATCACGCACCGCTTTGGCGCATTGGGCTTGGCGCGTGTTTTGCTAGACAAAGCTTATGTCTATCCATGCTGCCCTTCACCACGTCACCCATTACCACTACGACCGACTGGTTGAGTTAGGCCCACAGGTCATTCGCCTGCGCCCCGCCCCGCACTGCCGCAGCAACGTGATTTCGTATTCGCTGAAAGTCGAACCCACGCACTTCATCAACTGGCAGCAAGATCCGTTTGCCAATTACCAAGCGCGTTTGGTGTTCCCAGAAAAAACTACCGAGTTCAAGGTCACGGTGGATGTGGTGGTGGAGATGGCGGTGTACAACCCGTTTGACTTCTTCCTCGAACCACACGCGGAAAAGTTCCCCTTCGCCTACGGCGTGACCTCGGCCCAAGAGCTTGCACCCTATTTAGTCACCAATCGCCTCACACCCAACTTCAAGCATTACTTCAAGAGCATCGACTTCAAGGCGCTCAAACGCGAGCCCATACGCACCATCGACTTCTTGGTGGACATCAACCGCAAGCTGCACCAAGACATCGCGTACACCATCCGCATGGAGCCTGGCGTGCAAACGCCCGAAGAAACGCTCACGCTCAAAAGCGGCTCATGCCGCGACAGCGCATGGCTGCTGGTCAACCTGCTGCGCCATTGCGGTTTGGCGGCGCGCTTTGCTTCGGGCTACCTCATTCAACTCGCCCCCGATGTGAAGTCGCTCGACGGCCCCAGCGGCACCGAGGTGGACTTCACCGACCTGCACGCCTGGTGCGAGGTCTACCTGCCCGGCGCTGGTTGGATTGGGCTTGACCCCACCTCGGGCTTGCTTGCAGGCGAAGGCCACATTCCGCTGGCGTGCACGCCACAGCCCTCTAGCGCTGCGCCCATCGAAGGTTTGATTGACGAGTGCGAAGTCACGTTTGAACACGAGATGAAAGTGACGCGCGTGCTCGAATCGCCCCGCGTGACCAAGCCCTACAGCGAAGACCAATGGACCGAGGTGCTGGCCTTGGGCGACGAAGTGGACCGCCGACTGCAACACGGCGACGTGCGACTGACCATGGGCGGCGAGCCCACTTATGTGGCGGTCAACGACCGCGACGCACCAGAGTGGAACACTGACGCCCTCGGCCCCACCAAACGGGGGCTGGCCACCGAGCTGGTGCACAAACTGCGTGCGCAGTACGGCCAAGGCGGCTTTTTGCATTTCGGCCAAGGCAAGTGGTACCCAGGCGAGCAGTTGCCACGCTGGGCGCTGGGCATTGACTGGCGCACCGACGGCCAACCCTGCTGGCACAACCCTGACTTGTTTGCCGACGAGCGCGAGCCCAGCCACTACACCAGCGAAGACGCGCATCGCTTCATCACCAAGCTGGCCGACAAGCTCAAAGTGGGCGGCGACCACATCACCCCCGGCTTTGAAGACACGTGGTACTACCTCTGGCGCGAGCGCCGTTTGCCTGTGAACGTGGACCCGTTCGATTCCAAACTCGACGACGAGCTAGAGCGCGTGCGCCTGCGCCGCGTGTTCAGCCAAGGGCTGGAGCACACGGTGGGCTATGTGCTGCCTTTACAACCGAATGGCCTCAACGGCACATGGAGCAGCGGCCCGTGGTTCTTCCGCGACGAGCGCATGTACCTTGTGCCCGGCGATTCGCCCATGGGCTATCGCCTGCCGCTCGACTCTTTGCCTTGGGTCAGCGTTGGCGACTACCCCTACACCCACGCGCAAGACCCCTTTGCCGAGCGCAAAGCCCTGCCCCACGCGGCGGCGCTGCGTGCGCAGTACGCGCACCATGCCCGTCACACGCACTACAACGCGCACCAAGTGGGCGGCGGGTTTGCGGGTGGCGGCACAGTCAGCTTGCAAGGTGGACTTGAGGATGGCATTCCCGAGCTGGGCCACCCCATGCCTGATAAGCACCAATCCGCCCACTGGATCACGCGCACCGCCATGTGCGTGGAGGTGCGCGATCCTTCGCGCGCCAACGGCCCTGCGGTCGAACGTGCGGCGATGGATGCCCCACAAGGCGTGATGTATGTGTTCATGCCACCGCTCAGCCACCTCGAGGACTACCTTGATTTGCTCAGCGCCGTCGAAGCCACCGCCGAAGAGCTGGGCGTGCGCATCGTGCTCGAAGGCTACCCACCCCCACGCGATGCGCGCCTGAAAGTGCTGCAAGTCACGCCCGATCCCGGCGTGATTGAGGTCAACATCCACCCCGCCCACAACTGGCTGGAGCTAGTGGAGCACACCGAGTTTTTGTACAAGGCTGCGTTTGAGTCACGCCTGTCTGCCGAAAAGTTCATGACCGATGGCCGTCACACCGGCACGGGTGGTGGCAACCACATCGTCATGGGCGGCGCCACGCCTGCCGACAGCCCGTTTTTGCGCAAGCCCGAGTTGCTGGCCTCGCTCATCCTCTACTGGCACAACCACCCGAGCTTGAGCTATTTGTTCAGCGGCATGTTCATTGGCCCCACCAGCCAAGCCCCGCGTGTGGACGAAGCGCGTAACGACCAAATTTACGAGCTTGAAATTGCGCTGCGCGAAATCCATCGCAACCGCCAAATTTATGGCGCGGACATGCCACCGTGGCTCGTGGACCGCACCTTGCGCAACGTGCTGATTGATGTCACCGGCAACACCCACCGCAGCGAGTTTTGCATCGACAAGCTGTATTCGCCCGACTCGTCTACGGGTCGCTTAGGGCTATTGGAGCTGCGCGCGTTTGAAATGCCGCCGCACGAGCGCATGAGCATCGTGCAGCAGTTGTTGTTGCGCGCGCTGGTGGCGCGTTTTTGGGAACAGCCCTACCTCGCGCCCGCCACACGCTGGGGCACCGAGCTGCACGACCGCTTTTTGCTGCCCCACTTCGTCAAGGCCGACTTTGACGATGTGCTTACCGAGTTGGGCGACTGCGGTTTTCAGTTCGACCCCGCTTGGTTTGCGCCGCACTTCGAGTTCCGCTTTCCGCGTGTGGGCGAGTTGCACAGCCAGCACATCAGCCTCACTTTGCGCAACGCGTTGGAGCCTTGGCACGTCATGGGCGAAGAAGGTTCTGGCGGCGGCACGGTGCGCTATGTGGACTCGTCGCTCGAACGCATCGAGGTGCATGTGACGGGCCTCAACCCCAGCCGCCACACCATCACCGTCAACGGCCATGCGCTGCCCCTGCAACCCACGGGCACGGTGGGCGAATACGTGGCCGGTGTGCGCTACCGCGCGTGGTCGCCCGCGTCGGCCTTGCACCCCACGATTGGTGTGCACGCGCCGCTGACCTTTGACATCGTGGACACCTGGATGAAGCGCTCGGTCGGCGGCTGCCAGTACCACGTGGCCCACCCCGGCGGGCGCAACTACGACACCTTCCCCGTCAACGCCTACGAGGCCGAAAGCCGACGCTTGGCGCGCTTCTTCCCCATGGGCCACACGGCGGGGCAAATGGCCATCCCACCTGCAACAGTGGGCGTGGCCGCGAGCAAAGAGTTCCCCTTCACGCTCGACTTGCGGCGCATTTGAGCGGCGCTCTAAAACCGAAGGAGCAGTGAGACAATGCAGCCACTGTGCAAAAGCCCACGCGCTCCTCTTCCAAGTCGGCACAGCCGACGCCCACTTCAACACGTTTGGTGGACGTGATGAAGGGCTTGCTGCACCCCGCCGCACACGGTCACTTTGACGAGTTGCAAGGCATGCGCTCTGCGCCTGCTACCGCGCCCACCAAAGGCGCAGGCAAAGACTCAGCCAAAGCCACCGTCAGCCAATCCGTGGCCGAGCTGAACTTGGTAGCGCCTTGGCAAGCATTTTTCGATCAACTCGGCCACATGGGCTTGGACGAGCTCGACCAACGCACCCAAACCTTGGCGCGCCAAGTGCGCGACAACGGCATCACCTACAACGTGTACGCCAGCCAAGGCGGTCCGCAGCGCCCCTGGGCACTCGACTTGTTTCCACTGGTCATCACGCTCGAGAGCTGGAAACAAATCGAAACCGGTGTACGTCAGCGCGCGCGTTTGCTCGAAGGCATCATGGCTGACGTGTACGGCCCGCAGCAGCTGATTCGCGAAGCCTTCATTCCCCCTGCCTTGGTGCAAGGCCACCCTGGCTATGTGCGTGCCATGCATGGCGTGCAACCTGTGGGTGGCTCGCACCTGCAAATTGCCGCGTTTGATTTGGCCCGCACACCCGATGGCCAATGGGCCGTGATTTCGCAACGCACCCAAGCGCCCTCGGGCTTGGGTTATCTGCTGGAAAACCGCTTGCTCATCTCGCGCCAGTTTCCGCAGGCGTTTGACGCCATGCGCATCCAACGCTTGGCCGCCAGCTACCGCGCGTGGGTGGAGTCGCTCAAGGCGCACAGCCCAGAAGGCGCCAACGCGCATGTGGCGCTGCTCACGCCGGGGCCTTACAACGAAACCTATTTTGAACACGCCTACCTCGCCCGCTATTTGGGCCTGACCTTGGTCGAAGGCCACGACTTGACCGTGCGTGACGAGCGCTTGTACCTGCGCACCTTGCGTGGCCTAGAGCCTGTGCATGTGTTGCTCAAGCGCATGGACGATGAGTTTTTAGATCCGCTAGAGCTGCGCTCTGACTCCACACTGGGCATCCCAGGTTTGCTGCAAGCCGTGCGCGCAGGCCATGTGGTGGTGGCCAACACGCCGGGCTCGGCGTTTTTAGAGTCCACTGCGCTCTTAGGCTTTTTGCCTGCCATCAGCGAAAAGCTGTTGGGCGAAACCTTGCAACTGCACGCGGTCGATACCTGGTGGTGCGGCGAACGGGCGGCCATGGCCTCGGTGTTGCCGCAGCTCGAACACATGGTCATCAAACCCACCTACACCGGCCCCAGCGCGTTTGAGGCGGTGCTGTGCCGCAAGCTCAGCCAAGCGCAGCGCGACGAATGGGTGGGCCGCATAGCGCGTGAGCCCAATCGCTACAGCATGCAGTCGTATTTGCCGCTGTCGCAAATGCCCACTTGGAAAAACAAACAAGATGGCGTGGTGCAACGCTCGGTCATGCTGCGCGTGTTTGCGCTGCGCAGTGCCGAAGGCGATGGGCCTGAGGTCTGGCGCGTGCTGCCCGGCGGCTTGGCCCGCATTGCCGCGCCCGATGCCGACATTGCCTCCATGCAGCGCGGCGGCAGCAGCGCCGATGTGTGGGTGCAAACCGAAGCCGAGGTAGACCGCACCACCTTGCTGCACAAAGGCAGCCACAGCGCGCACAACGTGCAGCGCCAACGCATGGTCACCAGCCGCGCCGCCGAAAATTTGTACTGGCTGGGCCGCTACACCGAGCGCAGCGAAAACACCGTGCGCTTGGTGCGCCTGTGCCTCGAAGCCCTCACCGGCGAAGACCCCGCTTCGCGCAGCCTGTGGACCTGGCTGCAACAACTGGCACAACGCCACGGCCTCATTCCCCAAGGTGTGCCCGCCACTGCGCTCGACGACAAAAACGCCACGCCCCTGAACCAAAGCGCACGCCGCCGTGTGTTTGAACGCACCCTGATTGCGGGGCTTGACACCGACCCACACACCACCAGCGTGGGCTACAACTTGCGCGCCTTGCAGCAAGCCGCTTCGTCGTTGCGCGAGCGTTTGTCGCCCGAACACTGGAGCGCCATCGTGCGCTGCGTGACGCAGTTTGGCACCGACTGCGCGCACTTGGGCGAACACCAAGAGTTTTCAGCGGTGCAAGCCTTGCAAGCGCTAGACGCGGCCAGCGCCACCTTGGCCGCGATCACTGGCGCGCAAACCGACCGCATGACGCGTGACGATGGCTGGCAGTTGCTCAGCATTGGCCGCCATGTGGAGCGGCTCAACTTCTTGGCCTCAGCCCTCGACCTCGCTGTGAACGTGGGAGCGCTCGAGCCCCAGCCGAGTGACGACGCGCTGTGGGGCGACAACAGCTCGCACTACGTGGCGCTGCTCAGCTTGTTTGACAGCACCATCACCTTCCAAGCGCAGCACCAACAAAGCCGCGACATCGAGCCCCTGCTCGCGCTCTTGGTGCGCGACACCGACAACCCACGCTCACTCGCGTGGGTGGCGCGCACGCTGCGCAACCGTTTGTCCAAACTCGCGGACACCCCCATGGGCGAGCCCGACCCACTGGCACGATTGGTGCCTGATGTGTCGCACACGCCGCTTCATGCGCTGTGCCAGCGCCACGCCAACGGCCAACTGCAAGGCCTGCGCGACTTGCTGGGCCAGTGCATGCACGCGGCGTGGCAGGTGTCTGACGGCATCACCGCCCGTTACTTCAGCCACACCGACCACGGTGACAGCGTGGGGGCCTAAGCAAGATGTTGCTCTACATCACCCACACCACCACCTACCACTACGCGCCGCAGGTGAACATGGCGCAGCACATGGCGCATTTGCTGCCGCACAGCAGCGCCGCGCAAACTGTGAGCGAGGCCGAGCTGCACATCAGCCCCGAGCCGGCCAGCCGCAACGACGCCGTGGATGTGTATGGCAATGTGCGCAGCTTCTTCTCGCTGCCCGTGGCACATGACACCTTGCGCATCACCGCCCAAAGCACGGTGGACACGCACTTCATGGACTACCCGCCCGAGCAGGCCCTGGCTACCCCCGCTTGGGAAAAAGTGCGTGAACATTTTTTGTACCACGCAGGCGCGGCCTGGGACGCGGCCACCGAGTTTGTGTTTGCCTCGCCCTATGTGCAGCACCACGCCGACTTTGCTGAGTACGCCCGCGCCAGCTTTACGCCCAACCGCCCTGTGCTGGTGGCCGCTTGCGATTTGATGCACCGCATCCACACCGAGTTCACCTACGCCTCGGCCAGCACCGACATCAACACCCCCGCGCTAGAGGCGCTTGAAAAACGCCAAGGCGTGTGCCAAGACTTCGCGCACATTTTGTTGGGCTGCTTACGCACGCTGGGCTTGGCCGCACGCTATGTGAGCGGCTATTTGGTGACCGAAGTGCCCGAGGGCCAAACCCGTTTGATTGGCAGCGATGCCTCGCATGCGTGGGTGTCGGTCTATGTGCCCGATGTGTTGGAAGACGGCAGCTTGGCCACCCACGGCCAATGGTTTGACCTTGACCCCACCAACGACCGCTGGGGCTTGCTCTCGCCCGGCATCGACTACATCACCCTCGCCACGGGGCGCGACTATGGCGATGTGTCGCCCGTGCGCGGCGTGATTCACGGCGGGGCCAGCCACACGCTGGAAGTGGGGGTGACGGTTCAACCAGCGTCAGAGCTGAGCCAGCCTCTGTCAATTGTCAGAAAGACTCATTAGGACAATTGAGGGATGTTTGAACGTCTCGTTTACCACTCCAAAGCGACCCAAGAGTTTGGCTCACTGGGTCTTTTCAAGCTGCTCACCGAAGCCCAGTTGCGCAATGAGCAACTTCAAATCACGGGACACCTGCTGTTCTTAAACGGCGAGTTCACCCAGTGCTTAGAGGGGCCGCCAGCACACATCGAGCAAGTGTGGC